>Ga0182030_10022127_pt1 | contig 11854 bp, 11 predicted proteins | sample 812S3MmetaG_FD_121299 | JGI IMG/M metagenome (GOLD analysis project Ga0182030, IMG submission 121299) | Permafrost microbial communities from Stordalen Mire, Sweden - 812S3M metaG (Illumina Assembly) | ecosystem: Environmental > Terrestrial > Soil > Wetlands > Permafrost | place: Sweden... | reverse complement strand
CTGGACAGCTTCGAGTTCCTTTCCATCCCTTCGCTGAATAAGGCGATGGTGCTGGAACTGGCACGATGTGAGTTTATCGGCCGACGCGAGAACGTACTGCTGCTGGGTAACTCCGGAACCGGTAAGACACATATCGCACTGGCTCTCGGCCTGGCTGCCTGCCAGCACGGTCACCGCGTGCGCTTTACTACCGCTGCCGCACTGGTCAATGAGTTGATCGAGGCTCGTGACGAAAGGAAACTGCTGCGCTTCCAGAAACAGATCGCCAGTTATGAGCTGCTCATCGTGGACGAGTTGGGCTTCGTGCCACTCTCCAAGACCGGCGCTGAACTGCTCTTCGAGATGCTCAGCCAACGCTACGAACGCGGCTCAACGCTGGTCACAAGTAATTTATTATGCGGTGCTCCGCATAATAAGTTTAATGCGGAGTTCATTTTTATGCGGAGGAGACTCTGACCGCGCGGTACCTTTGTCCAAGCATTTCAACCAAGTCGGGCTGACCTGTAGGTTTCAGAACTCCTCATAATCGTGACGTCTTCGGCGTCCATACTTTTATCGCCGGAGCAGGAGGACGTCATGTTCGAGGGACTTTTCGATTCACGTTTCCGTATTCACGAACTTCGCGCCGGTCAAGGAGGTCGCTTACTTGAAGGGTTCGCTCAAGAGCTGCATCAAGCGGGCTACGCACAGACAACCGCTCGCGGACACATCCGTGCTGCTGAACACCTCGTTTATTGGACAGGTCGGGAAGGCAGAGAACTCAGCACCTTGGGCGAAACATTCGTCAAAGAGTTTGCCCAGCATCTGGATCGATGCCAATGCCCACGTTTTGGCCGCACTCATAGGCTGCATTTACTAAATGGAGTGCGTTTATTTCTCTGCTATCTCCGGCGTGTCGGCGAACTCACAACCTCAGCCACCATACCCCTCGTCCAAGATCCGGTTTTATTCGTGTCCTTTTGTCAGTGGATGCGTCAGCAACGCGGAACGCGTGATTGCACTCTGTACAACTACGGCCTCGATATTCGCGATTTGCTAAAGAGACTGGGAGAAGATCCGGACAGGTTCGATGCTTCTGGCCTGCGGACGTTCGTGTTGGAGAGAAGCCAACGATCTGGATGGGCTGCTGCGAAGAGATGCACGACGGCCGTCCGCATGTTCTTGCGCTTCCTGATCGCTGATGGCAAGTGCTCCGCCGGTCTGGATGCCGCCATTCCCGCGTTGGCGCATTGGCGCCTCTCGTCTTTACCTCGCTACTTGCAGTCCGACGAGGTCGAACGAGTCGTTGCCTCATGTAATCCTGCAACGCAAGTTGGCCGGAGAGATAGAGCGGTCCTGCTACTGCTTGCACGCTTGGGCCTTCGTGCAGGCGATATCGTTCAGCTTCGTCTTTGCGACCTCGATTGGAAGGAAGCCTGGATTCGCGTTTCCGGAAAAGGAAGGCGTCAGACACTGCTCCCGCTGACTCAAGAAATTGGTGATGCGCTCGCCAACTACATCAAAGACGGTCGGCCTCAAGCCGAAACCGATACGTTGTTTCTCCGCGTGCGTGCGCCATTTCGTGCTTTTCGTTCACACTGTGCAGTTTCGGTGCTTGTTGCACGGGCAATGCGCCGTGCTGGCGTCAGGTGCCCAAGCCGCGGCGCAGCCCATGTACTACGTCATTCCGTGGCAAGCTCCATGCTGCGACACGGGGCATCGCTGCAAGACATCGCGGTCGTTCTCCGGCACCGTTCCATCGCGACTACGGAGATCTACGCCAAAGTGGACGTCGTTGCTTTGAAGCAGATTGCCCAGCCCTGGCCGGAGGTGCAGACGTGCTAACTCAGGCGGTGGAATCCTACTTGGCGGTGCGTCGTGCAACCGGCTTTAGATTTAAGTCCGAAGGTAGCTTGTTACAGGATTTCGCGGCGTTCTCAGCCGCGTCGGGCAAACATTACGTCTGTTCCGAAACAGCCCTCGAATGGGCGGGCTCGGCCCACTCGATATTTCAACGAGCTCGCCGGTTGGGCCAGGTGATCCGATTTGCGCGTTACATTCGTGCAGAGGACCAGCGTCATGAACAGCCGACTCCGGTCTATGGCCCCGAAAAACGCTCGCGTCCCATTCCCTATATCTTTTCGCGAGACGGCATTCAGAGATTCCTGCAGGCGACATCGCAATCGGGTTACAGAACTTTGCGTCGAGACACTTATCGCACGTTTTTCGCGCTGCTGGCATGCACCGGGTTGCGTGTGTCGGAAGCGATCCACCTTCGGTATGAGGACATAACCCAGGATGGACTCGTCATTCGATGTTCTAAATTCCGCAAGAGCCGCCTCGTTCCTTTGCACGACACGGCCCAGGCTGCACTTGAGAGTTACCTCGTGCTTCGCCGTCCCTATGCTCCATTTGATGATCACGTGTTCATCTCATTGCGAAGGAAACCACTGCGGATCGGCGATGTCGAAACCGCATTCCACACAGCTGCGAAAAAGGTCGGCATAACGTCCAATGCAGGACAGCCACGTCCCACCCCACATTCGTTTCGTCATACCTTCGCGGTGAGAGCCCTGGAAACGTGTCCGGATGGACGTGACCGAATCACTCAACATATGCTGGCGCTGTCGACATACCTTGGACACAGCCAGATCGCTAATACGTATTGGTACTTGTCGGCGACGCCCGATCTGATGAGTACGATCGCAGACTCGTGCCAAGACTTCTTCACTGGAGTGCGATCATGACCCTCATCGCACCGCACATCGCCGCCTTTCTCCAGGAGCGCTTGCCCCTCGAGAGAAACGCCAGCCCTAACACCTGCGAGTCCTATGCCGACGCTTTTAGGATGCTCTTCGAATACTCCAGCAGCTGTACCAAAACTCCACCATCGCAACTACAACTAGAGTGCATTGACGCACCGCTGATCGTGAACTTTCTCAATCACCTGGAAACAGCACGCGGAAACAGCGCTGGTTCCAGAAACATCCGGCTCGCAGCCATCAAGTCATTTATGCGCTATATGGAGTATCGCGTGCCGGCGGCTCTGGAGCAGATCCGGCGCATTCTGGCCATACCCGCGAAGAAAACCGATACTCGCCTGGTCAGACACCTCACGGCTCAGGAAATGCAGTCCATCCTAGACGCCCCAGATCCAGTCAACCGGCACGGCATTCGTGATCGAGCAATGCTTCATCTTTGCTTTGCCGCTGGATTGCGGGTCTCTGAACTGATCGGACTCCGCGTCACCAATCTGATCCTTCAACCCCAAGCCAGCATTCTGGTTCATGGCAAGGGCCGAAAAGAACGCTGTCTACCACTGTGGAGGGAAACAGCGTCGGCAGTACGTGCATGGCTGTCGGTCAGAGGTGAAGTCTTGGTCCCAGAATTATTCACCAATGCTCGCAACACGTGCATGACCCGTTCCGGTTTCGAATACATCCTGCGGAAGCACGCTCGCATGGCTGAAAAATGTTGCCCTTCGCTTTCAGCAAAGCGAGTCTCCCCGCATGTACTGCGTCATACCTGTGCGATGACGATCTTGCAAGCCACCAAAGATCTGCGGAAGGTCTCTCTCTGGCTCGGCCATTCCAGTATGCAAACAACAGAAATCTACACGCGAGCCGATCCTACAGTGAAGCTCGAAGCTCTTGAATCGGTCATTGCTCCGAATCTGCGATCAGGACGTTTCAAAGCGACAGACAAACTAATTGCCCGATTAAAAGACGCCACCGTTATGCAAAGTAAAAGAACATCAACATAGACTGAAGGCGGGGGCTACAAGTTCAGCCTCCGCATTAAAACGAGCTCCGCATTAAACCTGCCGTTTGCCGAATGGACTGAGGTTCTCGGATCGGAGCGCCTAACTGGTGCCCTGCTCGATCGCCTCACCCACCACGTCCACATCCTGGAGATGAACGGCGACAGCTTCCGCCTCAAGCAGAGCAAGCGCAAACGCGCCACCACCAACCACTAACAGTCCAGTCTTGCCGTCCACCCGCCGAACGCACTTCGGGCTGATCGGCATGGAAGCCTGCGGCGGCGCACACTTCCTGGGCCGGGCACTGCGCGAGCAAGGACACGAAGTGCGGCTGATGCCGGCTCAGTATGTGAAGCCCTACGTGAAAACGAACAAGAGCGATTTCATCGATGCCGAAGCCATCGCAGAAGCAGTCGCACGCCCGACCATGCGCTTCGTGCCGATCAAGACCGATGATCAGTTGGATATGCAATCGCTACATCGAGTACGCGAACGCTGGGTGATGCGTCGCACGGCCATCGTTAACCAGATTCGCGGATTATTGCTCGAACGTGGCATCACTCTACGGAAAGGGCGGAAGTATGTGGATGCAGCTTTGCCTGGCATCCTGGAAGACGCCGCGGCAAAGCTATCAGGCGCACTGCGCATCCTGCTGGCTCAGCTAAAACTGGAACTCGATCAGATGGCGGTGCGGATCGATGAGGCCGATGCTGTACTCAACCAGACCGCTCGTGAGAGTGCTGCCTGCCAACGCCTACTCGCGATTCCAGGCATCGGGCCAGTTACCTCAACTGCACTCATTGCTGCCATCGGAACCGGAGCGGCCTTCCACAAAGGGCGGGAGTTTGCAGCCTGGATGGGGATTGTTCCACGCGAACACTCTACGGGAGGAAAGCAAAAACTGCTCGGAATCAGCAAACGAGGGAACACCTACTTGCGAACGTTGTTCATCCATGGCGCACGCGCTGTCCTACAACAAAGAGCCAAGCAGACCTCTGGTCTGAGGGCGTGGCTGGCGCAGCTGACGGCCCGCACCCACCCCAATGTCACGGTCGTTGCGCTGGCCAATAAACTGGCTCGCATTGCTTGGGCCGTGCTGGCAAAGAACGAGGTGTATCGGCCGCTGATGTTGATCGGCCCGGCTGCGGCCTGACTGGCCTGCAAATGACGCCTGGCTTGAGTGCCAGGCTTGGAAATCGCATCCGCGATTCCCACATTCGCAACCCAGCGACGACTACGGAATTATGATTTCCTGCCAGGTCTGCTGGCGAACAATGAGATGACTTAACGGTCGAACCCGGCACTCTCCAAACCTGTGGAGTAAAAAAGTCTTCACAAGACTGTTCCCTTAAGAAGCACGAGAGCGCAGCGCATTCCATCATGGCCAGGAGAATCTTCTCCGACAAAGGCCGAATACATTTGCGCAGACCAACACGTCACCACCATTTTTCGCTTGCAACATAGCGGCGGACCATACATTTACTCCGCCCTTGACAGGGCTTCCTATGTCATCTCTCGCGGCGAATCTTACCCAGAACCTCTCACCCTCAGAATTGACCTTTTCCCGTATTGTCGAGACGGCATACAAGGCAAGCGAACGCTTCATCGAGGGTATCGTAGTTGGCTGGCCCTCAAAAACCCCAATAAAAACCTATATTTCGTGGTTAGGCGCGTCCACCAGACTGCCAGCCAACTACATACTGGGGCTTCTATGTCATCTCTCGCGGTCGAACTCTTACCCAGAACCTCTCACCCTCAGAATTGACCTTTTCCCGCATAGGGCGAGGCGACATAGAAGAAACACCTCACCGCCGCGCTATCGTAGTTGGCTGGCAGCCGCACAACCCCCGCAAAAGCCAGGTTTCGACGCCAAGGGCGCGCCCAATGGCGGGCCAGCCGACTGCGGTACTGGGCTTTGCTATGTCACCTTTGCCAAATGTATCCTGCGTATAGCGCGATCCCCTTATTACTAGCAACTTAGAGAGCATTCTTATCCGGAACCTCTCACCACAAGAAAATGCCCAGTTTGCGTACACTCGCGAGGTCCCGCAGTTGGTTGGCCGCCTCAAAAACAATCTATTTAGCACTGAAAAAAGGTGCCGATTCGGAGGTTTTCCCCGCCACCTCACTCGGAAAATGACCTTTCCGCGTATAGGGCGTGGGTAAGGGCTGATTCTTCTTACCTGCAACCTCTCACTCCCAGTTCCGGTATAGATACGCGATCGCGCACAAACCCCGGCCGCCACTAGGGTCCCATCCACCGCAAGGGTCTTCCCTTCCACCAAGCCCGCCGCCAAACACCGTTGCACGATTTCTTCGAATACCTCGCGAAACACTCCCGACTGGCGAAAGCGCCCGTGCCGGTTCTTGGAAAACGTAGAGTGGTCCGGGACTTCCTGATTCAAATCGAGCCGCGTGAACCATCGATAGGCAAGATGCATGCGGACTTCTTCCACCAATCGCCGCTCGCTGGTGATGCCGTAGAGATAACCCACCAACAGCAATCGCAATAGCACTTCCGGATCGATCGAAGGCCGACCAGTCGAACTGTAGAGACTCTTCACTCGCTCACGCACGAAGCTCAGATCAACATGTCGATCAATGAGCCGTAGCAGATGATTTTCCGGGATCTGATCTTCCAATCGGAAGTAGTAGAACAGCGACTCCATGCGCGGCTGTTGACCCATCATCGGCGGCGTTCCTCCTACATCTCTGCTTAACATAAACAGCACTCACCGCCAACAGAAAAAGATTAGATTCCGAGCCGAGTTTTTCAACAGTCTCGATCGTTTGAGCAACGCACTTAATCGTGGTCAGCTGGACTTTATTGTGGCCAGCGGTCGGGTCTCTTTAAGCCGGGAGGTAGTGGAGGTAGTTTCGTCCATTCGTTGCCGGAAGCCGAATCGATCTGCACCTGAGTGAGTCCGACCGCCCAGCTGAGGTCCACCCCTTCGAGGTGCGCTTCGTGGAGGAACGCCCCTTCGAGGTTCGCGACAAGTAGTTGTGCTCCTTGGAGGTAAGCTTTGTCGAGGACCGCCATTTCGAGGTGCGCACCCCAGAAAACTGCCCCTTCGAGGTGCGCTTCGCGGAGGTCCGCCCATTCGAGATGTGTGTACCTTAGATCCAGTGGAACTTTGTCGTACTTAAGCTCGCGCCTGCCGAGAACCGTGAGGATTGACTGAATGTCTGCGCGAAGGCGCCGCGTCGATTCCTGCGGGTACGGAGTTACATGCGAATCTTCTATTCGAGACGAGTGCTCACGGACATAGGCGGTCAGGACCTCCATGATGACCGAGTAGTCCCTCTCCGAGTCTCGGGCGATCCTCTCCAGGGCGTAGATGCCGCCGAGACGGACCTCGAGTTTCGGCTTGCCTACCGCGTCCACAGCGCCGAGTTGTTCGATTGCCTTGGTGAAGCGGTCGGTGATGTGACCCTCGCGGGAGAGTGCGAAGCTGTTTGCGGTGACCTCGGCGGTCTTCGCGGAGAGTTGGAGGGCCCTTAGCGATGAGTACAGGCCGACAACTACTGCGAGTCCGCCGAGGATTTGCGCCAGCGTCTTGCGCGCATCGTTCTCCCGGTCGAAACGATTCTCGTCCGTCAGGCCTGTGGAGCGCGCGACCTGCCATACAGGCACTTTCCACAGGAGAAGGTATACGGCACCAACGGCCGCAATGATAACAACGGCTGCGATGATTATCGTTACGATCTTCCAGCGGATTTTTCTCATGCTGATGCGCTCGCTCGCGGGTGGCCCAGAGTTGGCGCCCGAGCCCCCCGGAGATTACCCACGAAAATCAACATCTGCCGATCTGTTGCACAACCGATCATTTGTGCAACGCACTTGTAGTCAGTGGTCCCCTTGCGGTCCACCGGGCGGTCTTTGCAGCCTCGATGTAGGCATCTCGCAGTTAGAAGAATGCGGCAATCGCAACTATTGCCCCGCCGATCTTGCCAGCGTTGTTCCAGAATGCGTTCTGCGAGTTTGCATCGTTGAGTTGTTGTTGGAGCTTATCGATGACAACTTGCGCTTCCTTCCACGCTTGAGCATACCCAGCCGCATATCCATCCCTCCACCCGGCAGCATAGCCCTGAGCGTATCCATCCCGGAATCCATCTTTATACCCAATCCCAAATCCAAGCTGGAACACGTCAACAAACACTTGATCAGACGCTGCAACGGTTCCCGCCTCAAACCCGTTGATAAACGCAGCGTCACTAGACAACATGCGTTCTCGCTTCTTTCCTGTTAGAGAGGTGTTAAGAGAGAGAGCATAGAATTCTCCGACCACCGCACGATGAAATCCAGAAACCAGCGACGCAGAAGCGCTGACTTCATCATCATTCGACAGATTCTTGAAAATCGCCGCTATGTCATTAGTCGAGGGCGTTGCTGCTCCGGCCGCACCACCGATAATGATCTGTTGTATTCTCGAACATTTCACATACCCTACGAGATATTTCATTGTAAAGGCGGTCATTTCCCCGAACTGGGCGGGGGTGAACCTGCCTCGAAGCAGCGTAAGAACGTCCTGTCTAAAGTGCTCGTCCTCCCCGGAGAGCGCATCCAGTTCCTCGCCAGCTCGCCAGCCTAGATACATTCCCATGGGCTGTACGGGGTGATCTCTAAGAAGGTTTGCTACGTTGTCCTCGAACGCGCCGGTTGTGTAGGATGCCGGCTGACTGAATTCTTTGGGAAGGTTTGGAACAGGTACGTTCTTTGCCCAACTGAGCTCGCTGGCAGGATTCTTCAAGGAACGCTCATACTGCCCAAGCATCAAGCGCGTGACGAGCCCGTTCAAAAAATTACTCTCTATCTGGTCCACCACGGACAAGGGCACATAGCCATTATCAAATGCATCAAGTCTGGCAAAGATGGCGTTGGCAAGTCCCGCTCCCGAAAATTGGGGTAGGCCAGTCAGAGTTGTGTTAAGTGATACTCTGAGGCCAATTGTCTTGTCCTGCAGCCCATAGGGCTGATATATGACTGTAGTGTTTGGGGCGGCTGCCAGAACAGGGCCATTGTTATCAGCTTTGAGACTTTGCTGTCCCGGCAGGAGAGTGAAATAGGCTGAGTATCTATTTTTTGCTGGTCCCCACTTGAATAAATCATCTAGTTTGGTCGCAATTTCGCTTTGGCTAAGTTCAACTCGATCCGCCGCGTCTAAGATGTACACGATTCCATCCTGCGGCGGTTGATCTGGCGTCTGAACTACGTCTACGTTGCTCATCAACTGGCCAGCGTCGATCGTGGCTGCGTAGTCCGAGTATTTATTCTTAAGAACTTTTAGCATCGTCGGTTTCAGAACTGTTCTACTGACAACCTTCCCATCAAGCGTGAGCACTTGATCCGGCTTAAGCCTGGTGTCTTTTTTGGGGGTGTTGCGGATTGTTGGTCCATCGACAGGAGGAGCTTGGCCCGCGGCCCCAGGTGTTGAGACGACGAACAGCAGCGCTGAGAAAAACAGGGATGATGTTAGCGGAAAGCGCAGTGGTCGCATGATGCTCCTAGTGAGGGTAATTGATGGATCCGCAGCAAGGTAAAGGAGGGAAAAGTGTCGGTGTGCCTGCCGAGCGAAGCTTGCTGCAGGTTTTATGATGGATGCAGCCTTGAATTTCAGAGATGCATGTGCGGAGCCAAAATTAAGAGATACGACGACTTTAAAGGAGTCAGATCCCAATCTTCTCGACCTTGTCGAGGCTATGTCGTCGCTGCGCAGGTCATGGGGCCCGGTGGTCTTGGCGTTGGAGTGTCCGCCTAGCGGCTCTGCGCCCGCCAGCATATATGTGATAATGTCCTTTCTCACGGCGACGGAAGCCCACCGCCAGGCAATGCGGGCAAACGCTGAAAACCCAAAGTTCCTCCACAACACAAGAAAACAGAAGCGTTGAAATGCCGTTTTGATTCTTGTTATACGCAACTTTTTTGAGGTAGAATCCTTTTAAGCGAAACCATCGCAGAGAGTTGCCATTGACGACGAAAGATACGATTCCGGACCTGCTTTTGACGAGCGTTTCCAGAGAACTGCTTTTGGGTGTCGAGGATGCGCTCGTAATCGGTGCAAAACGAGCCCATGCTGCTGCCAGCGGGATGCACGAGGGCCATTATCCGCATGTACTTGGACAGCTACGACATTTTCATATGAATGAGACCTTCCAGCGGGCATTGGCTACGAGCGATGCGTCTCCAACCCCTCTCAGAGGCAACGGGATTGTCTCTGGGCATGCTGGAATGTTCAGGATAGCGCGCTTCAACATTCGCGATGGGATATGGAATAACGGGCGCCGCAGTCAGACACGTAGGCAGATGGCGAAAGCAAACCGGGCCATTGAACCGCTAGTACAACCAGATTTGTTCTGTGATTACCAGCGACCTTCAGAGGCTCTCGTGTTCTTCGTGGCCTGCTTCTCAGGTTCGAGAGCGAGTTCGGAATCCCCAACTTCGATTCAGGTTGCGGTGCCGGACCAGAACATGCTGGGATGGCTTTTCAGAGAGTCTCTAGAGAACTTTATTAAGCGTTACGATCAGAGTGGCACTCAAAGCGATCATGCACGCCCGAAACTAAAGGCGAAAGTTCAGATAATTGGGAAATAACGGGAAGCGCTATGAGTAGAGGCGGCGTACAGGGTTTTAAGACAGAGCGACTAGTTCAGATTCTAGCTGCACGGCGCTTGAGCCAAGTGCAGCTAGCGTCTATGGTGGGCGTTTCGTCTGGAACAGTGAGCAAGTGGCGTTCTGGTAGCCAGGCCCCAGAACGAGAGGCTCTTAATCGCCTCGCTGTGGTCGTAAACGTGGAACCGGAGTGGTTTACAAGGCCCACTGCCGCGAAGGTTTCACCTCCACTTTTTCGAAGTAATGCCTCCGCTCATGTCGCTGCGCGAGAGATGCTCGAAGCTCGGATCCACTGGGCTCAAGACCTGGTTCTTGATTTGGGTGAGTTTGTGGACTATCCGGAACTCAACCTACCTACTCGTTCTTATACCGAACCAGAGCAGATCACGGTCGAGGACATTGAACAAGCAGCATGCGAGTGCCGTGCAGCTTGGGGCTTAGGGCGCTCTGTCATCCAAGACCTGGCGCTCGCAGCGGAAGGTGCCGGCGTCATCGTCATCCGAGAGGAGACTGGCATTCCTCAGATTGAAGGACTCTCTGCATGGAGCGAACAGACCGGACGGCCTATCGTTCTGTTATCGGCAGACAAGGACAACGGTTACCGCAGTAGATTCGATCTTGCTCACGAACTTGGCCATTTAGTTCTACATCGGTTGATCAAGCGTCCCACTGAACGTGATCGGTACAAGTTGCTCGAGCAGCAGGCTCATCGGTTTGCGGGCGCGTTGCTTTTGCCTGCCGACACTTTTGCCACTGATGTTCGTTTGCCGGTCACATTAGATGACCTGCTACTGCTCAAGAGTAGATGGGGGGTCTCCGTCGGAGCGATTACCATGCGGCTGCACGCTCTTCAGTTGCTATCCGAAGAGGAGAAAATGGCGATCTTCAAGTGTCGTTCGGCGCGCTGGGGCGCTAAAGCCGAGCCCGGCGATGGAGATCGTGTGCCAGAGGTTCCAAGACTCCTTCGTCGCACAATTGATCTGCTAGTTGACGAGAAAGTAATGCCGCTTGAATTGATTCCGAGACACATAGGTATCTCATCAACAGACGTCGAGATGTTGGCTGGGCTTCCTACAGGGTACTTTCAGGGAAAGAGCAATGTTGTTCAGTTTTCTCGACTCCGAACGGTCTCTCCAGTTACAGGAGCTCGTAGTGCTCCGGGTAGCACAGTGGTTCAGTTTAGACCACCGCTAGGTAAGTGACGGACAGCGCCGGTCCTACCCATTGGGGCGACTCTAATTCCTTGTACAAATCTGATATGGAGTGACCCTGTCAATACCTCTGAACCTGTGGGATTGCTTTTGTTGTTGTCGTTGTAGTTGTCGCCTTTCAAGAGCAGAGCGAGCAGCAGTCGGGGCAGGTTTGAGCGACGATTGATCAGTCTGATATTCGCGGGTCGAAACCGCATAATCTTGATCCGTCGGGAGCTGCCTCTGACTAAAGTCGCGAGTCCGGCTGAGCCTGTCGCATAGATTTGACGAGGATTCTCCTTCGTGCGTGCTCCG
>Ga0182030_10022126_pt1 | contig 11855 bp, 10 predicted proteins | sample 812S3MmetaG_FD_121299 | JGI IMG/M metagenome (GOLD analysis project Ga0182030, IMG submission 121299) | Permafrost microbial communities from Stordalen Mire, Sweden - 812S3M metaG (Illumina Assembly) | ecosystem: Environmental > Terrestrial > Soil > Wetlands > Permafrost | place: Sweden... | reverse complement strand
CGATGCGGCCATCGTCGCTATCGACCCCGCGACAAACGCCGTCACTCTGGACATCAACTCGCAAGATGTTCGCTACACCCTGTGTTCTCATTTTTCTGCCATTTCACCGTCAGGTGTCCAACTTGGATCAACGGGACTCCAAGTCGGTGACTTCGCCACGGTCAACATTGACGAATCGATCCCTTGTCTCAAACAATTTGCAGTGTTGGCCGCGCCTCATCCGCCTCAATGCAAAGCCATCAACAGCGTCGGATTTCTCAGCGTTGTCTTCGATGGATCGAATGCGACCGCTCGGTCAATCGTCTATACCGATGGAAATGAATCACTGCCCACAACTGCGCAGCATTGGTGCGCTCCGCCCACTGTGGTGGCGCTTGACGGTTCGGCCACCACGCTCGCCTCCATCCCGGCCGGAACTGATGTGAAGATCGATCTGTCCGGCAATGGATGGATCACCGGCGTGCAAGTGGAGGTACCAGGATCAGTACCGTTTCCGACTCTCACGCCGGCGGCGATTCCACCAGCCCCGTAGCTTTCGGTGGGTCCATCGGTGTCCGATTTCCTCTTGAAGGTGAGCTCCATTGCCAGTCGCCTTCATCGGCATAAGGGTCATGTAAAGCGAACCCAGGCTCAACTCGGTCGAGTTCGCTAGCATCGCAGCGTGTCCCCACAAAGCCTGGTGCCCGCAATGGGCCATCAGCGCTCATTCGGACGAACTCGGCGACCGCAAAGGTTGGTGAGGCGGTTGGCCGTCATCGCCGCGTCTGCCCTCGTTCTGGCTGCCTACTCATCCGGGGGCGTGTCTGGCGCGTCGTCGGGGAGCAGCACCTCCAAATACGGGGCAAGTGCCCAGCCCGGTGGTGGCATTACTTATCAACCTGACGTTGTATTCGTCGGTGGAGCGGGCTCAATCAAGGCGGTCAGCGCAAACGGATTGCAATGGACGATCAGTGGATCGGCGCCGAACGTCGGTGAACTCAAGGTGGGCAAGATCCTCTTTGCCAGCAGTCTCGGAGTCGGACGCATTCTGGCTGTGAAGAGTTCTGGGTCAAACAAGCAGCTCGTCCTTGGTCCAGTCAACCTCACCGACATCATTCGCGACGGCACCATTGCTTCAAGCGCTCCCATTTCGTTGGGATCGGTGCAGGGATATGCGGTGGCCAACCAACCTGGATTGTTGACCGGGGCCACGACATCTGCGGACATTGCGCAGGCGCCCGTCAACGGTGATCCCGGCCCAGCGCCTCACACCGTGACGACTCCAGCGGTGCATTTCGTGGCCGACGTCGCCGGACAGAAACCAACTCAGGCAAATCCGGGGCTGTCGCTCTCCCCCACACCTTCGGCGCCGTCCTCTTCAACTGTTGGCTCGTATCACCTGACTCCGTTTTGTTGTTCCGGCGGAGTCGGAGTGCACGTCGGCTACAACAATAACGGGTTGAAGATGTCAGCCACGGTGACCCTGCATTTGACCAAGCCATCGGTCGGATTCAACTTGAAGATTGCCAGCGGCAAGTTGGTGAACGCGGCCATCGAATTACACGGCGCCGGTGGATTCGGCATTGCCGTGACCGCCACCAGCACGACGGGAAACGCCGGCGACGTGAAGAATCAGCACGTGGAGATTCCGGTGGACTTCAGCGTCCCCATCACTGGCTTCGGGATTCCCCTCACCGTCGGTTTTGATCAGGTGTTTGGCCTGAGCGCCGCTTTCACGGCCCACCCTTCCGCATTTACCGCAACCGGCAAGTACGACTTCGGCGGGTCGCTTGGGTTCGGACTTCACAATGGCAGCGCGAGCGTGTACTCCCCCCAGGATTTCACCGTGGCCACGAATCCGGCCACCACCATGAACTTGGTCTCGGTGGGTCCGGCTGCAGTGTTGGTCAACTACCAGGCCAAAATGTCAGTGGGAGTTGGCTTTCTCGGATTCCGTACCGGCGTGTGGTTCGCCTTGGCTTTCAATACGGGACTTACCGAGAGCGGGGCGACGTCAGCCGCGTGTCGTAGCTCCGCCTTCGCCATGTTCGATGAATATGGGGTGGGCTACTCCATCCCCAAGTCGACGGTGGCCCTCGTCAACAAGTTCCTCCAGGTTTTCCACGGACCGCCCATTCAGGCCACTGGCGGATTCTCCAGCAGCCCCGCCACGTTGATAAAACGAACAAGCGTCATGCCTCCTACCGCGGTCTGCGCATAGGGCTGCGCGCAAGGAAGCCGGCCCAGCTCCTACGGTTTGGTTGAGGTGATGGCGTAGTCCTCACCAAGTACCACGCAAAGTTTGGCGCTCGGGCAATCCGCGCCACCTCCGAGATGGTTGGAAGTGGCCGCCGCAGTAGTGGCCGTCTTCCAGGTTTTACTCGAGCCGGTGGCATCGGTGGTGGAGTACACGTCGGTAGCCACGTCTTCGGCCACGCAAAGGTGCGCACTCTGGCAGTAGGCGGCGTCGAGCGGGACCTGAAATGCCGTCTTCTTCCAGGCCGAAGTTCCGCCAGAAGGATTGGTGGAGGTCCACACATCGGCGTGCCCAACCGCCATACAGAGGTGCACCGTCGGACACGAGATATAACCAATGCCGCTGTTCGCTTCCACAGGAGAGATAGTCCACTCTGGCGTGGCACTGGCCGGATCAGTGGTGGTCAAGATGTTGCCGCTGAAATCGCCGGCCACGCATAGGGTCGTCGATGGACAATCGATCGAGTCAATGCTGTTGGCGTCGGGGTTGCCGTTGGGAGGCTCGGGGTCCACGTTCGCCGATGTCACCCATGCCGCTGCACCGCCTGTCGGATTGGTGGACGTCACCGCATCACCTGATGTATCGACCGCGACACAGAGAGTCACCGTTGGGCACGACACCCCGTCCAGGGAGTTGTAGAACACCGTGTCCACTTCGGCCACCGTCCACGCCGAAGTGCCGCCGGTGGGGTTGGTCGTAGTGATGGCGTTGCCACTTCCATCGACGGCCACGCAGAGCTTCACGGTTGGACACGAGATGCTGGTGGCATTGGTGGTCCCGTTTATGTCCGTCATTTTCCACGTGGATGCGCCACCGGCTGGATTGGTGGAGATCACCGCATTTCCGCTGTCATCGATGGCCACACAGAGCTTGACTGAGGCACAGGACAATGTTTCCAACTTGCCCGGGTCATTCACCGTGACCACCTTCCACTTGGAGGTGGACGCAGAAGCACCATGCGTCTTGTGTTTGGAAGATGCCGACGCTGTGCCAGTTCCGATAATCGTCAAGGCAATGATCGCCGCCATTGCTGCTATGCCCGCTGAGCGAAATCTCATGGCGCTGCCCCTTTGAGCTTGGGTGCGTAGACCGCTTCCGGATCCGAGTGTAGGTGCCTTATCCGCTTGAAGTGAGGGGCGGTCACGCACGGCTCGTAGTGATACTTCGATCAATGACCGCACGCACGGTTGATGGAGCGCAGGAAGGCGAATAGCATTGCAGAACACCAGCTTGAAATAGCCGCCAGCACACGCTCGGCTCCTGGTCATCACGTCAAGGCCGAGTTGAAATTCTGGGGGACAGGAAATGACCGTCGACCTACGAGATCCCCGTAGGGAGTTCGGGAGCCACGTGGTCCACTTTTACGAGCATGATTCCGAGCTCATCAATGCGGTGGGTGGCTTTCTGGCTGAAGGGATCCGAGCCGGAGAGGTGGCGATTGCCATCGCGACACAGACCCACCGCGATGGACTTGATGCATTCCTCCTCGCCGATGGCATTGACGTGGAAGTCGCTTGCCAGGACGGTCAACTGATGCTGCTCGATGCCGCTGCTTCGTTAGCCGAACTCGTCACCGATGATCACATTGATCCAGAAGTGTTCATCTCGGTAGTGGGGCAACTGTTGCGCCAGGCTTCCAAAGGCGGCAGGCGGCTGCGGGTCTACGGCGAGATGGTGGAGTTGTTGTGGCAAGCCGGGGATGTACTCGACGCCATCGCGCTCGAGTCGCTGTGGAATGAACTTGGCCAGTCAGTGACCTTCTCGTTGTACTGCAGCTACCAGGCCGAAGCGGTCTCTGGGCCAGAGCACAGTGATGCGCTTCACGCCGTGCGCCACTTGCACACGGCCGTGGTGCAGCTCGTATCTGGCGAGCCGCATCAGACGAATCGACAGATCACCACCAGCTTCCCGGCCGATGTCACGATCCTGTGCGACGTTCGTCGCATGGTCGGTGATGCGCTGCGCCAATGGGGTCTCGATGACGACCAAATCTCCGATGTCGTGCTGGCATCGAGTGAGCTCACCGCCAATGCAATCCTCCATGCCGGATCACCGTTTACCGTAACGGTGAACGTCACGCACTCGGTGGTGCGGGTAGACGTCTATGACCAGAGTCAATTCGCAAACACCAGCCTCGTCCCTCATCCACAACATGGGCTCGGTGTGGTGACTGCTCTGGCCACATCATGGGGCGTCGATGACCTTGAACAAGGCAAAGTGGTGTGGTTCGAACTCGCTACCAATCTGTAGCGTCACGGACGACGCCGGTCGAATTAACCGGCAAACGCCTCAGCGATCCATTGCGGAAGGCGCGCTGCTTTGCCGTTCAGATCAACGCACCCATGCACGCTGACGGCAGTCGCCCGTGCCTCACCTTCGACGGTCATGAGGTAGGCCAGCTGAAAGGTCGTGCGTGTGACTGCTCCACCCCAAAGATGAATGTCGACCTCATCCTCGAAGTTGAGGGGCTTTCGGTACTGGACCGCAACCTCGAGGACCGGTGCATCGAGTCCTTCACTTCGCATCTGTACGTACGGATGACCGATGGAACGAAGGAATGCGGTCCGGGTCTCTTCCATGTACGTCAGATATGCCGCATGGTGGATGACTCCCATGGCATCCGTCTCGGCGAAGCGGGTGCGTATTCTCAGAGAAAATTGGTAGTCGGCCGGGTCGCGTGATGGCTGCAAAGACTGTCGCATGGGTACCGAACTCCTTACGAATTGGCGCCGGCGTTGGTGGCATCAAAGGCTCTCCGCCGGCCCGATGCCATTCGATCGACACCTTCACTTTGAAAGATGGCGAACTCCCCTGTCGCTTCCACCGTCACCACGCCACCTTGGACGATACGACCCAAGCTGAAAATGCGACGCTCGGTGATCTCGGTCACCCAGCCTTCAAAGACGGTTTCTTCGTTGACCAGGGTTGGTTTGCGGTAGTGCAGCCCGAGACGCACTGTCGGACCAGTCGCTCCCGCCACGGCGTTGGCGGCGGTGAGAATGATGTCAAAGGTGGCCGCCAAGGCAGCACCGTGCACGCAACCGGGCGCACCCTCATAGGCCACGCCGAAGTTGGCATAGCCGAGGGCCTTGGGTGGTTCAAAGTCGAGCCGCACCGGTACGGCCAATGGATTGAATCCGCCGACGACCAGATCGAAGGGCATCGACCCGCCCAGCGGAGGATCACGGGGAGGTTCATCCGCTGACGGCGCCACGAAGCGCGGCAGCGCAACGTCGGGAATATGCGCTTCCATACCGTCCGCTACTGCAGCCAGTTGGGCCGTGAACTCGGCCGTCTCAGTGGCCGAAGGCGCCGTACTTACCGACAATTTGATGAGCCGACGCAACACGTCAGCCATCTGGCGCGCCTCGGCTTGGCGTCCCCGCAAACCAGGGTGGTGTTCGAAGGAAGGCTGCGATTCGGTATCCACAATGCGATGACAGTATCGCCGGTCAGACCGAATCCGTGACCTTGGCTCCTAACATGGCGCCATGCCCACCGATCATGCCGTCCAGTTCACCAGTGGAAGTCCCGAGACCGTATTGGACCCTCTTAGTCCTGAACTCGCCGACGCGCTCGAGGCGGCGTTGGCTTTACCTCCGGCCGACCAGCGAGCCGCTGTTTCTGCTGTGGCTGCCCGAGATCCTCGCTGTTTGCAAGCTTGGGCCACCCTGGCTGAGTTGGCCGAAGTCGAAATTGATCGCTACGCCTTCGCCCGAGTCGGTTACCACCGGGGACTGGACACGCTGCGGGCGGCGGGCTGGCGGGGCTCGGGCTATGTGCGATGGGCCCATGAGTCCAACCGAGGCTTCCTCCGCTCACTTCATGCCCTGGAATTGGCGGCCGATGCCATTGGCGAAGTCGACGAAGCCCAGCGCTGCAGCCTTTTTCTGCGCCAACTCGACCCAGAATGGAGTTCGCGTCTGTAGTTAGGGTCTCTAACTGTATGATGGTCGAAGTGTCTGCCACCCCAACTACCGTGACGCCCACGCGGGCAGCAAGTGATCAACCCTCGACCGGTACCTACGGTCGAGTCGCCGCCTGGTTGTCGAAACGAGTCGAGGTCTGCCTCAGCGAACTCGACCTGACCCTGCCCCAATACCGGGTCCTGGGGATTCTGGTTGAGGGATCCAATGCCGCTTCCGCGTTGGCCGATCGCTTAGCTGTTCGCCGGCCTTCGGTGACCGCGTTGATCGATGGCCTGGAAGCACGAGGATTTGTGGAACGCACTCATGACGAATGCGACCGTCGGCGAATTTCCTTGCGTCTCACCGATGATGGTCAGCGGATTGTGGCCGAAGCCGACCGCTGCGTCGACGCCTACTTGACCTCTCTCGCTGGGAACCTCCCGAGTCCAGATGATGTCATGGCACTTCACGCACTCGAGTTATGGGGCCAGGCCCTGACCAGTTCCCACCAAGCGCGCACGGAAGCCCAATGAGTAAGACCGACCACAGACTTGATGACGAGATGACGAATGGGGCCACCTTCGCCTCGCCCCAAAACCAAGTAGACGCCCGGCAGTTGCCGCTGGCTGCCTACGTGCCAATGGGGGTGACCGAGGAATACAAAGCACCGAAAGCCGGCATCGACCCCGACACGTCCAAGTCATGGCTCAAGCGGGCGATCCCGATGGTGATGACCCACAAGTTCCATTTCCTCGTTGCTTTGATCTTGTCCTTCGTCGGATTGTTGCTTCAGGTGGCGATTCCTCAACTTCTCAACGATGCCCTCACGAACTCATTGGGGACGGTCGTGACCGTCCCGCTGCACACCTACGTCTATTGGGTCCTTGGTCTCGGTGTCATCGGTCTCATTGCCGGGTACTTCTCCCGCACGTATCTCTTCAAGACGGCATATGACATCGAATTCGATCTCCGCAACCTGATCTACGAACACCTGACCCGAATGTCGTTCCCGTTTTATGATCGGGTGCAGTCGGGACAGCTGATCTCTCGGGCCAACTCTGACATTCGCTCCGTCCAGATGTACCTGACCTTTGCGCCGATGATCTTGGTCCAATGCTCTATCGCCGTTGTCGCCTTCGTCATCATGCTGACCATCAGTGTCCCCTTGGCCCTCGTAGCCATGGTGACCATGCCGTTCATTTACTGGACCGGCGTGAAGATGCGAAACAACCTCTTTCCCGTGTCGTGGATCATTCAGGCCCGCTTGGCCGAAGTGGCCACCGTGGTCGACGAAAACGTCAGTGGCGTGCGGGTGGTCAAGTCATTCGCCGCTGAGGAACAACAGTTACGCCAACTGGCCGAAGCGGCTGACAAGGTGCAGTGGGGCTATATCAAGGACGCCGATTTGCGGGCCCGTTTCACTCCTCTGATCCAGAACCTCTCTCAAGTCGGATTGGTACTGGTGCTGATCTTCGGTGGCTACATGGTCATTCAGGGCTCGTTGCCCTACGGGGCCATTTTGGAGTTCAACCTCTATCTCCTCATGATGCAGGCACCATTCATGATGTTGGGGATGTTGATCATGATGGGCCAGCGCGCCGCGGCATCGGCCGAGCGGATTTACGAAATTCTCGATGAGCAAGCCACCATCGTTGATCAGCCAAATGCCATCGACCTCTCCAACAGCCGAGGTGAAGTTCGGTTCGAAGATGTGCGCTACGCCTACGCCTCAGATAGCCGGATTGCCCGATCGGTCGAAGATGGCGGAAATCCCGACGTGCTCTCCCATTTCAACCTCCACTTGCACGCTGGGGAAACCGTTGCCCTGGTTGGACGCACCGGGAGCGGGAAATCGACCATTGCTCGACTGGTAGCCCGCTTCTACGACGTGAGCGACGGAGCCGTCACCGTTGATGGTCACGATGTCCGCGATGTAACGCTCACCAGTTTGCGGGCCAACATCGGTGTCGTTCTTGACGAGCCATTCCTCTTTTCAATGTCGATTCACGACAACATCGCCTACGGACGTCCCGACGCCACCGACGAAGAAGTCGAAGCCGCCGCTCGCTCGGCAGGAGCCGACGGATTCATCCGCCACCTTTCCGACGGATACAACACCGTGGTCGGCGAGCGGGGCTACACGCTCTCGGGTGGGCAGCGCCAACGCATCGCCATCGCACGAGCGCTCCTCATCAACCCGCCCATCCTGATTCTCGACGACGCCACGAGCGCCATCGATGTCAAAGTGGAGCAGCAGATCCACGGAGCACTCCGGGTGCTGATGGATGGGCGCACCACATTGATCGTGGCCCACCGTCTTTCCACCATCAGCTTGGCCGACCGGGTCGTGCTGCTCGACGGCGGAAAGATCGTGGCGGACGGCACCCACGCCGAGCTGCTGGCCTCCACTCCGCTCTACTCCGAAGTGCTGGCCCAAGCGGACGACGAAGAAGACAAAGATGGCGACGAGACTTTGGATGATATTGCGGTCGATTTGGGGATCTCCTAATGGGGTTCATGGGCGGTGGACCGCCGATGGGCGGTGGGGGCGCCGCGGGAGCGGCACAGAACGGCTTGCCGTTTGGTGGCATTCCCCCTGAACTCCAGGCCGGCGTGGATCAGCTCTTGGCCACCGAGCCGGACCGGGGCGAATCCGAAATCACCTTCTCTCACCAGCCAACGGCTCATGAGAAGCAGACACTGACGCTCCGGAGCCTGCTCCTCGAATATCGCAGCATGTTGGTGCTCGCCATCGGGCTGGTCGCCATCATTTCGGTGGCCACCCAACTTGGACCCTGGCTCACCGGCGTGGCCATCGACGACGGCATGCTGCCCGGCCATCACAACTTCGGTTTCGTGGTGTTTATTGGCGTCATCTACCTATTGTCGGTGGCGGTGTCGGCGCTGGCGCAATGGGGACAGGTCAGGGTGACGGGCCGTTTGGCTTCGTGGGTCATGAACGACCTTCGCACGACGATTTTCCGACACCTCCAGCGCCTCTCCCTTGACTTCTTTACCGAAGAAAAGGCCGGCGTGGTCATGAGCCGGATGACCAGCGACATCGAGAACTTGCAGCAACTCCTCCAAGACGGTCTGGCCCAATTCGCGGTGCAGGGATTGACCATGGTGGTCATTACCTTCTTCCTCTTCACCACCAACGCGCGACTGGCTTGGATCACCATCGCCGTGGTGATCCCACCGCTTTTGATCATGTCGTTCTGGTTCAAGCGAGCGTCCGAGCGTGGGTACGACAAGGTGCGAGACGGCATCGCCTTGGTGTTGGCCGATCTCTCCGAGAGCCTGCAGGGAGTTCGCATTGTCACCGCCCACAACCGGCAGCGTCACAACGTGGTGCACCACCGCAACGTGGTCGGTCATTATCGGGACGCCAACTACTACACCGGCCGCATCAATGGCATTTACGCCCCAGGTTCACAGTTCCTCGGCGTCATCGGCCAGGTAGTGGTGCTGGGAGTGGGTGGGGACATGGTGATCCACCACCAGCTAGCGCCCGGCGCCCTGGTCGCCTTCTTCCTTTACGTCAATCGCTTCTTCCAGCCGATTCAGTTGCTGGTCCAGCAGTACAACTCCTACCAGCAGGGTCAAGCTTCGGTGATCAAGCTGCGGACGCTGTTGGACAGTGAACCATCTGTCACCGAGAGCCCCGACGCAATCGAGCTGCCCCCCATTCGAGGTGAAATTCGATTCGACCATGTCTCCTTTGGTTACGACCCGGCCATTGCGGTCCTCGACGACGTCGATCTCACTATCGAACCCGGAGAGACCGTGGCGTTCGTCGGCGCTACCGGTGCCGGCAAATCGACCATGGCCAAACTCGTCACTCGCTTTTACGATCCGACTTCTGGACGAGTCCTCATTGACGGATACGACCTACGAGAGGTGACGATGCAGTCGCTGCGCAGCCAGCTCGGCGTCGTTCCGCAAGAGCCATTCCTGTTTGCGGGAACGATCAGGGACAACATTTCGTTCGCCCGTCCGGGAGCGCCCGACGACATGGTCTGGGACGCAGTGCACAAGGTTGGGCTCACTGAATTGATCGCTCGGCTTCCCTTCGGTCTCGATACCGCCGTGCACGAACGCGGCCAGTCACTCTCCTCCGGTGAGCGTCAGCTCATTGCCTTGGCCCGCGCCTTCATGGCCCAGCCTCGAGTTCTCGTGCTGGACGAAGCGACCTCCAATCTCGACCTGCAATCGGAGACGATGATCGAGTCCGCCCTCGACGTCCTGCTGCAATCCCGCACCGCCGTCCTGATCGCCCACCGCTTGTCGACCGCTATGCGGGCCGACCGGATTGTGGTGGTGGGCGACGGACGATTGCTTGAGGTGGGATCGCACGACGAGCTGGTGGCCAAGGGCGGCGCCTACGCCGAGATGTACGCCACGTGGATCTCCCAGTCACATTCTGAATAGAGAGATCCGCCGAGCGAGATTCTGCTGCTAGCCGTAGGGTTCACTCGCTCGGCTCCAGGCCGCCAAGGTGTCCCGGTATTCCCGGTCCCATTGGTCGTAGACCCGTCGCAAGCGCTCGCCAGGCCAGTCAGACGGGAGCAACTGCTCGGGCAACAATGGGTCGGCTTGGAGGTGTCGCAAGACTGCGGCCGACAGGGCAAACCCTGGAGCCAATGCGATTGGCCCATCCGGAACCAAGGCAGCCAGCTGGTCAACCAATGCGTCGGCCTGTTGGGACCATCCCGAGACATCCCACAGCTGCCCGACTAAGCGGTGCGGATCATCAGGTCGAGCCGTCATGACATCGAGGTCGCGCGCCACTTCGGCCGGAATCACGACGGCCACATTGTCCGGACGCATCCACACGCCTTCTCGGAGCTCGGCCAAGCGGGCATAGGCCAGGGCACGCCGTCGCTCGGCGCGGATATCGGCTGTGCTGCCCGAGGTGGTCACGACTACAAGTTGCCACTCACCCGTGTAGGGCGACCTGATACCCGAACGGCTGGCCGATTGGCGGGACTGGCGTTCAATGAGATGTCCAGCCAGACGGTAGGAACCCGATCCGCTCGATACGGCCTCTCCGGCGCTCACCATCCGGCTCAGGGCCACCCGGGCCCGGTTCTCGCTAATCCCGAACAGGCCGGTGAGCCGCACCAACTGCGACACGGGGAGCTCGGGCGGATCCATGCCCAGCAGGGCGCTGGCCAAGACCGAGCGGGCCGTGAACGGGGTATTACGCTCTTGAATCACTTGGTTGATTATTGTAATATATCGCCATGGCCACCACCATGGTGCCTGAATTGGCCGCCCGACCCGACGTCCTCCCTAGTGAGCGACTGTTAGCCAACGGCATGGCCGTGCCGGAACTCCGGCCGTCGCTACGCCGCATCGCCAACGTCCGCAATTCCATCACGGTGGCTTCGGTATGGGCGTACGTGGTGCTCATAATCGGTGGAGCCTGCTGGCTCAACACCTGGTGGAGCTACCTGGCCGCCTTCATTCTCATGGGCCCGATGTTCGCCCGCTTCGCCATCCTCATGCATGAGTCGGCCCACAAGCTTCTCTTCACCAATAAAAGGTGGAACGACTGGATCGGCACCTGGGTCATTGCCTACCCGGCCTTCACCCCGGTGCAGCTGTACCGTCGGGTGCACTTCGCCCATCACCGTGATGAATTCGGGCCCGACGAACCCGACATCGCCTTCTACAGCCCCTACCCCTGCACCAAGGCGGCACTGCGG
>Ga0182030_10022125_pt1 | contig 11855 bp, 16 predicted proteins | sample 812S3MmetaG_FD_121299 | JGI IMG/M metagenome (GOLD analysis project Ga0182030, IMG submission 121299) | Permafrost microbial communities from Stordalen Mire, Sweden - 812S3M metaG (Illumina Assembly) | ecosystem: Environmental > Terrestrial > Soil > Wetlands > Permafrost | place: Sweden... | reverse complement strand
GCAGGCACATCACTCAATATAGGTGTAAACGCGGCTGGTGCCGCCAAAAGCTACACCGGCCCGAATGCTGCCGGTATCAGCAGTGCCGGTGCGTTTGCCGGTACAATCGCGTGCGCCATCACAGGGACATTTTCAGCTTCCGGCACCGACTTTGCTTCCATCGCTCCGTTTACGTTCGCGGTGACAACCACTCCAACCGTCTTTAACGCAGGGCTTTCTCCTGCTGCGGCATCTTGGTTCGCGTCAGCTGCTGGAACAAACGCTAACACTTACGTATACGCTGTAGCTGTTCCATTCGGCTACTCAGGCACGTTAATACCACAGTGCTTTAGCCGGTGGCAAGTCAACGATGACCTCTACTTCGCACCCGCCGTTATCGTATGCTCCAATGTCACTGGCGCGCTGACAGGTCAAAATTTTAATGCCACTTTGACCCCCTACGTCGTACAGGCGTCAGCGGCATTTCAGGTATCCCCGGCAGCAGGAGCGCATCCCTTGACGGTTTTCTTTTCCGGCAGCTACGGCGGTGCCAGCGCTTATCAGTGGGCGTTTGGCGATGGCAGCTTCGGCACGATTGCCAATCCAACGCACGTATACGCTAACAGCGGAACCTACAACGTGGCGCTGTCTGTCCACCTTTCCAGCGGCACCGTAATCACCAACGCAGTTCAGAACTGTGTCACGGTTACGTGACGAGCTTAAATCTTTATTTCCTCCGACGGGCCGGGCCGGTACTTCTGGTGTGGGGCAGGTTTCTTTCGCAGCTCGCGGCCCCGGAACAGGTCGGCGGCCTTGATGCTGGCCTTCCCGTTGCCAAACTCTTCGGGGGTAGCGGTGAAGATTTTCATTAAAAAGTAAACACTATTATTTAATCTATTTGAAACGGTGTGCTGCGCATCATGCCGTGCAACTGCTCAATGAGCTTGTCAATCTTGGCCTGAGCCAGCTCACGCTTCTGCTGATCGAGTTGAAGATTCTGAAGCGGGCCGGGAATGGCTCCGCTGTACTTCATCCAGAGCGTGCCCAGCAGCAGCTCAGACGAGGCCAGTGCGTAACGCTTGACCCAGTCTGCACCTGTGTAGTCAAGCTTCTCAGTGCAGGTGTGCGGCCAGTAGCAAAAAATACCGCACTGATAGCGCTCAATCGGGTTGTGAATGTAAAGCGCCCGCTCCATCTCATCGTAAAACCAGTCGGGTTTGATTGAGGTGACCCGCTGCCACGTCTTGCGCCAACGGAGGAAGGAGTCATACTCGTCCAGCCCGGTGCGGAATAACGGCGCAGGATTTATGAGGTTACCGTAGGAAAGAAAATCTCAGTCGGCACCGGGTTAGGTTCGACGAACTGACAATCGGTAACTCCAAGTCCGACGTCTATACCCTGAAGATACTTAAACTGGCCCCGCACGAGGATGAGATTGCCGACTTTGATGTTCGGCACCCACTGTGTATACAGACCTAGCGCGTCCTGTATTTGATCCAGAATTTGTTGCTTCGTCATTTCGACATTCCATACGGGCTGGCCGAGCTGACGTAGGATGTAATTTGATAACTGGTCGACCGAAAAACCGACCAGTGGCAGCGTGTCCGGGCTGGACGCGCTGGTTTTTACCGGCTCGCTCGCATTTGATGTTGCCATAGTTTTTCACTTGTTGCTTTAACTACACGCACGCACCGAAAATGCAGCAACTTAAATTAAAGTTGCGGAAAACAGCAAAAGAAGGTAGTATCTTAACAATGAGTAAATCGTCAACATACGGGTACAAGCCGCCGCTTGGAACAGTCTTTGGAAAACTGACTATCGAACTGTATTTAGAAGGTTTTCCAACCTCCTGCCGCTGCCGCTGTAGCTGCGGTAATACGCGTGATGTTGTTTTGCGTTTATTGAAGATCGGCGACGTCAAAAGCTGCGGCTGCCTTTCCAAGACTAACCATCTGCTCACGCCCATCGGAGAAGTATTTGGCCTGCTCACGGTTCTGGAACACTTGCCGGGAAAGCCCGCGCGCTGTCGCTGCCAGTGCAAGTGCGGTAACATTGTGCCGTCAGTCGCGCTTAAAAACTTGCGCAAAGGCAATACCAAGAGTTGCGGCTGTTTACGTCTACACGAACCTGAAAAAGCAGCTCCGGTCGGATTCACGGTTGGCCGCCTGACTGTCGTTGAAAACACGGGCGACGGCTTTTGCCGCTGTCGCTGCACCTGCGGCAACGAGACAGTAAAAGGGGCCGCTGCGTTGAAACATGGACGGGTACTAAGTTGTGGCTGCCTGCGACAGGAAACCGCAGCGAAGCTCAACCAGAAACCAATCGCAGTGGGGTCTGTGTTTGGTCGTTTAACTGTGCTGGCGTACAACGGAAAGCGCTGCCAGTGCCGTTGTGAAGACGGTATGGTTGTAACGGTATACAGCACGCATCTGCGCACGGGTCGTGTTAAAAGCTGTGGCTGTCTGCAACGTGAATTTGAGCGCTATCCCGCAATAAAGCCGGGCACTCGCTTTTTCGATCTCAAGGTTATCGAACAGAAAGGTGCCGACTGTCGTTGTCGTTGCGCCTGTGGCGCTGAAGTGATTGTTCCCGCGAAGAAGCTGATGAGTGCGCACACTAAATCTTGCGGTTGCCGTCGGCGCATTGGCCGCATACTACAGACCGGCGAATCCGCGCTCAACATGCGCTTCAACATTTATCGCTGTAACGCCGAACGTAAGCGCTTGAACTTTACGTTGACGCGCCAAGAGTTCACCGAAAAAGTAAAACAACGGTGCGCGTACTGCAACAGCCTGCCTAAGCAGGTAGCTAAAACTATCGGTGGATCAGTCGCAACCCTAAACGGTCTCGACAGAAAAAATCCGGCTCTAGGCTACACCGCAGAAAACACCGTCACCTGCTGTTGGGAGTGCAACCGCGCTAAAGCCCTCCAATCTGAAACTGAATTTGTGGCGTGGCTCAGACGTTTACACGAAAAGCAAAAACCCTCTGAGGCTCTACCAGCCCTGCCGCTTAACGCTGCCTCAAAGATGCTGTATTTCAGGTACCTGAACAGTTCCAAGCGCAAGCACCAACTGTTTAACCTCGACCTGACGACATTATTAACTCTTTGCGCCCAACCGTGTCACGTTTGCGGCGCATTACCGGACAGGGAAGCTTGCTACAGCAAAAGCAGCGTAAAGTACAACGGAATAGACAGGCTGCTGAACACAGAGGGCTACACACCCAACAACGTCGTTACCGCCTGCTGGAATTGCAACAATGCACGCGGAAACCGGACGCTCAGTGATTTCAACAACTGGGTCGAACGCGTGACCGGAAACCTGCTCACTTCTCCGGGTACGGTGCCATGATCTGATTATACTGCGACGCGTGCCGGGCCTTGGCGTGCTGCATCAGATTGAACCTCGACTTCTGCCGTGCCCCGCAGCCAAGACAGAAGAAACCGCTCAGCGGCGTGACCGGTGGCCCGGCCTCGACCGGCACAGCGGCAACCGGCTCGGCAGGCTCAGCCGCAGGCCCCTCCGCGTCCTCCGCCACGATCTGCGCTGGCTGTCCAGCGCGGAGCGGTGAGGCGTCGTCCAGCTCACCCAGATCAGGTTCCGGGAGCGCCTCCATTTCCGGGGACGGGCTGCCCGCCGGGGCGGGGGCACTTTCAACGAGCGGGCCGGGGACGCCGGGGCCAGCCCTCAGCGGGCTGTCCGCCGGGCCATTAGGTACGCCGGTATTGGCAAACGGGTTGGTGGAGCCATCCTCCGGGTTCGGCACCTTGCTCCCGGCAGCGAGCGTGGATATGATGGTGCTCCGGGCAGCGTTGCTGGGGTCATCCTTGGGCAGGTTCAGCATCTCCTTCGGCAGGGGCGGGGCCGCGTGGTTCATCGACGGATCAATCGCGTAGCGCATCTTCGGGATGCCGGACGGGGGCCGCCCGGTGGTATCGGAAACGCCGTAGTCTTCCGGCACCTCGCGCACCTTGCGCACCAAGCCCGCCCTGCGGGCCTCGTCCATGGTCATCGGCTTGACCGAGGAGGAGTTGGACTCAACCATCGGGGCGCTGGCGGCAGGCACGGCTGAAGTCGTGGCAGGCAGGGCCGCCTTGGCGGGCTGGCTGCCGGGCATGACCGGCTGGCGCACGCCGCGACTGTCGCGCTTCCATTCGGTGACGGCGCTGACTGGGTTGCTGGGGCGCTGGTTGATGCTGGCGGCGGTGACCGGCGGCACGTAGAGGATCGGCACTTCCTTGTCCGACAGTTCGCGGCTGAGCCGTTTGTCTACGGCATACAGCTCGAAGTAGGGGTCGTTGATCTTGCGCCCCTGCCGATCCAGCAGAAATTCGCCCGGCTTCAGGGTCAGCGTGATGTTGAAACGCGAGATGTCGAGCTGGATGTTCCAGCGCGCCCCGTTGAAATATCCCAAAACCTTTGTCATGTTGTTACTCATGACCTCTAAGAACGGTATTTTTATCCGAGACGGTTTACAAACAGCGGCGTGTAGTCGCCCAGCCACGCCCCGATCATGTTGTAATCGAACCATGTCTGTGCTTCCTCAAGTGACATGCCTCCGTCTACCAGATTGGCGATCACCTGCTGGTAGTCGTAGGCCACCACCACGTACATGCCAAACCGGCTGGCCACACCGAGGATGGCGTTGTCGTGCCCGTCCATGAACAGCGTTTCCGGTTCAAGGCTGTGCTCGTCTACGAGCTGTTCGCGCCGGGCTGGGTTGACGGTCAGCGGCGGCTTGGACTTGGCAATCATTTTTTCCCATATGTCCAGAAGAACCCCAAACCGGCTTACCTGAAAAAATAGGTCGCGCTGCGGTCTTTTCCAAGTTTGCAGACAAACGTCAAACCAATGAAGGTTCCCTTGTCTACGTCCGCCTTGCAGCCGAAAAACCTAGCCCCGTGAACAATGTCGTGCCTGCTGCTTTCGCGCCAAGCCCGGCGGGCATCCGCCCAGACCCACGCAGGCTCCGAGGCGTTACGGGCGGCGTTGAATCCGTATACACCGTGCAGCGTACCTCGGTTATGGATCGCCGAGGCCACCCCCAGCTTGACGATGTAGGGGCAGCCCGCCGCCTCGCCGACGATAGCGTTGGTGGCGTTGTCCTCGGAGATGCTGCGGGCGGCAGCGCCCAGCTGGGACAAGCTTAAAAGGGTGATGACCAGCAGGCTAGGCCAGCCGGAGACCGGGAGCTTTGAGGGCTGCCAGCGCACGGGTTCGTTCGTCGGGTTTCTCATTGCTGTCTACAGTGTCTCTAACTTCTATGAAATTGGCAACCACAATCTTTTTCGCGTTCAGCACGGTGAGCTGGTCGCCGTGCTCCTCCATGGTCAGGCCCCGCCGTTTGCACAGGAACCTGATCTCGTGATCCGAGTAGCGCTTGCTCCGCCGCCAGAGGCGGGAGAAGGCGCGGTTGGTCAGCCGGTACGTCACAGGCCTTAGAACTCGATGTTAATCGTGCGCTTGTCGATGTCGACGGTCGCCTCCGGGAAAAACTGGTCGCGGCTGCGGGTAGCGACAGTCTTGGATGTGACTGTCCACTTCGGCGTGGACAGCCGGTCGATATTGGCGGAAGTTGGTGCGTCTACGTCCGGCCCGATCGGTTCCTTGGATACCGGCTCAGGGTACTCGCAGCGAAAACGCTCGCCGGTCTCGCACATGTCACCAGTCGCCCCGTCGGCCACTTCAACCCAGCCGTCAAGCACCAGCTTCTTGACGTGACAGTCAATGCTTTTGATGCCCCAGTCGCGGGCATCAATCTCAGCCCCCCACCAGATTTCCAGCTGGCCATGAACTTCCGCATAGCCGTGGGCGTCGTTGCGGCTGGAGTTCAAAGACAGCTCCTTGCCATCCTTGAGCACGCTGTAAAACGACAGCTCGTCCGACTCCAGCAGGCGACAGGCGACAGCGGCGGCGCGGGTGTTTGTTCGGACATTCGACATTTCTGTTCTTAACTACCGTAGATAAAGAGCAGACCGCAATCACGCGCCTGCAAACCAAAGTCCCCGTATGGGGCAGTAGAACATATGAAACAGAACCTGTTTGAGTTAGCCGTGACCGTGCCTTCGTCGCGCGGTTCCACCAAAATCCCAGAGTACGGCCACAACGGCCTGACCTTCGTCGAGGGACGCAAGGGCCAACCGTACACGATCAAGCTCCACAACAACAGCGCCCACCGGGTGCTGGCCGTGGTCAGTGTGGACGGCCTGAGCGTTACTGAAGGCGACCCTTGCACTCCCAAATCCGGCGGGTATATCCTGCCGCCATACGGCTCCTTCGAGATCGCAGGCTGGCGTTCCAGCCTGTCTACCGTCCACAAGTTCAAGTTTACGGACAAAACCAAATCCTACGCCAAATCCAGCGAGGTCGCCAGCGACCTGAACTGCGGCATCATCGCGGCAAAGTTTTTCAGCGAAAAGCCCAAACCGGTCGCTGCGCCAAACAGCATGCCAATCGCAATCGTTATCCGGGAGGAGCACCACCATCACTATCCGCCTGTTTACGCACCAACGCCATGGCCGTATCTGGCATGGATGACCACCAGCGCGGGCACGACAGGTCAGCCGATTAGCACGTACAACTGTAGCCTGAACGCGGGCCAGCTGCTCAACGCCAGCACACCGCTTACGGAGTCGCCGGGCTGCCCGCTGGCCGTAACGGACAACTCAAAAACTCCTAAATTTGAACTGGGCACCGGCTGGGGTGAGGAGCACACTAACGAGGTGAATATGGAGTTTTTCAACCGGGACGTGGAGCTGTGTACTTTGGAGCTGTACTACGCAACGGGGGCTGAACTGAAGGCAGCGGGGGTGACCTTGACGAAGAACTTAACCGTGACGCCTCCGGCCTCGCCGGTGTTACCACAGGCGTTTACAGGGTTCTGCAAGCCACCGGTCAACCGGTAGGCTGCAAGACCAGTTCGCGCGCCGCCTGTGCGACTTTGCGCTGATGGGACTCAAGCATCCGGGCTTCTGCCACCAGCTCCGGCTCGAAGTCGCCCGCAGCGCCCAGCTGCCAGTTGGGCTGGCAGAGTTCGCACGTACACGGCGCACGTTTTGTGTCATTAGCGTCCACGGTGTAAACATATAGCGGCTGTAGACGGATTGCAACTAAATTCTTTTGCGTCCGTTTACAGCCGCCTTGTTCAGCTCAGCGCGAGGAAGTTGCGCCAGTCCGGGTGGCGCGGCTCAATGAGCCGGTTCATCGGCTCCTCCTTCGGCTTCTCCGGCCTGCGCAGGAGCTTCCACCCCATCTCCTCCAGCGACTTGTGGCCCTTTTTGGCATTCAGGTCACGGCACATCCACACTGTGTTGCCCCACTCGTCCCTGCCGCCGTGTTTGCGGGCGTAGACGTGGTCAATGTTTCCGTCCGGGGCAAACTTGCCGCTCACCTGACAGATGCGCTTGTCCCGCTTGGCCACGCCGCGCTTGCTCCACTTCGGGGCGCGCTTGGGCATGGACGCGTATTTGGACTTGCAGATGACCGTCGGCACCCGCACCGGGCCGCGCAGGGACTGGACAGCCACATCACCCGCCCGGATCGGCAGCGTGGCCCACTCCGCCCACGTGACCGCAAGCATGCGCTCCGTGTCAATCGCGGTGCTTGCGCCCCGGTAGATGTCACAGATCGCCTCTTGCGCGCTGGTCTCAGCGACGCCCTGCCAGTGCTTGTTGATGACCAGAACTTTTGTCTTCAGTGCGTCCATAAATCAAAATGCGCAGGTGTTTGTTCTTACTTACTAAATCGTGTCATTCTACCGCCGCAAAAAGAAAACCAGAGTCGCGCCCAAGGCCCGCACCAAGGAGGAGAAGTGTGCCACGCCTTGGTGCCGCAACCGGAAAGCGGCGCGGGTGACCCGGCACGTGAACGCGGCGGGCAAAGTAATCGTCTACCACGGGTTTCACCCGATTTGCTGGAAATGCCACTCCCGGTTGTTGAAAGAGCGCCACCCGTGGACGTACGCGCTAAACGGAATCCGGGGCAGCGCCCGTAAACGCGGCCTGCCGTGCACGCTTACCGTCGCCGAGTTCAAAGCGTGGTGCCTCAAAAACAAGTACATTGAGAAGACCGGAAATAAGCCGGGCAGCATGACCGTCGACCGGATCGACTGGAACGAGGGCTACCACATCTGGAACATCCAGCCGCTGACGCACGCTGAAAATAGCGAACAAGGCGTCGACAACACGCCGCGCGAAGAGCGCATGGCGGAAACGGAGCTGGTGACCGAAGAAAAGCCGCCCACTGAAAATGAACCCTTTTGAACTGGATGCCGGGACTGGTATTGAACCAGTGCCTACGCCTTCAGAGAGCGTCGCGCTACCACTACGCCACCCGGCAAAATTATGAATGACCTCGCGTTTATTATTCCGTACTTCAACTTCACCGGATCAGAGTTGATCCGGCTACGCTACGCCGAGGCGCTGGCCAGATTCCGACTGGTGACGCCACACGTCTACGGCATCGAAGCGTCGTTGACCGACCGGTTCGATTTCGCAGGTGAACCTGACGTGCGCTGCTACACGGTAAAATCCTTCCTATGGTACAAGGAAAACCTGATCAACAAGGCCATCCGCGACCTCGACCCGAATTTCACCAAGGTGGCGTGGATCGACGGCGACATGGAGATTGTAGCCGTCCTCCTTGCCGAGGTCGTCAGCGCCCGGCTGGATGACGTGGAGGTGCTCCAGATCGGCAATCGCTACGAACTCCTAAACCGGAAAGGGGAGTTCAGCTCGATGATTCATCCCGCGCTGTTCGCCCACCGTAACCGTTTATTTGGCAACGGTGCCTGTCCCGGCATGTGCTGGGCCGCCCGGCGGGAAAGCTTGGCGCGGGTCGGCTATCTGCCGGAGCGCGAAATTATCGGGGGCGGCGACCGGAGCTTTTTAATGGGCCTCCTGTCGGAATTATCCGTGAAAGACTGGGCGGTAAACCACTATAAAATTGCCGGTGATTACCGGGACGGCATCGCCGCCTACGTAGAAAAGGTGCGCCAGCAGAGATTGACGTGGGACTACCTGCCGGTCACGGCCAAGCACCACTACCACAGCGCCTACGGCAACCGGATGTATACGGAGCGCTGTGCCCTGACCGAGACGTTCAAGCAGGAGCAGCTGACCGTAGACGAAAACGGCCTGCTCGTGCTAAACAACCCGGTTATGGAAGCCGGATTCAGAAAATACTTCGAGCACAAAGACAAGGTCGACCAGTGGTGATCACGTCGGCCAGCCCCGGTCGCGCACGCTGTAGTTTGACTTCGAGGGCGGCGCGCCGAACGACCGGGCGCGCAGGTTGCGGTTCCGGGACATGGTCACCGAATTGCGGCCAGCGGCACGCTTCGGCTTCCGAGGCAGCTTCTCCACCGGCTGCCGCTGGCCTTGAAAATCGAGGTAGGTCTTTTCACTCCGGCGCTGGGCGTCGTGGTAGCGATCCGCGTCCAGCTTGGGGTCGAGCGGCTCCGTGGGCAGCGGCTCAGGCCCGGTTTCGAGTAATCTGTCTACGATCTGGTGGGCGTTCATCTGGATTAAATACGTGGTAGCCTCACTGGGACTTGAACCCAGACGATCTCGATCCAAAGTCGAGGGCGCTACGTTACGCTATGAGGCTAAACAAGCAAAGTTCTGTATGTCGGATTACGGGTATACGTGCGTATTCTATGGCAGTTCGCACAGACCACCACACACTTTTCAATCTCGACTATCAACCGTTTTAAGGAATGGCCACCACCTACTAGGTGGGACACGTTCATGTCTTTGTCGCGCAAGTGATCAAACTCAAGCACTCGTATGTCCGACACGGTGCAATCAACACACGGATGCGCCTTAAGATACTTGATAATAAAACGCTGTAAAATCTCGATCTGCTTTTTCTTACGTGCGGTCATCAACCGCTTATGGTCTTCGCGGTTATCCGCGTAGTACTGCTTAGAACGACGACGATTACATAGGCTGCACCACGGCTGATAACAGATAGAACCGACAGCCCTTCTGTGGTGAATGTTGAATTCCGATGTCGACTTAACTCTGTGACAACCGCTGCAATACTTGGTGCAAGCGGTGGGAGTTGAACCCACACGTGTATCCTGCTTAAAAGGCAGGTGCTCGTCCACTGTAGCTTCGCTTGCTTTAGCTGTGCTCATGCTTTTAACTACAAGAACAGATTAAAAGTGGTGCGCACGACTGGACTTGAACCAGCAAGGTTGTCTCGTCCTCAACGAGTCTCGTCTGCCATTCCGAGTAAGCCACGTGCGCAGTAAAATGGTTGGCCTGACCGGGTACGATCCGGTAACCAAGGGCTTATGAAGCCCCTGCTCTGCCGATTGAGCTACAGGCCAGAAATGGCGGAAAGCGGAGGGCACCATCCTCACTCCGGGTTCACCGGAGCCTTCGATTTAGCAAATCGAGACAGACGCACGTCTGCTTCACTTTCCATGAAATTGAAAAGGCCGGGCGCGCTTGGCACCCGGCCCTGAATCTGTCTACGACTTAATCCGCATCCTCAACGGAAGCAGCTTCCGTGGCTGCGTCAAGGACTACCACTTCGTCATTTGCGTTAGCATTTCAAGTTACCGCACCCTAAAGGGATGCGGATTGCAGATACTCTAGTTGTGGTTGTTGCCACAAGAAATAAGCTCCGCGTTTGGGTTACTGAAAGAACCCGCACGAAGAATGTCCAAACCTTTCAGCCGGATGTTCATCGCGCCGTTTATGTCGGCGCACGCCGAATGACCGCAAGCCTTGCATTCAAACTCGTCGCGAGTCTTGCGATTGGCTTTCTCGGTGTGTCCGCACTCACTGCAACGCTGGCTTGTATACCGAGGGTCAACCTTCACCAGCGGCAAGCCAGCTCGCTCCGCCTTGTAGTCAAGGAACGTCCCCAACTGTGCGAAGCTCCATCCATGCAGCGTCGACCGCTCACTTTTTCTGGCCTTTATCCGGTTGCGGATGCCATCAAGTTCTTCGATGGCGATTCCGCGTCCGGTGCGTTTAGCGAGACTGACGATTTGCTTGGAAATTTTGTGGTTGGTGTCGGCGACAAAGCGTGACTCCTTCCGACTCCTTTTCTTCAAAAGCCGTTTGGCGGACGTGGTTCCTTTGGCTTGCAACTTCCGACGCAGCAATTGATTGCGATGCCGGATTTGGTTCAGTTTACGTCCACTGAATTTGTTTCCGTCACTGTCAGCCGCGATGATGGCAATGCCGAGGTCAACACCCAAAACATCTGTGACCTTTTGTTCCAACACGTCTGGCAAAGTAACCGCGACGTACAGAAACCATTTGCCATCCCGCCGCAGAACCAAGTCGGATTGCTTTATCAGTCCGCGTGTCAGAACGTCCATTTGAAAATCACCGCAGGCAAACGGAATCCGCTCACGCTTGCCGACAGTCCAAATGGAAACCTGTTTCTTGGCGAGCAAGATTTTCAGGTTGCGAACATCGAAGGCGACACTGCCGAGCGGGCGGAATTTGCGCTGCGTTTTCTTGTCGATTTTGTAAGCGTCGGCGACCTTTCCAAAGACAAGGCAGGTGGCTTGTGCGCCGAGAACGAACTGTGTGCGGACATCCCTGTAGTAACGGGACTGCAAAGCGAACTGCGTAAAGATGCCGTGTGCGAAGCCTTCGCCAGAAACCCAGTCAGCTGCCGCATTGCAGGTTTTAAGCGTCGCTTTCAACGACTCAACCTGCGCCGCAGCGGGCAGCAGCTTTATGTTCACCGTAACAGTCATATTTCTATACTAGAACAAATCTGAATTATTGTCAAGCAACTATTTTGCACCTAGCCAAGCCGCCCTTTAGGGCAGGGATTCCACCCATGGGGAATTGGTTGAGTTTTGCCACGAGAGTTTACAAGGCCAACGTGACATCCTCGGCTCGT
>Ga0182030_10022124_pt1 | contig 11855 bp, 12 predicted proteins | sample 812S3MmetaG_FD_121299 | JGI IMG/M metagenome (GOLD analysis project Ga0182030, IMG submission 121299) | Permafrost microbial communities from Stordalen Mire, Sweden - 812S3M metaG (Illumina Assembly) | ecosystem: Environmental > Terrestrial > Soil > Wetlands > Permafrost | place: Sweden... | reverse complement strand
CTCGCACGCGGGGCAGACAGGTGAGACTCCTCGGGTCACGCACGTGAGCCACGGGTTGAGGGCGACACGGTCCCCCGGCTCGAGCCCCTCCGCCTCGGGGCCGACAGCAACCACTTCGGCGATCACCTCGTGACCCATCACGTGGGGGAATGAGACGAAACCCTTCATCGGATTCTGGCCCGCGGCGTTGGTCGGGTCGATCAGGCTCGCGTAGTCGAGGAACACGGCCTTCGACTCCGATCCGCAGATGCCCACCAGTCTCGGCCTGGTCACCACCCAATCAGGGCGCAGAAACCCGGGTTCGTCGATATCGATCAGCCGCGTCGGTGTCCGAGCGAGCATCCGCAACAAGCGGTTGTCCGTCTCGTCAATGGGTTGGACTTCTGGTTCCACCCCGTACATGAGCGCTCGCATAGCGTCATCGTAGGGCTCGATCCGTCAGTCGTCCCAACCGTCGTCCTCAGCTGGCCCGGCTGAGAGCAGCCGGGAGGGGTCTACGGTTCAGAACGGCCTCCCGGTCGTTCTCAACTCAAACGGCTGAGCACCTCGAGCCCCGCAGTGACAGGCCATTGGGACGTACGGTCATCCTGACGGTTTGTCGTCGGCCCTCCCCGATCGACGGTCACACCCGTTGGCGGGAAACTGGAGAGCCCATTCCACGTCGGCACTCAAACCGCCCCCAGGGACTGACGGGCCTGAACCTGGGTCAGGCCACATTTCTCCGTCCCACGACCAACCCCGTACGGTGCCTGGAGTGTGCGATCGCCCATACGCTTGGGGGCCCTTTTCAGGATGTTCACTTGACTGCCGGCTGTCCGAGGATAATAGTTTCTGTAGGCGGATTGAGTCGGCGGTTCTGGTGATGTGGCGGTAGGCGGAGCAACCCTTTATTTACTGGATGCGGTGGGTCGAACCGTCATTCGTCCCGTGCAATTGCGTACCTGTACGGCACATTTGTAACGGTCGACACCGTTCGCCTCTAATGCAAGCAAGCTAAGGAGGAATACCCAAGTGTCACTGCGAACGACTTTGAAGAATGTGCCGCGTGTCGGGTGGCTAGTTATTGGTGTATCTGTGACAGCATTAGCTCTGCCAACGGCGGCCTATGCGTCTGGACTCACATTCAATGGTATCGAAGGAGCCAACCTTCATAAGGCGAACGTGACCTCGGGCGCCGACCTGCAGACGGGCGTTTTCGGGTCTAGCGGCCATCAAGCCGACGTGACCCCTTCCGGACAGATCCTCGTCACCAATGACGATCCGTCCCACAACCTCAGCGGCACACCACCCTACGTGTGGGGTGGATCGTTGGTTCCCGACACCGCAACTCTAACCACCTCGGGTTCTTGTGTGAACTTCGAGCCATTGAACCTTCCGTCGACGCAGAATTTTGTCCTGACGGAGTTGCAGGTGAACATCACGACTGATTCGTCACCTGGGGCTGGAAACGATGTGAAGGTCTTTACTGATCAGAACTGCAGCGGCACGCCTGAGTCATTCGATACTCCTGCAACAGTCGGTCTCAGCGTGGTTCCTATCTCACCCGAGATCACCACAGTTGGGCCCGATGGCAACATCAAGGGCGGGAATGGCGATTACCTGTCAGCAGAAGTGGACGGGAACGTTCAGGCGACGATCATCGCGAACGGCTACGTTGCGGCAACGTAAAGGATTCAAGCTCTCAGCGAGAGAGGCGTCCGTTGATGCCGCCCCGGGGTTTCAGGCCACAGTTGTTGGCCTGAAACCTCGGGCTTTTTAGGTGCTGACACCATCGTCGGCTGACTGACGTCGGATGCAAATCGACGTCAACTCAGACAAGGCCGCCAGTTGCTCGTCTGGATTGTCGCTCTAGGCCTCGGGGCGTCGGGGTGAGGCGGCGGCGCCTATTTTCATGAGAAGCTGTCGTACGACGCACGACCATTCAAGGGCGGGACCTGAACCAATGGGCTTGTTGGCGGTTGCCCTCGGGACGGGTTGGCGGTTTCCGCCGAACTGGGCAGCCCTGCACCCTCATCCGTTCTCAGCGTGCAAAGCTGAGGTTGTGGATGGGCTGTCGGCCTTCGGATGGATATCGATCCGCTCTCTAGGCGAGAACAGTTGGAGGATCCGAACGTAGGGAGGTAGCAGCTATTGACTCCGTCGGGAGGATTCCCGATTTACCTCATTTGTTGTAGATGCCCGTGTCGAAGGTCGAGGTGACGGTCCTTGCCTCGCCGAGGTGGGCCAGCCCGAACAGATCCTCGATCGACGCCAGCGAGGAGTAGTGGTTGTAGTCCTTGGTGACCACGGTACCCGCCTTGATGAATGGTGAGAGCAGGACCGCACCCACGACGCCACCACCCGGCCCGCTTCGGCCATTTCCTCCGCTGTCCGCTGCAGGACCCTTGGTCTCGCCGCAGCACGCGGTGGTATCCAGTGTCGGCTCCTCGGCTTCGTCGAATGTGACTTCGATGAGGCCATTCTCCTTATACGCGGGAGAGGCCTGGATGATCGGCACCCAGGTGCTCAACCACTTGTTGATATCACCTACGGCTGAGCCACCGCCCTGCCCCGCGCCGGTCGTGTTGGTGCAGGGATAGTCGTGTCCGTCATCGCAGAGATTGGGGGTGATGAAGCTGAAGTTCGGGGTCGTAGTCACCGATTTGAGGTCGGTGACCAGACCGGTCACGCCCTTCGGTGTACCTGTCGGCATCTTGCCGGTCGTGCCTCCCAGCGGCACCACGTCCTTCTTGCATGTCGTCGTATCGTCGATGATCGAATGGAAGTACATAAACGGGTCGTGCCGGGTGGTGTAGCCGTCGCTCTTCACAGCTGTTGTCGTCGCGTCTTTGGTGCCCAGCGTCGGGTGACCGCAGGTGACGCCACCGTCGCGGGACGGATCATTTCCCATGTCCTCTTCGTAGCCCTTCCAGGTGAACCCCTTCGCACTCAGCTGACTGGCAAGCGTGGGTACTGCAGCCGGGAAGACACAGCCGGCTCCTTGCTGGATTCCATCCTTCTGGCCATCTCCTGACGGGAAGTTGGCATATCCGGACGAGAGGCAGTCGAGTTGGTTGGCCGAGTTCGGCGGCTGGCCGGAGATGAATGCCGCATAGTTGTCGTTGGAGAAGTGACCGATTCCGTAGTAGTCCTTGAGCAACGCGCCCTTGCTGGGCAAGGTCGTTGCCAGGTAGGGGTCCTTGGTCGGCGATCCGAAGGTGGCCGAGTAGCCGTTGTTCTCGAGCATGATGACGAACACGTGGCGGATAGCCGGCAATTTGGGGACGGCGGAAGGCAGTGGCGCGCTGTTCGGCTGCCTGCCGGCAGTGCCATGTGCCGTGTTGGATGCTGATGCGGCCGACACACTGCCGCCGATCACCAGGCACGCTGCTGCCAGTACCACTCCGGTCACAATGAACCTGCGGATCGATCGTGCGTTTGGCATTCCATTCCCCCTTTGTCCTGGCCACCCATTCGCCCCGAACCAGCCTGACCGCTCAATTGCGCCTGCCGCTGCCATTCCGGTGGCACTCGGCAGTGTCATCTATTATCTCCAGGATGTCAAGGAGGCGCAGTTGCTTGCAGCAACGCAGAGTTGCCGGTGGATAACCACGCGCCTGCGATGGTCGAACTCCGGGCCGAACAGAGAGAGGTGGCCCGGACTCGTATACTGACTGGAGCCAGGTCGGTCTTGGTCGAACGGGGATTTGAGGGCACGATCGACGACGTCGCCACAGCAGCCGGAGTCAGTCGACGCACCGTATTCCGCCACTTCGCTACTCACGATGCATTGCTCGTGGAGGCGATCAATGAAATCGTCGCTACTGTCAGATCGAGCGTTCCCAGGCCTCCTCAAAAGGGTGAAGACGTTGAGGTATGGCTTACCGAGGCGGCAGTGCAACTACACACGTTGCACGCTCGATTGGTGGGCCGAGCATTCTGGGATGTTCATGTGCCACGCTCGAGCGTCTCACCCGAGATTGTGGCCGTCCTGGGCGACCTCGAGAGGCGACGCCTGGATTACGGGACGCAGCTCGCCGTGGGGGCGTGGGCATCGCTGGGCGGATCCACTCCCCCCCCGGCACTTGTGATCGACGTCTTTCTCTTGCAATTGTCCCCGTTTGCGAGACACGCCTTCGCCCAGCACAGCCCAGAAGAAGTCGGCCGAGCATGTGCCAAGATCATCTGGACGGTACTTTTGGCGGCCTTGGCGGACCCTCACCAACCGCAGATTGTCCTTAGCGTACAAAGCTGAGTCGCTTGCCAGAAAGACCTACACCTCAGGTCACTGGATGAGAGAAAAACCCCAGCGGCTCGAAGGGTTGCGTACTCAGGCCCAACATTTATCGCACTTCCGGAGCGAACCGTCCAAGCCGCCAGCCCAAGCCTCTAATGCCGAGAGGGATGGCGAACAGACCTTCGCGTAGTCCTTGGTTGTCCACGGTGACTGACCGCCGTTGATCGTGTAGCAGTCAGCCCAATGCAGCGTGAGGTAGTCGCTGCTGGGACTCCGGTAACCGTTAACGACGTATCCCCGAGCATTCTGACTCGTCCAGAAGAGATAGTCCCGGTCGTTGTCTTCGAAGGCCACGAGGGGTGACTCCACCTGGATTGGCACGACCCGACGCTACCTCGTGACAACGGCAGCTCCCCAGTGGGCATCGGCTACCGGGCTAGCAACAAAGTTCTCAGCGCTACGGAGGCTGAGGACATGAAGTGAAGACTGGGTTCCTCAGCTAATATGGCTTGGCCCGCAATCCGGATATCGGGCGGGTGACCTCATCAGTGCTGCGTTAACGCCCCCCGGTCAAAAGGCAGGGCACCACGGACACATGCCCGGATCGGCGAGGGGGCGTGTTCGGAGCTTCGAATCGTTCGCCCATCCTGTCGGGACTCACAGACTGACTTGGCTCGACGGTCCCGGCTCGGGCATACCCGGCCCCCGCCCTATCGGAAGGGAGCTCAGAACCATTACGACATCGCCCCTTTACCTCTCGCCAGCGATCCCAAAGGCTCCACTGACCGTCGAATCCGGTCGATTACTATCGTCTTCCATATCGGTCGTAGGGAGAGCAAGAAGCATGAGGGGAAAGGTCCTGACACTTCTGCTGTGGGCGGTCGCTGCGATCGGCACGGGGGCTTGCGTTGGCTACCGTTGGCACGGCACCTTCACTGGTCCGGGCGGATACGACTTCCATATCTATTGGGTCGCGGCCCGCGAGGTGGCCGGCGGCCACAGTCCCTACGCCGGCGGCGACCCCAGGTTCCCCTACGCATATACGCCGCTCCTCGCTTTGGCCCTGGTCCCGGTTAGCCATCTCTCATTCGCTCTCGACTGGAAGGGCTGGACAGTGCTGCAGATCCTCGCCCTACTGATGGCCGCGGGGGCATTCGTCGCAAGTCAGTCCGAGCGCCTCTCACCCCACCTTCGACCGGTGGTGTTCACCGCCTGCGTGGTGACCGGACTCACACTGTGGCCCGTGTCCTACGGGCTTCACATCGGGCAAGCTGACACCTTGGTGCTCCTCGCACTCATGCTCTCGGCTGTCGCTGCAAGTCGTTCATGGCCAGCAACACGAGGCGTGTTCCTCGGCGTGGCCGGTCTACTCAAAGTGTGGCCGGTCCTCGGTGCCCTCTCCCTTCTCCAACGATCACTGGCCGAGCGCCGAAGGAGTCTGTGGGCGCTGCTGGTGACCTTGTTGTTCGCACCAGTGCTGGCCGTGGCCTTCGGCGGGGCCTCCGGCCTGGTCGCGTTTGCCAAAGCTGTGTTCGACCAGCCGGGCCAACGCCTGGTCAGTAACTCGGTATGGGGTATCCCGAAGATGCTGTTTTCGCACAGTGGCTTTGCCCGACCTCTGCTCGTGTCGCCAGCTCTACGGATTGTGGGAACGATCGTGCTGGTGACCTGGGTGCTCAGGCTCCTTGTCCGGGCCCTGCGCACAGTCAACGACCCCGTCCTTTGCACCTGGAACACGACCGCCTGCGTCGTCCTCCTCCTACCGCTCTCACATATGGCCTACTCGGTGCTACTGCTACCCCTCCTGTGGTTGTGGGGGGCCCGGCTGCTCTCAACTCGACCTATGAACCCGCGAGTGATCGCCGTCGTTGTCGTGTTGCTCCTCTGGTGGCTCGTCCAAACTCATGCCTGGCCGGGGGACGGGTCGCCAAGCACCGTCTCCTCCATCCAGTTTTGCATCGTGTTCGGAGCGAACATCACCGCATGCACAGCATCGGTTCTCGGTGCTCAACTTAAGTTCTCGGAGAGCAACGATACGGATGGCCTCGTGCAGATTGGTTCGCCGAACGAACCTGAGCAAGGCCAATTTGAGAAGGCCTGATCCTCCATCGAGCGCCAAGCTTGCGGTCGGCAAAAGATGGACCCACGTCCGTTGTGCTTCGGTTGAAAGGCCTAGTCGACAGCCGAACTAAGCACTAGTCGACTTGCCTCGCGTTTGGGTGCGAATCGAGATTGCGAGCACGGTTTCTGTCCCCATCGTCAGTGCAATTGCACCGACGATCCTTCCGCAAGTTGCTGCTCTGATGACGGCATGCTGATCGTGCAGAGCGTCACTTGCACTTGGATGATGGACCGAAGGTTCATGCGCAGCCTCCTCTCCCGGGCTGGAAATCGATAGCCGAACGAGTTATCCACACCCCCGGAAGCGCCTTGTTGCGGGCCCAGTTACTACCTCAAGCGCGAGGCGGCCGCCATCAGCCTTGCTGAAATTCGAAGTGTCGATATCCTCAGCTCAATCGGCTGAGGTTCGGTGATTCGTTCTCAGCTCAACGGGCTGAGGTGTGAACTCGCCCTCAGCTCAACTGGCTGAGTTCGGGAGGACTGTTCGGTTTTGCCGCCGAACTGGGATCCCAAAGTCGGCTGGTCGCCCGTCGAAAACTCTTCCGCGAGCTGCGACCCAGAAGATGATTGCGCCCCCACTCTTTTCCGTCAGGCTCAACCTTCCTATCAAATCGCATCTGGAATGCCAATCATCGCCCCGACGATCTGTTTTCCACTGCCATGCCTCACCTAACCAAGCGCGATCGCGTAGCCGGCTCCTTACAGAAGCCTCGAATTAATTTCGCATTACACGGTTGTACTGTCGTTTTGATATGAAGACGACGATAGAATCCCGGCCCTCGACATCGCCCCCCCATGGATGCATTCCCTCGCGGGAAGATCTCACAGTGCGAACCGCGATGGGGTCAGAGAGGGCATCTCAGCCTATGAAGCTGAGGGCGGTCACGACTCGATGGAAAATGGGCTGGGGGTCGACCGTCAACACCGGGCCGATAGGAGCCCCGTTGGGCTACCGCTGCACAGCGTCTTCAGTGGGTACCCTCCCGATGTGTTGGTCTTTCCTAGCCAACTCGACACTGCTGCGTGTATCCGGCTGCGGCAAGAGATTTATAGCTCGCCGAATCCACGGTAGCGCCAAGACCATCTGAGCCGACTATTTGCACGGGAAGATCTCGAACGTCGGCCCCATTGAGATCCAACGTCATCAGGCTCAGAAGACTGGTCCGATTGTCGATCGTGAGAGCACCCGTCAGATCCCAAGCCAGCTTCTGCAGAGCGATCGGGTCATCACGCTCGCCTCGCGCCTCTGTAGCTAGTGCATGGAACATCGTTCCGAGCCATCGGGTCCGATCCTGGTCACCGAGGATGGGCCCGGCCGGTACCCAGCCGGTTCGAGTTAGTGTCTGCGGAGATCGGGAACGGACGAGGGCTAAAGCCTGAATGCCGTTCAGGTGGACCTGCCCAACCTTCATAAGATCCAGGCCACTCATGAGGTCTCTGGTTGGGGCCTGATTTGAGACGGTTACTCCATGCAGGTCGTTCACAGCAGCAGTGAATCCACTCATGGTGATCAGCACCAAGTGCGATGTCGGGATATCCAGGCTTCGGCAGAGGCCGTTGACCAGCTGCTGGGGACTTTGATCAAGAGTGAGACCAAGCCGACTGATCTCGCCCGGAGCTGGACTAACTAACACATCACGAGGTATTGACAAGATCGTTGTGTGCTTCGACTCTTGGTGTACAACGATGACGGCGTCAGCTTTTACACCAGGAGACTGCTTTACAGAGCCGTAGTAGTTGGGACCCGGAGGGATGGCCGAACGTGAGTCCGAACCGACCATTACCCAAGTCGTGCCGTCCTGAGTCGTAGGAAGTACCACCGCAATTCGGGAAATTCTGTTGTACATGACGAGGCCGTCGATCCCAATAGCGCCCAGAAGCACGACCACTAACAATCCGGCTGCCAAGAGTGCCCTCTTCCACCGCGATTTTGGCCATATTCTCAATTGGCGATGGGTCCGCAGACGGAAGAGGCTTCGCCTGAATCAGGCGCCGCCCTCCCCCTCAGCGAGTGTCGAGAAATTCGAAAGATTCATTGAACCTACGCTGGCACAGGCGGAACTCGACACGCACGACACCGAGCTCAAAGAACCAGTGCCGGCGTCCGGAATCTCAGGCATCAATTGCTCTGTCCAGGTGGTTCCGTTCCAGACCTCCGCTAGTGGAACTAGATCCGGATAGCCGTATACGGAGGCAGACCCTACCGCCGTACAAGCGGTTGGAGAGGTGCAAGAGATACCGACCAGAGTCGCTCCTTTGCCACCACCTGACGGCGATTGCGCTGTCCACGTTGTGCCGTTCCAGACCTCGGCCAAGGGCACGCTGCCGCTACTGCTGGCGGCGTTATACCCGACAGCCACGCACGAGCTGGACGACGTGCACGAGACTGAGTTTAGGCTTGCTCCCAGCGGAGAAGTGTTGTCAGGACTCGCAAGTGACCAGGTCGATCCGTTCCAGGTTTCGGCCAACAGTTGACTGCCGTAGGAGTCATTCTCGTAGGAGCCGACGGCAAGGCAAGCGTTTACGGCGCCACATGAAACTGACAGGAGCTGGCCGTAGACGAAATCTGCCGGCGCTGGCAGGACTGATGCCTTCCAAGTGCTGCCGTTCCATCGTTCGGCGAAGAAAAGCTCTCCCGCGGTTTCAGAATCGAATGACCCAATCGCCGTACATGCTCCACTTGCGGAGCAACTAACGGAGCTGAGGGTGGAACCGTACGAAGCTGACGGGATGGGGGCAGCGTGAACGGACCAGGATGTCCCATTCCACATCTCGATCAGCGCCTTTTGAGCGTACTCAGACGTAAGGTAGAAACCGACGGCGACGCAGGCTTTCTTCGTCGTGCACGTGACACCACTCAGCGAATCGCTTGTGGATCCTGCAGGCAGGGGAACCGTCCCCCTACTCCAAGTCGATCCATTCCAGGACTCCGCCAACGCGACATCTTGGCCCGTGCTGTTCTCAGTCGCACCGACAGCGGTACAGGCGGTGTCAGCTGAACATGACACTGATTGGAACTCGTCGAATGCCGTGCCGGATAGCGTTGCCAACGGCTTAGCAGTCCAGGTTCCAGCCGAAAGCTGCACAGCCCAGATCTGAGGCGACCCGTCAGAGCTGCTGGTGCCATAAGAACCAATAGCCGAGCACGTCGAGGTGCTAGCGCATGACAAGGCCGTCAAGCTGGCGCTTGTTGCCTTTGCAGGGTCTGTCACCGATTTCTGAACCCATTCAGAGCCATTCCACGCCTCAGCGAGCGCAACTTCTTCATAGGTCTTAGAGGAGTAGTAGTTCCCGACGGCCTCGCATACGTTTGAGCTTGCGCAGGCGACACTGGAGAACGTGACACCGTCAGTGCTGGGACGTTTAGCCGTCTGAATGGCCCAGTCCGTTCCGTTCCAACGCTCAACAAGGGGTACGTCCAAGAATGAGGTAGTGAAGTAAGAGCCCACTGCGGTGCAAGCAGTCGCAGCGCTGCACGACACCGAGGTCAATGATTCCCCATACGGGTACCCGCCGTAGGCATACGCGTCTGACGGGGTAGCTAACAGAGTGGAACTCCAGGTAGTCCCGTTCCATTCTTCAGCCAATGGCACGGACTCATACGAGTACGGGCTGGTCGTAAACCACCCGACAGCAATACAACTGTTCGTTCCCTTGCACGACACCGACGTTAAGGCAAATGCAGGACTTCCGACCGGTTCGGGCACGGATTGCAGGGACCAGGCCTTGCCATTCCACGCCTCGGCAAACCCCACACTCTGGAGTTGACCCTCCACGTAAGTACGATAGGACCCGACTGCGGCGCAGTCGCTCGAGGAGGAGCAGGACACCGCGCTCTCCACATCGGCGCTACCGCCTGTCGGACTGAGGGGGTCACTGATGGTCCATGTCGTTCCGTTCCAGAGCTCTGCAAAGGTCAATTGGCGACCGGCTCCGCTGACGTAGTTACCCACTGCGATACAGGACTTGGCGGCCGGGCAAGAGACTCCTTCTATCCCGTACGCAGTTTCTCCCGTTTGAAGGGGTAAGGCCGACGCGGTCCAACTTGTCCCGTTCCAACGGTCCGCCATAGGAACGGACTGACCAACGCTGTTCACATAGGTTCCTACGGCCGTGCATGCGTCGGTGGCGCTGCAGGAGACGCCATTGATCGCCCCAGAAGGCCCATTCTGATTGACCGCCTTCTGAACCTTCCAGGGACTAGCTGAGGCCGACGCTACCGTGAGCGAAGCAGATGGGTAATAGAATTCTGAGTAGTAGCTGTCGCAAGTGCTGTAGACACCGTAAGTCCCAGCAGGAGCGTCTGCCGGTACGGTCATCTGAACCTGCCAAGTTCCATCGGGGTTGGGCGGCGATGATGTACTCGATAGGACGTTCCCCGACGAGTCGACCAACGAAACAAACACGTTCGTTGGTCCGTATGACGGGTCACATTCCGCCCCGGAAACCGTGGTGCTCGAGCCTGCTGTAACACTACTGGGATCGAGTGTCGGCACCGGGTAAGTCGACGCCTTCGAGGTAGCGCGACCACTCTTGACGGGTTGTGCAGCTGCGACTGATGACTGGACAATCGTCGCGCTTATGAGAATCGCGACCACTGCAGCCGTTCGCCTCAACCTCTTCTTCGGATTATCTGCCATCGCCGCCCTTCCGCCCATCACCGCATCCAACCCCAAACGCCATCTGGCCGCTCAAGTACCGGGCGAGTATGGCACAATCCGTCTTTGCGTGCGATGAGGAATTATCGGGTACTGCGTGGCAATCCATATAGGGAATCTCCCTTTTGCAGGACAGACACACCTCGCGACCGGGGGTCGAATGGACTTTGCCGGCTGCATGCGCCGCCCCTTGGTACTGGAACATCCAGCGCGGTCGGCGGCACGGATTACCCACTCCAACCGCCACGGCGAGAGAGCTTTGACCCACGAAGGTCAGCCCTTTGGAATGATGCACCCCGCATCGAGGTCTCAGCTGCTCAGGCTGAGACTGGAGGAGTTATAACCAGAACTTGTGGATGCACCACTTGACCGAGGGCGCGACGTACCTTCCTCTTTGAACAAATCAGAGAAACGCTGGCGGTGGAACGCCGGCGAGGAAGGAACGCCAATGTTGAGAGTACATGCTGATGAGGCCGCGGACGCGGAGCTGTCGACCACGCTGGACGAACTGGTCGCCGAGGGTGCCAGGCGGATGCTGGCCGCCGCCCTCGAGGCCGAGGTGGACGCCTATGTGGGCTCGTTCACCGATGAGCGGGATGACCAGGGTCACCGCCTGGTGGTCCGCAACGGCCATGCCGTGGCCCGGACGCTGGTCACCGGAGCAGGACCCATCGAGGTCCGGGCGCCCCGGGTGGACGACCGCCGGGTCGACGAGGTGACCGGGGAGAAGATGCGGTTCCGCTCTGCGATCCTGCCGCCATGGGCCCGGAAGTCCCCCAAGGTGGCCGAGGTGCTGCCCTTGATGTACCTCCACGGGATGAGCTAGGGGGACTTCGTGCCTGCCCTGGAGGAGTTCTTCG
>Ga0182030_10022123_pt1 | contig 11856 bp, 15 predicted proteins | sample 812S3MmetaG_FD_121299 | JGI IMG/M metagenome (GOLD analysis project Ga0182030, IMG submission 121299) | Permafrost microbial communities from Stordalen Mire, Sweden - 812S3M metaG (Illumina Assembly) | ecosystem: Environmental > Terrestrial > Soil > Wetlands > Permafrost | place: Sweden... | reverse complement strand
TCGCCGGGTCGCCTCTCGTTGAGGGCATTGGTGGACGCTACTTCGAGGACTGCAACGAGGCCGAGGTCACCAGCGAGCCCGAACTATTCGGCGGTGGCGTAAATCCTTGGGCTCTCGATCCCATCAGCGCTCAAGAACTCTGGGACCTCTCGCTCTCGATGCTCGACAACGGCTAAAGCCCGGGCGCGAGCGCGTTCGCCAGGTCTTCGATCAGATCGTCAAGATCCTCGATGCCCACGCTCAAACGCACGAGGTTGGCCGGGGGCTCAAGCGTCGAACCTGCGGTCGACAGGTGGGTCATCACTGAGGGCAGTTCGATCAAACTCTCAACCCCTCCGAGCGACTCGGCGAGGGTGAAGACGAGCGTTGACTCACAGACCTTGCGTGCCGCGTCGACGCCACCTTTCACGGTGAAACTCACCATGCCACCGAAGTCGCTCATCTGCGTACGGGCCACTTCGTGGCCAGGGTGACCCGCGAGACCGGGATAAAAGACGTCCTCGACGGCGTCGTGATTAACCAAGAACGCCGCGACGGCGCGGGCGTTCTCGCAGTGGCGCTCCATACGCACCCCGAGAGTCTTGAGTCCCCGTAGCAACAGGTAGCAGTCGAGCGGACCGGGCACCGCTCCAATGGCGTACTGGTGAAACTTCAGTTGCGTGGCGATCTGGTCGTTATTGGTGGCGACGAAGCCGCCGATCACGTCAGAGTGTCCACCCACGTACTTCGTCGTCGAGTGCACCACCACGTCGGCCCCCACGGTGAGAGGACGCTGCAAGTAGGGAGTAGCGAAGGTGTTGTCCACCACCAGTAACGCTCCGTGCGAATGCGCGTGCGCCGCGAGCGCCTCAATGGACACCACCGTCAAAAGGGGGTTGCTCGGCGTCTCGACCCAGATCATCTTGGTCGCCGTGGTGATCGCCGACTCCAACGCGTCGGGGTTCCCAAGATCGACGGTGGAGACACTGACGCCCCACGCGCCAAACACGCGGGTCAGCAGGCGATAAGTGCCGCCGTAGGCGTCGGCTCCCATGATGACGTGGTCACCGGGGGCGAGAGTACGCAAGAGCGCGTCTTCGCCCGCCAGTCCCGACGCGAAGGCGACACCGTAACGCGCCTCCTCCAAATTGGCAAGACAGACTTCCAGCGCCGCGCGCGTCGGGTTGTCGCCGCGCGCATAGTCCGAGAAGCGAATGACACCCACGGCATCTTGGGCGTAGGTCGACGTCAGATAGACCGGCGGATTGACGGCTCCCGTTACCGGGTCGGGTTCGGACCCCACGTGGATCGCGCGGGTGTTGAAACCGGTCATTTCGTACTCCTCTTTCCAAGAAAACTTAGGACGGCAGCGCGCAAGGAGGATAATGTTCGGCGCCCTGCGGACACCGCAAAAGCCTAGCCAGCGACCGCTTTACGCGAGCTCGTCGCCTCACCTCGGCACTGACGCAAGTTGGCTCGCAATGAGCTCTCGCGACTCGTCATCCACGATCAGTGCAACAAGTCCCTCACTCGTCGCGAACCACTCGTCGCGTCGATCACCATCTCCGAGCGACGCGTAGGCTCGCGCCACTCCTTCGGCACTCGACGCGAGAAGCCAGTCCTCGACGTCATTGGCCACGGCCGCGTCGTAGGCCAGGCGCGCGTACCTCAACGCGAGGTCCCCCTCGCCGGTCGCGGCAGCAGCGCGCGAGATCATCCAGTCGCCCATGATCGCCTGCGGCGCTTCGGCCGCGTAGGACCAGTGGTACCGCGACGTAAACGCCGTTCGGAGCAACTCGAAGTCCCCTTCAGGAGTGCGCTCCTCCGTCTCGAGGAGCTCCCAGCACCGGTTGTAGGTCTCTATGCCTAGTTGGCGATGCGCCGCGTCGTCCACGCCAAAACGATATCAACGGGTCGCCAACGTCATCAGAGGCGATGCGTCGCGACGGCTCACTTCCCGCGACGCTGCTCGAGAAAGCTCAGGAGATCACTGCGAGTCAAAACGCCCACCGGATGACCGCCGTCGAGCACCAGCACCCCGGCCGCGCTGCTGAGTCGGCGAGTGAGCTCGCTGACGCTCATCCCGACGCCGACCATGGGCATCGAGGGATCCGCGATGTCCTTCACGCGCAGATCCAGCACTGACTCGTCGCGAGTGGTGGCCTCGAGGAGTCCCAGCTCACTGAGTGAGCCAGACACTTCCTTCGCGGCGAGCGGCAACTCGGCCGTCACCGTCACGAGTAACTGAGAGACATCCTTCTCGCGCATCAAGGAAATGGCGTCTCGCACCAGGGTGTCCTCGGTGACGAGGACCAGGTCGGCCAGTGTGCTCTCCTGGCGATCAATCTTCGCGGCCAGAACGTCGCCGACGTCCATCACGTCGTGTGGGCGCAGAAAGCCGTAGTCCGTCATCCAGGTGTCATTGAAAATCTTTGAGAGATAGCCGCGCCCAGAGTCGGGGATCAACACCACGACCACCGCCTCTTCGGGCAGGGGACGTGCCACGCGCAACGCGGCCGCCACCGCCGTTCCTCCCGATCCGCCGATGAGTAGTCCCTCGCGCTGAGTCATCTCGCGGGCCATCGCGAAGGCGTCGGCGTCGCTGACGGCGACCACCTCGTCCACGAGCGATGGGTCGTAGTTCTCGGGCCAGAAGTCCTCGCCCACTCCCTCGGTCAAATACGGGCGACCGGCGCCGCCTGAGTAGACGGAGCCCTCGGGGTCGGCCGCGATGACTCGGATCGCCGGATTCTGCTCCTTTAGGAACTTTCCGACTCCCGAAATCGTGCCGCCGGTACCAGCGCCCGCGACGAAATGGGTGATGTGACCCTTGGTCTGCTCCCAGATTTCCGGTCCGGTCGTCTGGTAGTGAGCGAGCGGGTTGTTCGGGTTCGAGTACTGATCGGGCCGAAAAGAGTTGGGTGTCTCCTTGGTGAGTCGTTCGGCCGTGGAGTAATACGAGTCGGGATGATCGGGGGCGACCGCCGTCGGACACACCACGACCTGCGCCCCGTACGCCCGCAGTACGTCGATTTTCTCGGGCGCCATTTTGTCGCTCATCACGAAGATGCACTTGTAGCCGCGCTGCGCCGCGACAATGGCGAGGCCGACGCCGGTGTTGCCACTCGTCGGCTCAATGATTGTTGAACCGGGTCCGAGCAGACCGTCGCGTTCGGCGGCCAGAACCATGGTGAGGGCCGGACGATCCTTCGAGCTTCCCCCGGGATTGGTGGTCTCGAGTTTGGCCAGCACGTCGCAACGAATGCCGCTCGCGATGTTAACGAGACGAACCATGGGAGTGTTGCCGATGAGCTCGAGGGGGCTCGCGGCGACATCCATATCAGGGAAGCGCATCACGTGTCGTTTCTACTAGGGCCAAACGAGTCTGTCGCGAGACCCGCGCGATACGCCCTCACTCTATGGGATTTCGTCTATTCGTTAGGTCCGGGTGGCCCCCCTTTCGTTGCCCGCAATGAGTTGAACCTTCCATTTTCGCGGTTTCACGGTGCTTCGGCGCGGACTTGACGCGCCGTCATCTTCTACGCTGACGGCGTGAGTCGCACGTGGTCCAAGGAGGTGCTGCTCGTTACGCAGCGCGCGCTCGTGCCAGAAGCCAACGGCGACGAAGCCCTGGCGATGGCCGCCTACATGAAACACATCGCACCGTTTCTCGGAGTGCGATCGTCGCCACGACGACTCGCCCTCCGCGCGGCGTGGCGAGAGCTCGCATTGCCAACAAACAACGAACTCGGCGACGCGTGCGTGTTGCTGATGAATCAACGCGAACGCGAATATCACTACGCCGCCTATGACCTCATTGAGACATACCTTGCCTCAACGGACGAGACTTTTCTCGTGGAATATGTTGAAGACCTGTTGATGACGAAACCGTGGTGGGACACGGTCGATGGCCTTGGATCGACCGCGGTTAGTCCACTGTGCTGGCGCTACGACGCGACCGAGCTGGTGCAACGATGGTCACGCTCACCCCACATGTGGCTTAATCGCGCGGCGATCCAACACCAGCGCGGGTGGAAGGGTGGCACGGACATAGAGTTCGTCTTGTCGATCTGTGACGCACACTCTCAGAGCCGAGAATTTTTTGTCGCGAAAGCCATCGGGTGGGCGCTACGCGATCTGGCCCGCCTTGACGCCAGCGCCGTACGCGCTTTCCTTCGCGAGCACCCCCAGTTGTCTCTCGTCGCGGTTCGCGAAGCTCGACGAGGTCTGGGCGAGATTCTTCGGCGCCCAAAGGCAGTGTGATGGGGAGGAAACGCGGATCGTCACGAACCCGGATTGACGAAAAACCATACGGCGAGACCAATGCCGAACGCCGCCGCGATCACGCGTAGGACGTCGCCGGGAATCGTTCGCGCTACGGACGGGCCGAGAAAACTTCCCACCACGCATCCCGCGCCCAAGCACAACGCCGCCACCAGGTGCACCGGCCCAAAAATTAAAAAACCCAGCGCGGCGACAAGGGTAGCCACTCCGAGAATCATGTTCTTGAGGGCGTTGGCCCGAGCAAAGTCGGGGTCCACGGTGAGAAGGATAAGCGCGAGTGCCATGATTCCCGAACCGGCGCCGAAGTAGCCGCTGTACACCGACACGGCGAACAGACCCCAGCCCAACATCTCCCCTTGACGGTGGACGTGAGCCTCGTGCCAGCGAGACAGTAGAGGCTGGAAAAACAGCGCGAACGACGCCAGTAGCAAGAGGTACGGAACAAGATGATTGAAAAGCTGAACGGGAGTGAGAAGTAGAAGCGCTACCCCGAGCACGCTCCCCACGGCTGCGACAGGAGCCCACCGTCGCAGCCAGGAGACCTGACCCCGCAACTCGGTTCGAGATCCGAGCGCGGCGCCCGGAAAAGACCCCACCAACGCGACGACGTTCGTCACGTTTGCCGGTAGGGGTGGAATTCCAACGGCCAAGAGCGCCGGATAGGAGACCAGCGAGGTAATTCCTCCCGCCGAACCTATAACGCCGGCGACCACGCCCGACACGACCAGCACGATGACGTGCGCGATGGAAATCACTTCGTCAAAACGCTACTGCACGAGTAGACAAGCGCCGCGGCCGCTGGACCCTACGGACGCTCGCGTTCTCGGCCAAACTGGCTCGGTGTCTGCTCCCACGGTCTCACTTCGCCAGGTTGACGAGTTCGTCGCCCGCACCATCATCGACGGCGTCCGAGCGGGCGGCGGTTGGGCCGAGGACTTTCCGGCCCGCGGAGATATCGCCGCCATGCGCATGTCAAGGTTCTCGCCTGGGCCCAATGAGCCTTGGTTCGGCTCTTACCTCATTCTCGTTGACAATGTCGTATCGGGCACGATCGGATTCAAAGGCGGACCAGTCGCGAATCAAGTGGAGATCGGCTACGGGGTGGTGCCGAGCCGGCAGGGTCGCGGTGTCGCGACATCGGCGATCTCACAACTTCTCGCACTCATCTCCGGACTCTCCCTGGATGTGCGTGCAGAAACGGACTCTTCTAACGCGGCGAGTCAATCCGTCCTAAGCCATGCCGGGTTCCAGCAAGTGGGCCGACGACACGATCCAGATGGGGGTGAACTCATCATGTGGGCGCGTCGGGTTGAGTAAGCGCCTTTAGCGGCGAGCGAGAACTTCGCCGTTCACGGCGAGAAACACTCCATCGGGATCCTTGCTCCAGCGCACAAACGCCTCGGCGATGACGGCGAGCTCTTTCTGATCGGTCAATCCGTACTCCAGGCTCTGGCTCGCGAACTCGCTCTCGCGCACCCGATCAGCCCAAAGCCCGCCCCACCAGGCTCGCTCGTCGTCGCTCTGAAACGTCCAGTTCGACGAGGTCTCGACCACCGAGTCAAATCCCGCGGCTCGGGTCCACGCCTTTAAGTTTCGCCCGGCGTCGGCTTGCGCGCCGTTGCGCAGGGTGAGTTCGTGGTAGAGCGCCATCCAGCGATCAAGGACCGGGTCGGCCGGAAACCACACGAAGGCCCCATAGTCCGCATCACGCGCGGCGAGTTGCCCCCCCGGTTTCAACACGCGCCGCATCTCTCGTAACGCCTCGACGGGGCGAGCAAGGTGCTGAAGTACCTGGTGCGCATAGACGACGTCAAAGTGCTCGTCGGGGAATTCCAAGTGATAAACGTCGCCCACCTGAAAAGAGAGATTGGGCGCCTTGTGAGCCTGTTCGGCAATGGCCAGTTCTATGACTGCGTCCGATATGTCGATACCGATGATCGAACCGTGGTCGACCTTTCGCGCAAGGCCCGACGTGATGTTGCCGGGTCCGCACCCGATGTCGAGTACCGCCATGGTGCGCCGGAGATGAGGCAAGAGAAACGAAGCGGAGTTCTCTGCCGTCCGCCATCGATGGCTGCGAAGAACCGACTCGTGATGGCCGTGTGAGTACCGCTCAGAGCTCATCCGTAAAACCCTAGCGAGCCCATTGGACTATTCAGGACAACGATGATTCAGTTTTTTCCAGGGTGGGATTGGGTGGGAAGGTTGACCAGAAGTCGCGGCGAACCCACAAAATAGGGCCATTCGCGAAGCTCGCCGAATCGTACGAACCCGCGCCCCCGCACTCGTAATCGAAGTCGCCGGCTGGACTCACGGGCGTCTCGTTAGTCGTAACCACGCTGACTCTACGTCCACGGCACGATTGGCGGACCAACTTGGGATCCAACCGACCACTTGGAACATCCAACGCTTGTGCGCCAGACGCCACCACACCGTGGTCCGCCTGATTCCGTACGCACGGATTTCTTCGGTGCTTCCGAAGAGGAGGTCACTGACATACTTCGAGTGCCACTTTATGAAGCGCTCAGTTGTTAGCGCGTCGAGAGTAAATGGCATCACCACGCGTTCAGCGAAGCGAAACTCATTCCGCAGCAAAGCAAAACGCTTCGTCCTCGACGATCCCACTTCGCGAGTAAGACGTTCGAGTCGCCTGCGCAGTTCTAGGGTGACGTGCTCCGGCAAGCCACGTGGAACGTCACTTTCACCTCCTAGGGACACGTTTAAAAGACTAGGACCGCCCACTCAGAAGGTGGACGAGCACCACCTCTAGTTTTTGCCGGCGCGCCGAGTGCTGCTCTCGCGGCTGTAGTCGTGGCGCTCGTTCCGCTCCGGTGACCAAACCCCTCAAAAGGTTGGTTCTGGCTCATCTAACAGTCGTGACTCCAGGGACTCAGACGCAACATCTCCACCAGCAAATCGTCCTCACTCGTACTGGCCGCCAGACTTTCGGCCGTCGCCGGATCCCGTGGTAACTGCGCCACGTCACTCGTCGAGCTGTGTGACCCGCTGAGGTCGGCTTCGAGCGCCTTCGTGTAGGCCGAGGAAACAATCCCGTGATAGCAACCAATCGATGATCGAGCGCCTTTTACGTTTTCTAAGACATAGTGATAGACGCCGCGCGGGTATCCCGGCACCGGCGAGAAAATGCCGTTGCATGCGTCAAGCGCCGAGACGGGAATTGTCGATCCGTTCATAGCCACGTTGTCGTAAATGCCATAGCCGTCGAACGCAAACCCCAAGATGACGGGCTTCTTCGCCGCGGCGTTGTCCTCATCCACGGCGCTTGTCGAGGATCCGCTTGTCGAGGTCACTGAAGCGACCTGCGCTTTTGACCCGCTCGTCGCGTAGGCCACCAAGCAGGACGGCAGTCCGTGGTAGTGATACTGGCCACCGGGACCCGGGTGGCCGTCGCAGTCGTCAAGAAACGAGGCCGTGACTCCACTCCGCGTGGTGACAAAGTTGTCGGCCGTCGCGACCGTTGAGTGATTCGCCTCGTAGGGATTGTAGAGAGCCGCGCCGTCGAGAAGGAAGCCGATGGGTCCCTGGTTGGTTGTCGTGGTCGTCTTCGCGTACTTCGGAACAAGCGGCAAGGTGTAGTCGTAGTTCTGGTCCGTGAGTACCGAGGACGACGAACGTATGGTGGCACCCGTCGCAGTCACCGCGAGTGGGTTTGAGGGCACCGCGTAGTTGCTCGCCACAAACGTGGATGACGGAAGTCCGTCTGATTTGAAGGTCCACGAACCGTTCGCATACGTGACGGCGACGTTGGACGTCCAGTGCACCCGCTTGATCGCTACGGCTTCACTCTGCGATGTCGAGTCGCCATAGATACTCTTCGTCGTTGCCCCGGCGGGCGTGGCATTGAGCGCGGTGATCGCGAGGAGTCCAAGGCCGGCCATCCTCCCCAATTGCAGTCGCCCCAATGCAGTCCGATCTCTCTGTGGTCGCTCAAAGTACTACGAGGAGCCTAAGGGAGCCTTGCAATTCGATAAGAAGATGTGATCGGCAGCCGACCCCGGCGCCGACGAAGCCAACGCGTCCGACGAATAGTCTGAGACGATGAACGACAAAACATGGGCCACGGTCGACGACTACCTGGTTACGCTCCTCTCTCCTCCGGATGAGGCGCTCACCGCAGCACTGGTCGACAGTGACGCCGCCGGACTTCCATCCATCGCAGTGGCTCCCAATCAGGGCAAGATGCTCGAACTGCTCGCGAAAGCGACGGGCGCGCAACGAATCTTAGAGATCGGCACGCTGGGCGGCTACAGCACCATTTCGCTCGCTCGCGCTCTGGGCGTGGACGGCGCGCTCATCACTCTCGAACTCGAGGACAAGCACGCACTCGTCGCGCGCGCCAACATCGAACGCGCGGGACTCGGCGACGTCGTCACCGTACGAGTCGGTCCGGCCGCCGATTCGTTGCGGTCATTGGTTGCCCAAGAAGAGGAAACCTTTGACTTCATCTTCATCGACGCCGATAAGGAGGGCTACCCCGAGTACCTGGAACTGTCGCTGGCTCTGGCCCACCCGGGCACACTGATCGTTGCTGACAACGTGGTACGAGACGGCGAAGTGGCAAACCCGGACAGCACTGACGAGCGCGTCCGAGGCGTGCGACTCTTCTTGGAGTTGGCAGCGGCCGACCCTCGCGTCAGCGCCACGGCCGTCCAGACCGTCGGGTCAAAAGGATACGACGGCTTCGCGCTTCTTCTGGTGATCTGATGTCGTCCATTGAACTGCGAGAGAAGTCAAGCGACGATCTTCACACGTGGCTCGCGGTCATGTGGGACGAGTATCGAAAGGATCTTCTCGGCGCGGGCAACTCTCCCGAGGACGCCGAAGCGAACATCGAGCGAAATCGATCGCAACTTCTCGTCGGTGATGAGCTGGCTGACGGTCAATTCGTCTTCGACGTGCTGCGAGACGAAGAGAAGGTCGGCACCCTCTGGCTCGGTGTCAGATCGGGAACCGACTGGTGGATCTACGACATCGTCGTTAACCACGAGTTTCGCGGGACGGGGCTCGGACGCCCGACGTTGCGCGCGGCCGAAGAGTACGTCCGAACCCACGGCGGTACCCGGCTCGGACTCAATGTTTTTGGAGCGAACGCGGTAGCCCGCCATCTCTACGACGCGGCGGGCTACGAGGTGACGTCGGTCCAGATGCTGAAAGACCTATCGACGACGTAGTTCTCAACTGACAAGGGGGCCTCACTTCGGTATTTCCGTCTAACACGACGAACGTTTCACCTGCTCGGCGGCACCAAGTAAATGGCCCCTTCGACTATTGAGAAGTCGCGAGGGTTCCTTGCTGGCGTAACGCCAACGTCCAGTAGAAAGCGAAGGCCATCCACAGCGCCCCAACCACCGCTTCGATCGTGGCGACTTTGTCGCCGTAGCCATAAAAGATCGGCGACTGCGGCGCGCGAACCAGGGCTTCGAGAACGAAGGCAAAACCGAGAACGACAACCGGAACAATCGAGAGATGTTGCTTCCACCACGCGCCACACCAACCAAGCAGTGGTCCACTCATCAAGCCGAGTTCAAAGTAAATCTTTCCGCTCCCGAACGCGAGATGGAAATCCTGCGACCACGTACCGAAGACGAAAATGAAACTGTTCACAAAGTAGAAGCCCGTTAGCGCGCAAACCGTCGCACCTAGTCCACTGAGCGCACCGAGAACGTAGGGTCGATCACTTATGGCGGCGCCCGCGAGAAACGCTAAGAGAAACCACGGAGCAGCAGTCTGGCTCAGTGCTCCGAACAACCCCGTGCCCTGGCCCTTGATGAGCGCGTCAAGGGCGCCCACCGCAAAAGCCGCGAGACCCACCACGAGTACGCGTCGAACCTGCTGTGGGCGGGTCATGCACCCAGGTTAATTAAATTGTCCTACCGCAGGAGCGGACAAATTCTTTCTGGCATTACTTATTGACTTTCCTAGTTGGAAAATGTACGATACTTTCCAACTAGGAAAGTGAAGACTCAATGATCAACGGGCCCGTTGAAAATGAGGCGAGGGCAGCTCTCGAGAACATCGAACGTCGTCGCCAGCAAATTGTGGCCATGATCAACATTCCTTGGTGGTACTGGGGAAGTGTCGGCATTGGATGGATTGCCCTTGGTGCGATCACCGATCTCCACAATCCCTGGGCGACGTCCGGGGGGACCTTGTTGTTCGGCGCAGCGCACGCATCGATAGCGTGGCGGGTCTTGGACGGACGACACGGCAGCGGTCAGTTGAGCGTTCGAGCGAATCTGGTCAGTCGTCACGTCCCTTTCTATGTCCTTGGAGGGTTGATCGCGCTCGCGGCACTCACTGCGCTGTTTGCGACGGTCCTCACGATGCACCACGTTGGTCATCCCGTCACGATTTCGAGCGTGTTCGTCGCGATCATCGTGATTATTGGAGGTCCCCTATTCATGGCGGCTGTCCGCCGCCACGCGGCCCAAACGATCACCTCGTGACGGTTGAGCCGCGGTTCGACGAGCTCATCCATCCGAGTACGCGGCTCTCAATAGTCGCACTCCTCGCTTCGGCCGATTGGATTGATTTCGCCTTTGTGCGAGATCATCTCAAGCTTTCAGACTCGGCACTCTCCAAACAGTTCGCCACCCTCGAGGAAGCTGGCTACATCGCCATCGAACGGACCGTGATCAAGCACAGGCGTCGAGTCCAGGTTCGGTTAACGCCGTCTGGACGACAAGCGTTCGACGGGCATGTCGCCGCCCTGCAGGCGATCGTGAGCCTCAGTCCAACTGCCGATTTGCCTGTTGACTGAAATTATCCCGTTCAACTTCCGAAGTAATAACTCAATCGCTCAGCCGGATCGGACCCGGATTCACCGGGAACAATGGGATGCGCGGTATACAGGCTCAGCTGATACACGTTGATATACAGATTCTTGCTAGAAGTTATGCCATCCGTGCGCGGTTCACGACCACCCAGTTGAATGGCTGCTGAGAACCCCAAGGCGTCGTGTGGATTTCACGTTCGCTCGCTTCCAATGCGAAACCGGCACCTGCGATTGTCGCCAGCTCGTCAACGGAGTATCGCTGAACCGGTAGCCCCGAACATTGCTCCGGTCCATCTTCGGCAAACGCCCCAAGTAACACATGCCCACCCGGTGCCACCGCATCTCTCATGGCCGATAGATACGCTTCACGGTCCTCTGCCGTCACCATAAAGTGAAAGACGGCACGATCGTGCCATACGTCATACTGACGCTGCGGTGACCATTCGGTGACATCAGTGACAAGCAAAGACACAGGGGCGCCAGACGTCTCCATCCGCAAACGAACCTCACTAAGTGCATCATCCGAAATGTCCAGCACCGAAAGGTCGTGATAGCCCAGCCCCGCAAGTGAATCGACAAGATACGAAGAGCCTCCTCCTATATCAATGACGCTTGAATCTCGACTGGACACAGATGTGACAAGTCGAGTGGAAATCGCGGGGCTGCTTTGATACCAACTCACATTCGTCGAGGATCTCTCTCGATACACCTGATCCCAGAAGGCCCGACTACTCGACACTCCACCAAAGGTAATGCCCGAGGAGCCTCTCCTCTTAGAGGCTTAGGCGATAAACATT
>Ga0182030_10022122_pt1 | contig 11856 bp, 11 predicted proteins | sample 812S3MmetaG_FD_121299 | JGI IMG/M metagenome (GOLD analysis project Ga0182030, IMG submission 121299) | Permafrost microbial communities from Stordalen Mire, Sweden - 812S3M metaG (Illumina Assembly) | ecosystem: Environmental > Terrestrial > Soil > Wetlands > Permafrost | place: Sweden... | reverse complement strand
TCAAGGCCCAGATCCTGCGCTTCGCCTGGCCCGCGCTCGGCCTTCGCCTCAAGCGCACCTGAGACGGGTCGGGTCGGGTCGGGCTTACCATGACGGACGTTCGGCAGGCGATGCCAAACCACATCGAAGGGGGAGCAATGGGAATCTACAACCACACCGGCCAGGTCGTCACGGACCTCGAGCGGGCGAAGCAGTTCTACCAAGAGGTGTTCGGATTCAAGTTCTGGTACGAAATCCAACCCCCCGATGAAGCGACCGCCAAACTGAACTGCCTCGAGCCGCCGCTCGGGATCACGGCGTCGTACCTCGTGCTTGATGGCTTCGTGCTCGAGCTCATGCACTATTCGGTGGAGGGGGCAGCCGCGCCCTACCGCGCCCGCACAATGAACGAACCGGGGCTGACGCACCTTTCGATATCGGTGGACGACGTGCGCGCGACCGCAACAAGGGCAGTCGGGTACGGCGCCGAGATCATCGAGGAGAGTGACCTCGGCATGGCGTTGTTCATTCGCGATCCCGACGGCCAACTTCTCGAGCTACTCCCCGAGGCCTACCGCTCGAACCTGCCACCCAAGCCGTAGCGCCGGTACGCTTGACATCGAGTATCAGTTGCCTGGCAAAAGCCTCAGTACGGTACGCTCGGGGCGGAGGACGAAAATGGACCTTTCATATAGCGATGACCAGCAGCAACTGCGAGAGAACCTCTCAAGTTTCTTCTCGAAGGAGTCGACACCCGAGCGCGTGCGAGCAGCCGAACCCAGCGGATTCGACGTCGAGCTCTGGGACAAGATCACCGCGATGGGCCTTCCCGCTATGGCAGTACCCGAGGACCTGGGCGGGGGCGGGGCGTCCGCGCTCGACCTGGTGCTCACCGCTGAGGAATTCGGCAAGCGAATCCCACCGGTGCCGCTCATCGAGGGTGTGGCCGCCACGAACTTGCTCGGACGGCTGTGCGCCACCGCAAGCTCGGAGGTCGCGGCACAGCTCCTCGCTGATGCGGTCGCCGGTGACGCACTGGTCAGCCTGGCCCTCAATCCCCTCGTCGCAGGGGTGGCGCGGCTGGTTCCAGCCGGTGCAGTGGCCGATGCGGTTCTCGCCTTGGACGGCGGAGACGTCGTCGCCTTCCGATCGTCCGAAGTGAGCCCGCGCTCACCGCTCCCAGTGCCGTCCAACCTCGGCACGGCCCCCTTGGCGGACCGAGGTGCCGGGGTCGATGACAAGGTCGTTCTCGCCTCGGGCCCCGAGGCGGTGGCGGCCTACGCCCGGGCACGTCAGGAGTGGCAGCTGCTGATGGCGGGGGCCTTGGTCGGCCTGGCCCAGACCTCCCTCGAGATGGGTGCCGACTACGCGCAGCAACGGCACGCTTTCGGGGTGCTGATCGCGTGGTTCCAGACGGTCCAGCACCGCCTGGCCGATGGCATCACCACTCTCGAAGGGGCCCGGCTCCTGACCTACGAGGCGGCGTGGGCGGCCGACGAGGGACTTGCGAACACCGCGGTGCTGGCTTCTATGGCCTTCTTGTTCAGCTCCGAAATGGCCTTTCGGGTGGCGGCCGACAGCCTGCATCTCCACGGCGGCTACGGCTACACCCTCGAGTACGACATTCAGATGTACTTCCGTCGGGCGAAGGCCTGGCCGCTGGCCTACGGCGACCCCAAGGACGGGTACGGTTCGCTGGCCGCTCAGCTGTTCGAGCACGAGGAGCGCTGACATGGACTTCACGACCGTCGATACTCTGGCCGAGCACCGCGACGCTGCCCGGCAGTGGGTGGAGAAGAACGTGCAGCCGGGTTGGGCCTGGGAGCAGTACACGTCGGGCACCCACCACACCCCAGAACTCCACGCACAGCTCGCGCACGACGGCATTCTCGGAGCCGGATGGCCACTCGAATACGGGGGTAGTGACACCGACCCTGGCTACGCCCGGGCCGTCCTCGATGCCGTCGCCGATGCCGAGCTCTACATGGACGGATGGGCCACCACCAACATGGTCCTGAGAACAGTCCGGCATGTTGGGACAGAGGAACAGAAGAAGGAGATTATCGGCGGCGGTCTCAATGGAGAGATCCTGATCGCCCTCGGCTATTCGGAACCGGACTCCGGCTCCGACGTCGCGGCGGCGAAGACGCGCGCCGTACGCGACGGGGACGAGTGGGTGATCAGCGGGCAAAAAATGTTCACGAGCACAGCGCAGTCGTGTTCACACGTCTTCGTCCTGGCCCGTACCAATCTGGACGTGCCCAAGCACAAGGGGCTGACCATGTTCTTGGTGCCCACCAATGTCGACGGCTTCGATCTCCAGCCGATCTACACGTTGGGAGGGCAGCGCACCAACGCGACCTTCTACAGCGATGTACGCGTCCCCGACTCCATGAGGATCGGGGGGGTCGACGAGGGGTGGCGGGTAATGCGCGTGGCCTTGGTCTACGAGCGTGGTGGCGGTGGTCGAACCTCCGCCGGTCCCACCCTGGCTGAACGGGTGGCGGCGTGGGCCATGTCGACAAGCCGCACCAGCGGGGAGACCTATTACGACGATTCCAGAAACAAGGAGCGCCTGGCACGCATCGCCATCGACGAAGAAGTTGCTCGACTGCTCGGGATGCGGGTGCGATGGATGAACGAAATCGGCGAACTTCCCGGTGTTGAAGGGTCCATGACCAAGCTGTTCTCGAGCGAGGCCGATCTGCGCCACTACAGCGAACTGGTCGACATGCTCGGACCGGAGGGAGTGTTACGCCCCGAGTCGGGCATTGCACCACTGGACGGTGAGCTCGAGCACCACTTTCGCTCGACGGTCGTTGGCACCATCTATGGGGGAGCGAGCGAAATCCAGCGCGAGATCATCGCCGAGGGCCGTTTGGGGCTGCCCCGCAACCGGCCGAAGCAGTGAGCGGAGAGGGGGCGGCGGGGGGGGAGACCCCGACACTTGCCGGGAGGGTCGTCGTCGATCGTGACGCCTGTATGGGTTCGGGCAATTGCGTCCACTGGGCTCCGGATGTCTTCGACCTGGACGATGACGGTATCGCCGTTGTCCACGGCGACCTCGCCGGAAACGAGGAACCGGTTGGTGTGGCGATGGTGAACTGCCCGACATCGGCCATCACCCTCGTCGACACATAGGCGACCCGCGCGCCGAGGATCCGGATGGCGCGGCAAGAAGCAGACGAGCGATGCACGCAGGGTGCGAGAACCCCGATGCGAAAGGGTGTGGAGATGACTGACGCTATCGAGCCGTTCACGATCGACATTGACGACTCGGTTCTCAATGACCTGCGGGACCGTCTGGCCAGGACCCGCTTCCCCGATCAGATCGAGGGCACAGGTTGGGACTACGGGATTCCCGTCGATTACTTGCGCGAGCTCGTTGACTACTGGCTCGAATCGTACGATTGGCGAGCAGAAGAGGCTCGGCTGAACCAGGTCGATCACTTCCGCACCACCATCGACGGACAAGCGATCCATTTCGTCCACGCCCGATCAACCAATCCTGATGCCTTCCCGTTACTCCTGATCCACGGCTGGCCCGGATCCGTGGTCGAATTCCAAGAGGCGATCCCGTTGCTCACCTTTCCAGAGGCACACGGAGCGCACGCGGCCGACTCCTTTCACGTCATTGCGCCGTCCCTGCCCGGCTACGGGTTCTCCGAGCCCACGCGCACCACGGGATGGGACATCCGGCGCATTGCACGGGCGTTCATCGAGCTCATGCGCATGCTCGGCTATTCGCGCTACGGAGCGCAAGGTGGGGACTGGGGTGCCCAGGTCTCAACCCGGATCGCCGCGTACGATCCCGGGCATTGCGTGGGGCTCCACCTCAACATGCCGATCGGCAGTCCACCACCAGAGCCCGGTCCGCTGAGCGAAGAGGAACAAGCCGACCTGGCCGATATGGCGAATTTTCAAAAGCTGGAATCCGGCTACGCCAACGAGCAGGGAACGAAGCCCCAAACGCTCGGGGTGGGACTCAATGACTCCCCGGCGGGCCTGTTGGGATGGATCGTCGAGAAGTTTCGCGGATGGAGTGACTGCGACGGTGATCCCGAGACGGCGTTCACCAGGGACCAGCTCATCACCAACGTCATGCTGTACTGGGCGACGCAGACGATTGCCTCATCGGCCCGACTGTACCGAGAGACGATGCAGGGGGGTGCTCTCGCTGAGCCCATGCCCTTTATCGAGGTGCCGACAGGAGTGGCCCGCTTTCCGAAGGAGATCCTGCGCTGGCCCCGCTCGTGGGTCGAGACTCGGTACAACCTCACGCATTGGACGCCCATGCCCCGCGGTGGTCATTTCGCCGCCATGGAACAGCCGGAGTTGTTCGCTGACGACGTACGGCGCTTTTTCCGCACCGTCCGGTAGGGGGACACATCACATGTCGGATCTGGGTGAAATCACCGCGCTGGTGCACTCGTATGCTCTTCTCCTCGATGCGGGCGACACAGAGGCTGTGGCAGCACTCTTCGCCTACTCGACCTGGCGGTCAGACCCCGCCGGCCGGATCCTGCGCGGCACCGAAGAGATCAGGCCGGTCTACGAGCAGCTGAAGTCCTCTGAAGGCGATACCCGAACGAAACACCTGCTCACAAACCTGACCGTCGATGTCGAGCCGGAGGCAAGCATCGCCTCCGCCCACTGCTACTGGACAGTCCTGCAGAACATGAGACCAGGCAGCCCGATAAGCATCCTCCTCTCCGGGCAGTACACCGACACGTTCGAAAAGGTCGACGGGGCATGGTGCTTTTCCGACCGACTCATCACCGTCGACCTCACGGGCGACACGTCGACACACTTCGAGTAGCCCACTCCCTTCCGTCCCGCCCTCTCGGCCGATTCCGGACGGCGTGAAGCCGTCCTGCGCCATTGGGAAATAGACGGTGCGAAATACGGTCCGGGCCTGTCCTTTGGAGCCAATTGATGGCACACTGCGTAGGCGACCCCGATCGGGCCGTCATCGTGCAGGGGGTGCCGACATGAAAACACACGCCGCGGTCCTCTATGGCCGGGGGCAGGATTGGCAGATCGAAGAGATCGACCTGGACCCGCCGAGAGATCTCGAGGTCCTGGTCAAGTGGGAAGCGGCCGGTCTGTGCCATTCGGACCAGCACCTGCGTGGGAGTGACGTCGGGGAAAAGGAGACCCAAGAGGCCCCCCAGCAGGCCGTCGGCGGCCTCTTCCCCATTGTCGGCGGGCACGAAGGCGGCGGGGTGGTGCTCGAAGTCGGCCCGGGTGTGCGCAGCCTGGCGGTCGGCGACCACGTGGCGGCCAGCTTCTTCCCCATCTGCGGGCACTGCAAAATGTGCATCACCGGGCACTCGAACCTGTGCGACATGGGCGCGTCGACCTTCTTGCCCGGGCAGATCACCGACGGCACCATGCGCTATCACCTCAAGGGCCAGGACCTCAATGTCATGGCCAAGGTCGGCACCTTCGCCGAGCACAGCGTGGTCCACGAGGCCTCGTTGGTCAAAGTCGATGCCGACCTCCCCCTCAACGTCGTGGCCCTGGTGTCGTGCGGGGTGACCACTGGATGGGGCTCGGCCGTCTACCGTGCCGAGGTCAAACCGGGCGAGACCGTGGTCGTCATCGGGGTGGGCGGCGTAGGCATCAACGCCGTGCAGGGAGCGGCCATGGTCGGGGCAAAGAACATCATCGCGGTGGACCCCGTCGAGTTCAAGCAGAAGGCCGCCCTCGACTTCGGAGCGACCCACAGCGCGGGATCGATCGACGAGGCCATCCCCTTGGTGCGCGACCTCACCCGGGGCGAGATGGCCGATGCGGTGATCTTGGTCCCGAGCATCATGTACGGGTATCTCATGGAGGGCGCCCTCGCAATGACGGGCAAGAACGGCACCTGTGTCGTGACGGGCATGGCCCCTCAGGCGCAGACCGAGTGCAGCATCAACCTGTTCGAACTGGCCATGTGGCAAAAGGAGGTCAGAGGCGTGGTCTTCGGCGCCGCTAACCCCCGCTTTGACATCCCCAACCTCTTGGCGCTCTACAGGGAGGGCAAGCTCAAGCTCGACGAGCTGATCACCCGCTCCTATCCGCTCGACCAGATCAACCAGGGCTACCAGGACATGCTCGACGGGGTGAACATCCGAGGTGTCCTGACACTTTCTTGAGCCAGCGGGTCAGCCCCCCTCGATCGCCTCGCAAGACCTGCTACCTGTCTGGCGGCACCGTCCTCCAGGCGGGGAGAGACTCGTGGGTCCGACCTGTCGCACCGCCCCGATTTCGACGACCAGCTTCCAGGTGACACATGTGGGCGGGCGTGACACACTATAGAGAATGGGAATTGCGAAAATCGGGTGGGGAGCGCGCGCAGCCCAAATGAGCAGCTCTGATTTGTTCGGTCCCGGCGGCACTCCCCGGGTCATCGTGGTCGGAGCTGGCTTTGGCGGTATCGGTGTCGGAGTGAAACTGAAGAAAGCGGGGATCGACACATTTACGCTGTACGAGTCGTCCCTCGGAGTCGGCGGCACGTGGTGGGACAACACCTACCCAGGGGCCGAAGTCGACGTGAATTCGAACCTCTATTGCTATTCGTTCAAGTCGCAGGAGTGGACCCGTACACACGCCCAGCAGTCCGAGCTCCAGAAGTATCTGGAGGAGACGGTCGACGAGTTCGAACTTCGACGTCACCTACAGCTCGGTGTCGCCGTCGTCGCTGCCGCGTGGGACGACGAACGTCACATGTGGGCTGTCACGCTCGACTCGGGGGCGGTCGACGAGGGCCACGTGCTCGTCAGCGCCGTAGGATTCTTGAATATTCCTCGCTACCCTGAATGGCCGGGCTTGGCGGACTTCGCCGGCCCGAAATTCCACACCTCCCGCTGGGAACACCAGCACGACCTCTCGGAGAAAGTCGTCGCCCTCGTCGGCACGGGCTCCACGGCAGCGCAGATTGTGCCCGCCATTCAGCCACTCGTGAAGAAGCTGTACGTGTTCCAGCGCGAACCCGGCTGGGTTATGCCCAAAGGGGAACGTGACCTGTCCGACGCCGAACGGCAACGATTCGCGAAGCCCTGGCGACGCGCTTTCGACCGGGCCAAGTTGCGGGCCTCCATTGAGAAGAGCTTGTGGGGTGCGGCGATGTTCCGACCCGGTACCAAGCTCAACAGTCTGCGGGAGCAGAGCTGCTTGAAGTACATCGCAGATGAGTTCGCCGACCGGCCTGATCTGCGCCATGCGGTCACGCCCAACTACCCCTATCCGGGAAAGCGACCGATTCTGGCCAGCACCTACTATCCCGCCCTCAAGAAGCAGAACGTCGAACTCGTGCCACGCGCCGTCTCGCGCGTGACGAAGACCGGCATTGTCGACGACGACGGCGTGGAGCGACCAGTGGATGTCATCGCCATGGCCACCGGATTCCAGGCCGCCAACTATCTGGGCCGCATGCAGATCACCGGTCGCCGGGGCACGACACTCCATGACCATTGGGCCGGCGAACCACGGGCGTTTCTCGGCATCACGGTGCCCGGGTTTCCCAACTTCTTCATGTTGTACGGACCCGGCACGAACGGCGGCGAGCTCGTGATGACGTTGGAATCCCAGGCTGAGTACGCCCTGCGCGCGGTCAAGCGCATGCGCCGAGAACGAGTCAGCGCCGTCGAGGTGAAGGCGTTGCACGAGGCCATTTGGTACGCGTGGCTCCAGACGAAGATGGAGGGTACGTCGTGGACGATGAGCAACAACTACTTCAAGTCCGCAACCGGCAAGATCGTGACCCAATGGCCTTCGGGGAATTTGGTCTATCGCTTCCTCACCAAGGTTTTCGGCCGGATATCGGAGACCGCGAGATGCCGCGCCGCATGACGCTTGCGCCGCCGTTCGTGCGCAACCGATGGGCGAGACAAACGTTCTTCGTCGTAAGGAGGAGTCACACATGACAATGAAGCTCGGCATCGATCCACTCGATCTCGTCGATCCGACGCACTACCAGCGTGACGGCCGACCCCATCGGCTGTGGACGCAATTGCGCGCCGAGGCTCCGGTGGCCTACTTCGAACCGCCGGGCTATCCGCCCTTTTGGGCCATCACGAAGCATTCCGACCTCACGGCCCTCGCCTCGCAACCACTGATCTTCTCCAGCGCGAAGGGAATCACGCTCGATCGACGCGCCGAGGAGATAGCAGAGGCGATGGCGACCTACGAGATGATCGTTTTCCTCGACCCGCCACGGCACGGACCTGTGCGCAGCCTCGCCAACAAGGAGTTCTTGCGGAGCCGGGTCCGGGCCCGCTTCGACGACATCGGGCGGATCGCCACCGAGATCGTCAATGACGCGGCGACCGGGGGCGAAGTGGCCGAGTGCGACTTCGTGAGTACGTTCGCAACGCGCTTACCCCTCGAGGTCATCGCCTGGGTGCTGGGCGTGCCCCAGCCTGATTGGCAACGGTTGCTCCGCGCCACCGACACCGTCATCGGAAAGGAAGACCCGGAGTTTCGGCTGCCGGGAGAGAGCCCGGACGAGGCACAGATGCGGGCCCAGATCGAGATGCACACGTACTTTCAGGCCATGATCGAGGATCGGCGTGCCAATCCCCAGCATGACCTGGTCACTCTTCTGGTGCAGAGCTCGATCGATGACGTGCCGCTGACGCTCGAACAGCTGACCGGGTACTGCGAGCTCTTGGTCGAGGCCGGCAACGAGACCACTCGCGACGCCATTGCCGGGGGTATGCAGGCCTTCTGCGAATTCCCCGATCAGTGGGAGAAGCTGAAGGCTCATCCAGAGTTGTTGCCCGACGCGGTCGAGGAGATCCTTCGCTGGGTTACCCCCATCAACTATTTCGTACGCACGGCCACGCAGGACTACGAATTGCGCGGCCAGACCATTCACGCCGGCGACAAGGTGATCCTCTTCTGGGCCTCGGGAAACCGCGACGAGGAGATGTTCGAGGACCCCTTCGAGTTCCGCATCGACCGTCGGCCCAATCCGCACCTGGTCTTCGGATTCGGGCCGCACCTGTGCATGGGGGCGCACCTCGCGCGGGCCGAACTGGAGCACATGTTCAGGCTCTTGACCTCCCGCATGACCTGGTTCGAACAATCGGGTCCGGTGGAGCGGATGAATGCGTCGATCAATGAGGCGATCAAGCACCTGCCTCTTCGCTACACGTTGGCCTAAAGGTAGGAGGAGACTCGAATGGACACAGCAAGCATCTATTCCTGTGACGATCACTTGGACCTCAATGCCGTACCACGCGAAGTGTGGTCGTCCCGGCTTCCCAAGGCAATGGTCGAACGAGGTCCACATGTCGTAGAACGCGACGGCGCAGCGACCTGGGTGTCGGGGGATCGCGTCCACGGGCGGAGCGGAAGACCCCCTGGTGCGGACTCCGACAAGATGAAATCGCTCAGTGCCATCGGGAGGGCAGGTATCGAAGACGACGGTTATAGGGCCGGCACCCCGAAGTTGCGTCTGGAGGACATGGACCGCGACGGAATCTGGGCCTCGGTCATCTACGGGCCCATTCCGCTGACGCTGTCGATCCCGGAACCCGAGCTTCAGGACGTGTGCTACGCGGCGTGGAATGACTGGGCGATTGAGGAATTCAATGCCGCGGCACCCGATCGCCTCTGCGCGCTGGCCTTCTTGCCCAACCACTCGCCGGAGGCTGCCGTGGCAGAGCTCGAACGCGTCGCCGGACTGGGGCACCGTGGTGCGATCCTCGACGTCTTCGAGATCAACGCCACGGAAAAGAAGTGGGACCGCCTCTGGGCCGCCGCCGCCAGCACGGGACTACCGCTCAGCTTCCACATCAAGGGCGGCGCCTCGCCCAGACTGAGCTACGAAGTCGGCAAGTGGCAATCGGCCGCGTTCGCGTCCCTCCTTCCACTGCAGTTGGACGAAGCCCTCGCCATCATGATCTTCTCTGGCGCGCTCGAGCGGCACCCGGGCTTCAGGCTGGTATTGGCCGAGGCTGGCGTCGGATGGATTCCCTATTACCTGAGCCGCATGGATATGGAGTGGACCAACCTCAAGGATGCAATCGACTATGCACCCAGCATTCCGCCGAGCGAACTCTTCCGGAATCAGGTCATCACCACCTTCGAGGAGGAGGAATTGGCCTTGCACGCCATCCCGCTCATTGGCTCCGAGGTTTGCATGTGGGCGGCGGACTACCCGCACACCGACAGCACGTTCCCAGAATCACAGCGGGCGATCAAGGAAACCCTCGGGGCGCTGCCCAACGACGACCGTCGAAACGTGACGGCACTCAACTGCGCCCGTCTCTACGGGTTCGAGTATGTCTCCTGAGAAACCAGAGGGTACCGTCGTCGGCTTCGACCACGTCGCCCTCCCGATGCAGGACCCGGAAGCCACAGCGGCGTTCTACCGGGCCCTTGGCTTGGAGGTCAAGGAAAGTAATTACCTGGTCCAGGTGTATATTGGAAATCAGATGATCAATTTTCATCGCCCTGAGGTCTGGCAGCGCGAATTCACCCTTCGAGCGCCCGCCGCCAGGCCACCCTGTGGTGATCTCTGCTTCGTGTGGAACGGTTCCGCAGATGCGCTGCAGCAACTGCTCGAGCGGGCTGGAGCGCAATTGGAAGAAGGTCCCGTAGAACGGGAGGGCGGCCGGCGAACGGTTGGCTGGAGCGTCTATGTGCGTGACCCTGATGGCAACCTTTTGGAGTTCTTGAGTTACGTGGAGGATGCGGCACGTGTCAGCTGATGTGGTCATGCGCGGTGGAACTGTCTACGACGGGAGCGGCGGGCCGGGACGGGTGGCCGACGTGGCCGTCAGGAACGGGGTGATCGAAGAGATCGGCCCAAACCTCCGGGGGGAGGTGGAGTTGGATGCATCGGGCTGCGCAGTCGCACCCGGGTTCATCGACATCCACACCCACTTCGACGCCCAGGTGTTCTGGGATCGCGAGTTGAAGCCATCGTCCTACCATGGGGTCACAACAGTCGTCGCCGGGAATTGCGGGTTCACGATCGCTCCATGCCGGCCCGAGCACCACGACGTGATCGTGCGGACTCTCGAAGGGGTCGAGGGGATGGATGCGAACTCCTTGACGGCTGGGATCGTCTGGGACTTCGAGACCTTTCCCGATTACCTCGAGCTGGTCGCCCAACGAGGGACGGCACTCAACTTCACGGCATACATTGGCCACAGCGCCCTGAGGCTCTATGTCATGGGAGACGCAGCCTACGAACGCGCCGCCACCACGGACGAAATAGGCACGATGTGCCGACTCGTCACCGAAGCGATCGGCATCGGTGCCGCTGGGTTCTCAACCAGCTTCTCGTTCGCTCACCGTGGCGTGGACGGCAAACCCGTCCCGAGCCGCTTCGCCGAAATGGACGAGGTCGAGGCACTCTTCATGGCGGCCGGTGCGACCGGCAAGGGAGTCATCCTCACGACACCCGGATGGCAGTGTGAGTACCCCGACGTGTGGAAGTGGCAGCCGCGGGTGGGTCGCCCCTTCACGTGTCCCCTGTTCAGCTCCGCCGGGGGCCAGCACCTCAACATCGTCAAGCTCCTCCAGGAGGGCAACGCCAATGGGGCCAACGTATGGCCGCAGGTCACACCCAGGCCTTTGACCATGCAATTCACCCTCGCCGACGCCTACAACCTCAACACCGGGGAAGTCTTCGGCGAACTGATCAAGGTGAGCCGCGAGGTCCGCAAAGCAGCCTTTCGCGATCCCGAATGGCGAGCGCTCGCCGAGGAGAACTTCGCGGCGAGCACCACCGGGATGAAGCCGCGCTGGGAGACCTTCGAAGTGTCCGAATCCGACATGTTCCCCGAGTTCCTCGGGCGGCGTGTGGCAGATATTGCGAAAGAGCGGGGGGTCTCGCCGTTCGACGTGATGTGCGAACTCTCGCTGGCTGAAGAC
>Ga0182030_10022121_pt1 | contig 11856 bp, 8 predicted proteins | sample 812S3MmetaG_FD_121299 | JGI IMG/M metagenome (GOLD analysis project Ga0182030, IMG submission 121299) | Permafrost microbial communities from Stordalen Mire, Sweden - 812S3M metaG (Illumina Assembly) | ecosystem: Environmental > Terrestrial > Soil > Wetlands > Permafrost | place: Sweden... | reverse complement strand
GCACAGATGCAATGGCTGCAAAGGCGCGACAACGCTTGCTCCGCCGTCGAGGGGGCGTCGCGAGGCGAGTGCCTGGCGCGCGAAAGCGATCAAAGGCGGGGGTTTCTCACAGGTCAGCCGGAGGCGGGGCCTGGGACGCCCGGGCGGATCGCGCCCCATTTCCGCATCGAAAAAGGCGGCCCCGGGCGGGCGGCGCTCGATATCGAGCTTTTGAAATTCGTCGATACCGACACCGCCGCCGCGCGCGCCTTCAACGAAGCCGTGGAGAAGCTCACCAGCGATATCGTCGAGCCGGAAAAAGGCGAGCCGCAAGCGGATCACTACGCCTACGACTGGCACATGCGCCTGACCTACGCCTCGCCGCGGCTGATTTCCGCGCGCCTCGACGGCTACGCCTATACCGGCGGCGCGCACCCCAACATGTTCACCCGCAACGTCAACATCGACGTCGCCGAAGGGCGCGAAGCGCGATTTGACGACGCGTTTACACCGCAGGCGGCGGAAAAAGTGTTCGCGTTCTGCGATCAATCCGTGCGCGAACAAAAAAAGCAAAAGCTCGGCGACGATGCGCCCAAGAGCGCCGACGATCTGGCGACGCTCGCCAGAGAAGTCCGTGACGCCACCCGCGATTTCAGCGCCTGGAGTTTTGGCGCGGACGCGGCGACGATCGTCTACGACGCCTACGCCGTCGGCGCCTATTACGAAGGCGCATACGCCTGCGAGATTCCGTATGCTAAACTTCGCGAATTGGCGAAGCCGGGGTTTCCTTTGCCGTAGCATGTGGTCCCGACGGCAAAGGGCGCGCAGCGAGCGCCCTCGCCAAGGACGCGACTTATTTCGGACTGATCGCGTCGGCGGTTCCCTGAATGAACGCCTTGATCTTCTCGATGTCCTCAGGCTGCAGCTTGCCTTCGAAGTTGGGCATGCCGTAATCGGCGAACTTTTTGCCGACCACCGCCGCATCGAGGTTCTCGATCTGATCGGCGTCGACATAGCCGAGGTTCGGGATGTTGCCGCCCTTATCGACGCCGGGAACGCCGTGGCAGAACAGGCAATTGCTGATGTAAAGCGCAAAGCCCGCCGGCACGTTCTTGGGATCGTATTTCACGCCCTGGATCAGCGGCCCTAGCTTGTAGCGCGCGACATCCGGATATTTGGCGTCGCCGCCGATTGCGAACGTATAGACGATGCCGGCGGACTCATGGTCGGTCGCGCGCTGGGTCTGTCCGAAGACGCCGCCCCAGCCGACCGCGATCGAAACATATTGCTTGCCGTCGATCTCATAGGTCATCGGCGCCGCGACGACGCCGCCGCCAAGCGCGGCGTCCCAGAGCTTGGTCCCGTTCGCCGCGTCATAGGCGACAAGCCGGCCGTCCGCCGTGCCCTGGAACACCAAGCCGCCCGCTGTCGCGAGCGTGCCGCCGTTCCAGGGCGAGACGTAGTCCGCCGTCCAGGCCGCCTTTTGCTGCACGGGGTCCCAGGCGATGAGACGTCCGAACGGCTTGCCTTTCGTCGGATCGGCGGTGAGGCCGACGGCGGTGTTCCAGCCGATCCCGCTCATCGGCTGGCCCGGAAGGTTGCTTCCCTGGCCCGTCCAGCTCTTGTCGTCGCCAAACATGATCGGCACGTTTTGCGCGGGGATATAGGCAAGGCCGGTCTTCGGGCTGAAGGCCATCGACTGCCAGTTGTGGGCGCCGAACGGGCCGGGGACGGCTTCGTTCGGCTTATCCACCGCGCGCGCGCCGGCAATTTCGATCGGCCTGCCCTCGGTCGTGTAGCCGCTCGCCCAAGTCACATTGACGAAATTCTTCGCCGACAGAAACTTGCCGGTTTTGCGGTCGAGCACGAAGAAGAAGCCGTTCTTGTCCGCGTGCAGCAGCACCGGACGCTTCTGGCCGTCGATTGTGAGGTCGGTGAGTATCAGGTCCTGATCGGCGTCATAGTCCCAGGTGTCCGCCGGTGTCGGCTGATAGTGCCAGGCGTACTTTCCGGTATCGATGTCGAGCGCGACGATCGACGCGGTGTAGAGATTGTCCTTGTTCGCGCCCGAGGGGTTGCGGATCGACGAGCCCCAAGGCCCCGCATTGCCGGTGCCGAAATAGACAAGATTCAATTCCGGGTCGGCCGAGAAAGTATTCCAGACCGGGCCGCCGCCGCCGTTCTCCCAATATTTGAATTTCGGATCCCAGGTCTCGGCGGCCTTGGCCATTGCCTCGTTCTCGAACGGCTTGGAGGGATCGCCGGGAACGGTGAACCAGCGCCAGGCGAGTTTGCCGCTCTCCGCATCGAACGCGCTGACGACGCCGCGAACGCCATATTCGCCGCCGCCGCCGCCGACGAAAACCTTGTCCTTTATGACGATCGGCGCGCCTGTGAGCGTATAGGGTCGCGCGCGGTCGGGGCTCGTATCGACCTTCCACAGCAGCTTGCCGGTCGCGGCGTCGAGCGCGCTGAGGCGCGAGTCGGGCGAAGCGACATAGACTTTGCCCTTATAGACCGCGACGCCGCGATTCACGATATCGCAGCAGAGCTTGTAACCTTCCAGTCGCGGGGATTCCGGGTCGTAGGTCCAGAGCTTCTCTCCGGTCCCGGCATTGAGCGCATGGACGATGCCCCAGGGCGCCGTGACATACATGGTCCCGTCGACGACGATCGGCGTCGCCTCGACGCCTCGAATGGAGTTCAGCGGATACGACCAGACAAGACCCAGCTTTCCGACATTCGTGGTAGTGATCTGATCGAGCGGGCTGAATCGGGTCGCGCTGTAATCGAGGCCGTTGCTCAGCCAGTCCCGACCGGTCTTGCCGTTGGCGATGATCCGCGCGTCGTCGACCCGGGCGACAGCGCCTAGCGGTGTCGCGCCCGCCGGCCCAACCGCCGTTCGGTGCGGCGCGGTGACGTACGCGAAAAGAGCGATAGCCGCGAGCGCCGGCCACAGCCAGGGCCATATCCATCGCTTCTCGTCCGGGACGGCCGGGGCCTCGTCGCGGATCACCGCCATGCGGCTCGGCGCGACCTGCTCGCTGACCCGCTGCCGGACGACCGGCGCCTCATCGCGGATCACGGCCACGCGGCTCGGGGCGACCTGCTCGCGCCGGACGATCGGCGGAAGCGGCTGCGGGTTGAGGAACGCGGTGATCTCGGCGGGCAAACGGGTGGGAATGACGCCGCCCGGCGTCAGCAGGCCGACCACCTTCGGCAGAATATAGGCGATCGCAGGGTTGGCGACGGGGCCGCCGACCCGGCTGGCGATGCCGCGGAGGACCGACGCGTCGAGCGCCTTTTCGAGTTGCGGGCCGGTAAGCGCCGGAGCATCGGCATGGCCGAGCCAGGACGACACCCGCGAACCCAGACCAGCCGATTTCAATGTGTCGAGAAAGCCGCCGAGCCCCCCGGGCGCGCCGGTCGCCGTCGACACGACTTCCCGGACCAGCGCGCCCGCGTTCGCGCGAAGCCCGAAACGTTTGGCGACGTCGTCTATGAGGGAGTCGAAAATAGCCATTGGATTGCCTTCCCCAGCTGGATGTGCGTTCCCTGTCCCGTCGTCGAGCCCGGGTGTAGACCCCGTGTTCGGACCTCGACGAACTAAGTCTGCGGCATGCGGGCGCGCGGCGCAAGGCGCCCCGGATCTTTTTCAAGCGCCGGTCGCCCCAGGAAATCCCGATCAATCAGTCGCGACCGTTATCATTAAGGCGTCCGGTTTTTACGCATGCGGGATTTGGCCGCGGGTCCGGAGCCTGCGAGGGTGGAACCCCGCGGTTCGGCGTTCGTTGATTGGCCGGTTTCGACTAACAGGGGACGACCTTGATGCGGATTGAATTTTATCGCCCTTTCACGTTTTGTCGTTTCGGTTAAAAGTGGATTTCTGATTAGTCATCGCCTGAAGATGACAGCCCGGCGCTCGGGGAGCGAAATGCGTTTGAAGACAAGGCTGACCGAGAAGCTCGGGATAGAGCACCCGATCCTTCTGGCGCCGATGAACGTCTTGGCGGGCGGGAAGCTTGCCGCCGAAGTGTCCCTCGCAGGCGGGCTTGGCATTGTCGGCGGAGGATACGGCGACCAAGATTGGTTGGAGCAGCAATTCGCGGCCGCGGGGAATGCAAGGGTTGGCTGCGGTTTCATCACGTGGTCGATGGCACGCGATCCCAAGCTGCTCGATCTGGCGCTGGACAAGCAGCCGGCGGCTTTGATGCTCTCCTTCGGGGAGGTCGAACCGCACGCGTCGCGCATCAAGGCGCGAGGCGTGCCGCTGATCTGCCAGGTGCAGGCGATGAAGTACCTGCGCGAAGCCGTCGATGCCGGCGCCGACATCATCGTTGCCGAGGGTTGCGAGGCCGGCGGTCATAGCGGCTACAGAGGCCTGTTCACGCTTGTCCCGGAAGCCGCCGACTATCTCGCCAGGCGCTCACCCGATACCGTTCTGGTCGCGGCAGGCGGCGTGGGGGATGGCCGCGGACTTGCCGCGGCGCTGATGCTGGGCGCCGAGGGCGTTCTTGTTGGAACGCGCTTCGTCGCCAGCCAGGAGTCGGAAGCGCCTGAAGGGTTTCGCCAGGCGATTATCGGAGCTGACGGCGATTCCACGATCAAGTCGACCTCGGTCGACGTCGCCCGGAAGCGCTACTGGCCCAATCCGGAGTTCGTGGTTCGCGTTCTCAACAACGCCTTTGTCGCCACGTGGCACGGGCGCGAGCGCGAGATGGAGAGGGCAATCGATGTCGAGTATGAACGCTTCAAGGTTGCGTTCAAGGCGGGGGACGCGGATAACTCGGGCGTACTCATGGGAGAGGTTTCCGGAATTATTCGTGACGCGCCGCCCGCCGCCGAGATCGTCAAGAGCATGATCGCGCAAGCTTGCCAGCTCTTGGGTTCACACTCGCAGTACATTGTCCGCTAGGAGGTCGCAGATATAGCCGGCCCCCCGTTCCCGACCTTTGCGTCGACGCTCGCCGCACCCGCGGAGCGCGATGGGTGCACCTGCCTAGAGCGTTCTGCTTTTGGCATTACTCAATGCCGGAAGTGGCGCATGCCGGTAAAGACCATTGCAACCCCCGCCGCGTCCGCCGCCGCGATCACCTCGGCGTCGCGCAGCGACCCGCCAGGCTGAATGACCGCGGTCGCGCCGGCAGCGACCGCCGCGACGAGACCATCGGCGAAAGGGAAGAACGCGTCGGAAGCCACGACCGAGCCCTCTGTCGCTGGCGCTCCCGTTCCCGCGACATCCCTCGCCTTCTGCGCGGCGACGCGCGAGGAATCGACCCTCGACATTTGCCCCGCGCCGATGCCGACCGTCGCGCCGCCCTTGGCGTAAACGATCGCGTTCGACTTCACATGCTTGGCGACCCGCCAGGCGAATTCGAGATCCGCGCGCTCGGCGTCCGTCGGCGCACGCTTCGTCACAACTTTCTGTTCCGAACGATCGAGCGCGCCGTTGTCGCGATCCTGCACCAAGAAGCCGCCGGCGACCGATCGCACGGTCAGCGTCGCCGCTTTGGGATCAGGCAGCGCGCCCGCGATGAGGAGCCGCAGGTTCTTCTTGGAGGCGACGATCGCGATCGCGTCGTCGTCCGCCTCCGGCGCGATGATCACCTCGGTGAAGATCTCTACAATCTTCCGCGCGGCTTCGGCGTCGAGGCGGCGGTTGAGCGCAACGACGCCGCCAAACGCCGAGACGGGATCGCTGGCGAGCGCCTTCTCATAGGCCTCGAGCAAGGTCGCGCCGACCGCGACACCGCAGGGGTTGGCGTGTTTGATGATCGCGACTGCCGCCGACGCTCCCGCGTCGAATTCGGCGACGAGCTCATAAGCGGCGTCGGTGTCGTTGATGTTGTTGTAGGAGAGCTCCTTGCCCTGCACCTGTCGCGCCGTCGCGACGCCGGGCCGCGACTCGGGACCAACATAAAACGCTGCGGACTGATGCGGGTTCTCGCCGTAGCGCAGCGCGCTCGATATCTTGCCGCCGAACGCGCGCCAGGTCGGCGCGGCCTGATGCGTCTCGCGGGCGAGCCAGTTGGAGATCGCGGCGTCATAGGCCGCGGTGCGCGCATAGGCCTTTTGCGCCATAGCGCGGCGAAACCCGAGGCTCGTCGAACCCTGATAGGCGTCGAGTTCGGCGAGCAGCGCCGCATAGTCCGCGGGATCAACGATCACAACAACGTCGGCATGGTTCTTCGCCGCGCCGCGGATCATCGCGGGGCCGCCGACGTCGATGTTTTCGATCGTCTCCTCGAACGAGGCGCCGCGCCGCAGCGCCTCCTCGAAGGGATAGAGGTTGACGACCAGCAGGTCGATCGGCTGGATGCCGTTGGCGATCATCGCCGCCTGATGCGCAGGATCGTTACGGATCGCGAGCAGGCCGCCGTGTACGCGCGGATGCAGCGTCTTCACCCGCCCGTCCATCATCTCGGGAAAGCCGGTCAACGCGGCGACGTCGACGACCTTGAGGCCAGCTTGTACGAGCGCGGCCGCCGTGCCGCCGGTGGAGACGATCTCGACGCCGCGACCGCTCAGCTCGCGGGCGAGTTCGACGATTCCCGACTTGTCGGACACCGAAATCAGGGCGCGGCCGAGCGGCGCGGTGTCGATCGTCATTTCGGGCGGGCTCGCTGGCGAGAGGGACTTTCGCGCGGCCTTATCATGCTTTTTCCGGCCAAGGGAGTCGCTAGCGCGAGGCGAGCGCCTCCTCGAGCCAGCGTACGCGATAGGCCTCGAACCCGCCGAGATCCCAACTGCGATGCGCGAAAGTTTCCGGCGGCGGCGGGCAATGCGGCCAGGACGCGAGCATCGCGGCGCCATAAGCCGAGCCGATTGGGCGGCGGGTCGAGACGACCTCCTGTTTAGGGCGCAATTGCGCGAGCGCGGCGCCGAAGGCGACGTTCGCGCCGAAGTTACCGTCGACGACCACCGGCCCCTCGCGCACGCCAAGCCGCGTAAGCATATGGTCGGTCATCAACGCGACGTAGAGCGTCGCCAGGGCGCCGCGTTCGCTCTCGCCGAGTTCGCCTGTGATACGTCCTCGGAACTTGGCGAACGGGCCGCCCTGCGCGCTGAAAGCCGGCAGGGCGAGCGTTCCTCGGTCGATCAGCGCCTGCACGGCTTCGCGCGAAGGCGCGGCGAGGTCGCGCCGGGCGATCTCCGCATATTCGCGCCCGCCCATGAACCGTCCACAGGCGGTCGGGCGCCCCGTGATGTCGAGATTGGCGAGCATGTCGGCTTCCGGGTCGAGCCCCTCGATCGGCAGACCGACGCCGAGCAGGATGACCCAGGTTCCCGTCGAGACGACCGTGAACGGCGCCTTCCAGTTGGCGAGGTAGGGAACTATCGAGGCATTGGAATCGTGAACGCCGCTAAGCACGCGGACGTCCCGCGTGAGGCCGGTCGCCGTCGCGATGTCCGGACGCAGCGGCCCAAGCGAAGTCCAGGCCGGCGCCACGGGCGGCACGCGCCCCTCGAGGCCGAGCGCGCGAACAAGCTCGGACGGCGCGTTTTTGGCGGGAAGCCAAAGGTCGGTGTGGCAGGCGAGCGAAGTCGCTTCCGAAGCGGCGACGCCCGTCATCCGCCAGGACCAATATTGGGGATAAAACAGCAGATGGCGCGCGCGGGCGAATTCCTTGGGGTACGTCGCGCGCTGCCAGGCCAGTTGCCGCCCGACATTGAGGCCTCCCGCCAACGGCGGCGAATAGGTTTGCGAGAACGGCGGGCGGATTTTTGCGTATTCCGGCTCGATCTCCTCGACGCCGTCGGCCTCGTAGTCGAGCAGGGGAAGCGCGAGGCCGCGGTCGTCGACCAGTGCGGCGGCGGCGCCGTGCGCGGTCGGGACGATCGCCTCGATCTCGTGAGCATTCGCCGCCTCGGCGAGCGCCTCGAGAAAAAAAGTCCAGATCGCTTCGACGTTCGCATGCAGATAGGGTGGGGCGGGGAGGGGACGGTTGGGCGTCGAACGCTCCCAGATCGCGGCGCCGTCAGGCGCGAACAAGACCAGCTTGACGTTGGTCTTGCCGACGTCGAGCACCGCGACCGCGCCGCCCATGGTCCGCACTCCTAAGAAAGATGAAACACTTCCATCAGCGGCGTCACGACCGGCGAATTGTCGGCGTTCACCTGCATGATGTCGCGCATATGCGCCCACCACTCCCGCATGATCGACTGAAAGGGAAGCGCGTCCATCGCATGGCCGTCTACCCGCTCGAGGTAGCCGAACAGCGTGTGGGTCCGCTCGTCGAGGAAAATGGAATAGTTGGAAATTCCGCTTTTGCGCAGCAGGTCGGCGAGTTCCGGCCAAAGCGCGTCGTGGCGGCGCCGGTATTCGTCGGCGGCGCCCTCGCTTAGTTGCATGGCGAAGCCAACGCGCTCGAGGGGCATAGGAATCTCTGTGTCAAGTCAGCGCCGCGAATGCCCCTCCCCATTTACGGGGAAGGGCTGGGGACGGCTCCTTGCGGCCTTAGCTCAGAAGTCGAAGTCCTTGACGTTCGCCTTGGTGAAGATGAACGGCGCGCCGAGCAGGATTTCGCTGCCATTGACGACGGTCAGTTTGCCGAGCTTGCCGGCCTCAACCGAGGTATCGCCGGGCTTCAGCTTGCCGTCTACGACGGCGCGAACGACGTAGGTCGCGGCATAGCCGAGATCGACCGGGTTCCATAGCACGACCGACTTGACGCAATCGGCGTTGACGTAGGGTTTCATCGCGTTGGGCGTGGCGAGGCCCACGACCGCGACCTTGCCGCAGAGCTTGGCTTTGGTGACCGCTTCGGCCGAAGCCGGCGTCGCGACCGACGTCATGCCGACAAGGCCCGCGAGCTTGTCGCCGTATTTATTGATCAGCGTCGTCGCCTGGTTGAACGAAAGGACGTTGTCCTCCTGCGCCTCGACGGTCTCCAGCCATTTCAGCTTCGGATGACACTTGGCGGCATAGGCCGACATCTCCGCGATCCAGCGCGCCTGGTTCGGAGTGGTGAAAGTGGACGTGACGATGGCAAAGCCCTTGTCCTCACCGATCTCTTTGGCCAGCGAGTCGATCAACGCCTTGCCGATGCCGTTGAACTCAGCCTGATTGACAAACCATTGGCGCGCGTCGGGCGTCGAATTGGCGTCGTAGCCAACGACATGTATGCCCTTCGACAGCGCCTTTTTCAACACAGGTGCGATCGCGACGGGGTCGTTGGCGGCAAAGAGGACTCCATCCACGCCGCGCGTGACGTAATTGTCGATGAATTTGATCTGCTCGTCGATCTTGGCCTCGGTCGGCCCGTCGGTGGTGACCTTGACGTTGCCAAGCTCCTTGGCGGCGTCCTGCATGCCCTTCGACGTTGCGTTGAAATAGCCGATGCCGATCAGCTTGGGCACATCGACGAGGGTGATTTCCTTGCCTGCTTTGTCGGGCGCGCCGGTCGGCTGGCCGCCGTCATAGGGCTTTGCCGCCACCGTCCCCCCGCCGCTGGAATCGCAAGCGAGCGGGTTGGTCGGCAAGTCGTCCGCCCCGTCCCATTTGTCGCCGGCGCGGGCGCCGCTCGCCCCGAAGGTCAGGGCCAGCGCCGCGGCCGCCACCGTCGTCATCAATAGCTTCATCATCGTTTCCTCCTGGTTTGCCGCTGTGCGGCTCTTACTCCGTCAACCGCCGACGTCCCGGCGCTTTTGCAGAGAACTTGCCAATAACGTGGATGCGATCAGCACCGTGCCGATGACGACGATGGTCGCGTCGCCCTTAACGCCGGTGAGCGCCAGTCCATCCTTGAGCAACTGTATCATGACGAGACCGACGACTGTGCCCCAGATCGTGCCGGAGCCGCCGAATATGCTCGTCCCGCCGAGCACGACCGCGGCGATCACGTCGAGCTCATAGCCGATGCCCATGTCGGAGCGTGTCGTCGTGACGCGCGAAACGAGAACATAGGCCGACACGCCCGCCATCAGGCCGGAAAGCGTGTATACAAGGAGCTTAATGCGATCGACGGGAAGGCCGGAAAAGCGCGCGGCGGTCTCGTTAGCGCCGATGGCGTAGAGCGAGCGACCAAACGTCGTTCGGTCTAGCGCCACCCCCGCGATGATAATCGCCGCGACGAGGAGCCAAAGCTGGGTAGGAACGCCGAACAGCTCCCCTTGTCCCATGAAATAGAACCATTCGGGATAGCCGCGCACGGAATGGGCCTGGCTGATTCCCTCGGCAAAACCGCGATAAAGCGCTAAAGTGGCGATGGTCATGATAAGCGGCGGCACTTTGACCCGCGTGATGAAGAAACCGTTGATGAACCCGCAGATCGCGCCGAGTGCGATTGCGAAGGCAATCGCCGCCGGGAGTGGAAAGCCCAAGTTCTTCCAGCTGTAGCCGAGCGCGATCGCGCAAAGCCCTACGACGGAGCCGACCGACAGATCGATGCCACCCGTGATAATGACAAAGGTCATCGGCAGCGCGATGAGGCCGACTTCCGTCATCAACCGGCCCTGGTTGAGCAAATTGTCCAGGGTCAGAAATCGGTTGTTGAGGGCGCCCAGGATCGCGAGCGCGACGATGAGGACCGCCGCAAGCAAGGTTTCGTGGCGGGCGAGCCAGCGCGGTACGCGGCGTTCGGGAGGGGCGGCCGCCAGACTGGTCATCGCGAGTCCCCGGCCACCCGGCGCTGTCGTCGCACGATGTCGGCGACCTCAGTCAACAGAATGAGGCCGCCTTGCACCGCGCGAATCCAGTAGGGCGAGATGCTCACGAAGACCAGCGCGCTCGCAATCTCAGCGATTAGGATCGCTGCTAGGGTCGACCCGATGACCGTTCCGACGCCCCCAAGGATACTAACACCGCCGACGACCGCGGCGGTAATGATCGTCAGCTCGAGGTTGGGCGGCACGGTCGATTGAATGACCTTCAGCTGTGTGGCGAACAGCAGCGCGGCGATTCCCGCAAATAGGCCGTGGAGGGCGAACACCATCACGACCGTGACCTGCGGCGAGATCCCGCACAAGCGGGCCGCCTCGGGGTTCCCGCCGGTGGCGTAAATCGCGCGCCCTTGCGCGGTATATCGCATCCATAGCGCTGCCAAGATCGTCGCACCGACCATGATGAGCACCGGCATCGGCAGAATATCGAAGAGTTCGATGTCGGCCAGATGAAAGCTGTCGGGCAGATCCGTGATCCATTTTCCCCCCGTCACGCTGATGAGGCCACCCTTTAGGATCGACAACATGCCAAGCGTGACGACGATCGCGGGAATTCTCAGGTAAGCGATGACCGCGCCCTGCAGCGCCATCACTGCGATGCCGACCAGCACGGGGACGAGCCAGGCCAGAGCGATGGAATATCCCGCGACCGCCATCGAGCCGCTGATGGTCGCGAGCACGCCGATCAGCGCGCCGACGGAAATGTCGATGTTTCCCGATATTATCACCATCGACATCCCGATCGCCGCAACCGCGACATAGGCGTTGCCGAGTAGAATGTCGGAAAGGTTTCGGGTTGCGAGAAAACGCGGGTTGATCGCGCCGACGACAAGGGCCAACACAACAATTGCGATCGCCAGCAGGACTTCCTGCGAAGAGAGCCGCCGCAGCAGGCTCGCGCGCGGCGCCGCGCGCGTCTCCATCGCGATCGCGCTCATGCCGCCGCGCCCCTCAAGGTTCCGCTGCCGCCCATCATCGCCGCGCCGACCGCCTCGGGCGTCGCCTCGGCGCGCGCGAATTCAGCGACGAAGCGGCCCTCGCGCATTACCAGCACGCGGTCGCTCATTCCCAAGACTTCGGGCAATTCGCTCGATATCAGCAGGATCGCGACGCCCTGACGCGCAAGATCGCCCATGATGCGGTGAATCTCGGCCTTCGCACCAACATCGATGCCGCGCGTCGGTTCATCGAGAATCAACAGGCGAGGATTATTGG
>Ga0182030_10022120_pt1 | contig 11856 bp, 7 predicted proteins | sample 812S3MmetaG_FD_121299 | JGI IMG/M metagenome (GOLD analysis project Ga0182030, IMG submission 121299) | Permafrost microbial communities from Stordalen Mire, Sweden - 812S3M metaG (Illumina Assembly) | ecosystem: Environmental > Terrestrial > Soil > Wetlands > Permafrost | place: Sweden... | reverse complement strand
TCGTCATCGGCTCCAATCCCTCCAGCCACATCGTCGTGAACGACCCCGCCGTTTTGCCGCATCACGCCTACCTTGCCCGGGACCAGGGCCACTGGCGCGTTGCCGCCTACGACGCCGCGGTGCCGCTGAATTTTGAGAACCAACCGACCACCGACCTGCGGCTGGACAACGGCACCCGTTTTTCCATCGGGAGCACTCAATTCGAGTTTGCGAGCGAAGGCGGTGTCCCTGAGCACAGCACCCGTGAAACGGGTAGCGTCGCGCTGGAACGCCGCACCAGCGAGAGTGCCGGCGTTGTGCCGGAGCGCCGCACTGCCAGTGCTGCCAGCACCGTCGTCCGCGAAAATCCGGTCCTGGATAATCCCGAAGCCGCCGTCGAGCAGCTGAACCAGGCCATGCAGCGCATTCGCGCGGAGATGGCGCGCGTGGTCATCGGGCAGGCGGAGGTGGTCAACCAGATTTTGGTCGCGCTTTTTGGCCGGGGCCATTGTCTGCTCGTCGGTACGCCGGGACTGGCCAAGACCCTGATGGCCCGGACGCTGGCCGATTCGCTGGAATTGCAATGCAAGCGCGTGCAATTCACGCCCGATCTCATGCCGGCGGATATCACCGGCACCCAGGTGCTCGAGCAGGACCCCGCCACGTCGGCGAGGCACTTCGTATTCAAGCACGGCCCGATCTTCACCAATCTCCTCCTCGCGGATGAAATCAATCGCACGCCGCCGAAAACCCAGGCGGCCCTCCTCGAGGCCATGCAGGAACGTCGCGTCACCATCTCGGGCCAGACCTACGAGCTTCCGTCGCCCTTCTTTGTCATTGCTACGCAAAATCCGATCGAGCAGGAGGGAACTTACCCGCTGCCGGAAGCGCAGCTCGATCGCTTCATGTTCAGCGTCAAGGTCGGCTATCCGAATGCCGAGGAAGAGGAACGCATCATCATGGAAACGACCCAGGACGCTTCGCAGGAGGTTGATCGCGTTTTAGGTTCCGACGCGCTTTTGGGTTTCCAGCATTTGGTGCGCAAGACGCCGGTAAGCAGGCATATTGGCGCCTACGCCACGCGTCTCGTCCGCGCTACCCGGCCCGATGCGCCGGATGCGCCCGACTTCATCAAGAATTGGGTGCGCTGGGGCGCGGGGCCCCGTGCCGGGCAATATTTGATCCTGGCGGCGAAATCCCACGCGTTGCTGCAAGGGAGGCTTAATGTTTCCTGCGACGACGTGCGGTCGTATGTCCTGCCTGTCCTGCGTCACCGAGTGCTCTGCAATTTTGCCGCAGCCAGCGAAGGCGTTGATTCGGACGAAATTGTCCGGCGGTTGGTCGAGGCTGTTCCCGAACCCGATTACGCCAAGGGCGATTAGTCAACCGGCGCGACCATGTCCTCCGCGCGCGCATCGAAATATCTACCGCCCCGCGTGGCGGACCAGATCCGCGGCCTCGGCATTGCCGCGCGCCGGCCGATGCAGGGAGGCATCCAGGGATTGCACCGGTCGCCCGATTTCGGGGCCTCGGTCGAATTCGCGGAATATCGTGACTACATTGAGGGCGACGCGCCCAACCTGATCGACTGGCAGGTCTTCGCGAAGACGGACCGCTATATGATCCGGCGGTATCAGGACGAGACCAGCCTGCGCGCCTGCGTGCTGGTCGACGCCTCGGCCAGTCTCCATTTTCGCCAGACGGGGCCGGTCACGAAATTCGAGTTCGCCAGTTCTCTTGCGGCAGGTTTGATGTACCTGCTCGTCTGCCAGGGCGATGCCGCGGCGCTTGCTTATTTCACGGATCGCATCACCAGGCGTTTCGCGCCGGTCGCCAGCACCGAGACGTTGAGTCCCATCCTGCTCGAAATGGAGAATGTCGAGGCGCAAGGCGCGGGCAATATCGAGACGTCGCTGCACGAGGCGGCGGAAATGTTGAAGCAGCGCAGCCTCGTCATCGTGATCTCGGACCTGCTCCAGCCTCCGGCGCAATTCGCGCGCGGCATCCAGCATCTCCAGCATAACCGCCACGACGTGACGGTTTTTCATGTGCTCGACGCCGCCGAAATCGCGCTGCCGATGCACGGCCTGGTCGAATTGCGCGATCTCGAAACGAGCGAGAAACTGCTGATCGAAGCGGACGAAATCCGTCCGCGCTATGCGCAGGCGGTGCAGGGCTATCTGGCCGAGGTCAGCCGCCTTTGCACGGCGTGCGGCGCCAATTACTTCACGGTCGACACCCGGACGCCGATGCTCGAAGCGCTGGCGAAACGCGCGAATCTTTTTTGAAGTCATGCCCTTTCTTCTTTCTCAACCTGCGGTGGTCTGGCTGCTTCCGGCGGTCGCGCTGCCGATTCTTTTTCATCTTTTTTTCCGTCTCCGGCGCCAGGTCCGCGAATTTCCCTCGCTCATGTTTTTTCTGCGGATCGATCCGCGCCTGAGCGCCAAGCGAAAAATCCACGAATGGCTGATCCTCCTGCTGCGCTGCCTTTTCATCGCACTCTTGATCCTGGCCCTGGCCCGGCCTCTGCTGGGCCTGATTGGCTCGGGCGAAAAGGTTGCGCGTCTAATCCTGATCGATAATTCGGGATCGATGGCCGCTCCCGCGAAAGCGGGCATCTCAAAATTGACTTTGGCGGAACGCGCGGCGGAAAGGCTCATTGCCTCATCGCATTCGGGTGATTCCATGGCGGTGCAGTTGATGATCCCCGATCCGACGGTCACCCTGCCGCATGGATTTGACGCAACCCCGGCGATCCTGCGCGACGCGATAGGCAAGCTGACTCCCAGTGACGGCGCGGCCTCGGTGCCCAAGGCGATTCGCCTGGCGCTGGCGACGCTCGATACCGCGAAAGCGAGCCAGCGTGAACTCCACATCCTCACCGACTTGCAACAGAAAAACTGGTCGCGCGGAGAGCTGGGCGCCGAGGCGACCAATTGCCGGATCATCGTGCATCGCCTCGACTCCGCGCCGGTGACGGCCGGTTCCGTATCCATCGAGCCGGTGGAAATTCCCGCGCGCGCCATTCCGACGGGGCGCGTCACGCCGGTGCGCGTGGCGTTGCAAAATCAGGGCTCCGTCAGGGCTCATGTACGCCTCAATAGCACGGACGACTCGGGCAGGAATTTTTCACGGGATGTGGAAGTCGCGCCGAACGCTTCCACTCCCGTTGCCCTGACGTTTTCCTTTGCGCATCCCGGTTTTCACTGGGCGCAGGTCTGGCTGGAAGGCGATGCGGCGCCGACGGCGAACCGCGCCGAGATCGGATTTTGGTGCTCCGATGTGCAGAAGGTCCTCTTTGTTGGCGGGAAGGATGATTTTGCCGCCATGCCCTACGCCGTCTCGCCAGGCGGCAATTCCGATCTCTCCGGAATCGACACGGTTTTCATCGGCGCGGATCAGTTGACAACAAGCCTGGCGGCCAAACCACTGGCGGTGGTCCTCACTTGGGAAACATGGCCGCAGGATGGGGGAGTTTCCCCGGCACTGCAGGATTATGTTCGTCAGGGCGGGACGTTGTTTTTGGTTCCGGCGCCTGACGCCGGTGTTTCCATTTCCCGTCCGGCGGCGGCGTGGGTCGATGCCAGCCTGGGCGCGTTGACCAAGGCTGCGGATGCGGAGCCGGTCATGCTTCTTCAGGATGGCGACGCGTTTTGGCAGGATCTCCGTGATACGGACGGACGGCCGAAACTCGGTCTTCTGCGCGCGTTTCAATACCGGCCGGTCAAAACGGGAACGACGGACTGGCAAGTCCTGGTCTCGTCCGCCAAGGGCGCGACCCTCCTCGCGCGGAGAAATGTGGAGCATGGGCGTATTTTTGTCAGCGGGCTCGCTTTCACGGCGAAGTGGTCGTCGCTTCCGCTCAAGGGAGGGTTTGTTGTCCTGATGCAAAACGCGGTTTTTGGAGATCAAGCCGAGCATATTCCCGTGCAGCGCATCCATGCGGCGGAGGAATTTCACTTTGATTTTCCCGACGGCCAGGCGGCCTTGAAATCACTGGCGGGAAGCGCGCTCGACTGGCACGGCCAGGCGCGGGATTTTGAAGGCCTTCCGCGCGCGGGTGTTTACGAAATCAGCCGGCGCGACCACGTCAGTTGGGTGGCGGTGTCCGGAAACGTCGATGAGGCGGATGCCCATTTTCTCCCGCGCGCGCGCGTGCCGCTCCTGCGCGGCATGCCGCATGAAGTCGTCGCGTTGATCAATGAAGATGACGTCATGCAAACGGAGCTTTCGCAGCGTTCGGGCACTTCTCTTTATCGCTGGTTGCTGCTCGTGGCGTTGCTGGTGCTCCTGGCCGAGACCTGGCTGGCCAATGAACGAAGCTCCGACCTGGGCAAGAAACTTTTCAGCTCACTGATCCCTTCCGTGTCGCAGAAAAAAGCATCGTCGAAGAAGCCTGTGGAACCGGCCAAAGTATGAAGGCGCTCGAATGGAATCCGTCGTTTGGGCCCGTCGTCACGGCGCTGATTGTTCTCGGCGCGGGAGTTTATTTTTATTTTCTCCTTCCACGTCTCGTGTTGCGTCACGGTCGGGCAAATGCGTGGCTGCTTCTCCTGCCTAAAATGCTTTTGGTCGGCTTGCTGGTTCTGGCGCTGCTCGACCCGGATCTCAAGTTGTCCGGCTGGAACTCGACGCCCGCGAAAGTCCTTATCCTGGAAGATATTTCCTCTTCGATGGACTTGCGCGACGATGGTTCCTTCACCCGAAGCGAACGCGCGGCAAGCCTGATCCAGCAATTGGAGTCGGGTGCTCCTCCGTCGATTCACTTCGAGGTGCTGCCGTTTGACATCACGTTGCACAAGGCGGATTTCGTCCCGAAGAGCGGCGTGGATCGCGGCACCGATCTCGCCGCGGTGTTTCTGGCATTGGGCAATCAAGCGAACCTTGCCGATGCGGATGGGGCCATCATGGTGACCGACGGTGGAGACGAAACGGTGGAACTGGCCAATGTACCCTCTCTGCCCCTCGCTATCGTCGGAGTCGGCGCTTCACCTGATTCGTGGAACGATATCGGCATCGGGGCGGTCACGGCCCCGGCGTCGGTGGAAGAGAAAAGCCAGTTCGACCTTGAAGCCGATCTTTACGCGCGGGCCGGCACGCATGAAAACCTGACCGCGCTCAAAGTGTCGCTGGAGGAGGGGCACGACAAGAAATGGACCGAGGTGCAGTCGGAGATCGTCGACCTTTCCTCGCTCCACGCGGCGGCGGCCTTTCATGTGCAGGTCAACGGGACGGGCGCGCAACGTTACCGCGTGAGCCTGCCGCAACTGCCCGGTGAGCTGACCTACGCGAATAATGCGCGGGTTGTTAACGTGCAGGTGCAGCAACGCGCGCTCCATGTGCTCTATTTCACGCAGGAACTCGGCGTCGATTACAAATACCTCCGGACGGAATTGGGCGCGGACCCCGGCGTGGCGTTTACCGCAATGTACCGCGTGCTGGAGGACCAGTTCACGGTGCAGGGAGATCGCACGGGCTTCCAGGACCTGGCGCAGGGTTTCCCGGTCAAGGACGATGTCTTGAAGCGTTACGATTGCGTGATTCTCGGTTCGTTCGCTGCCAGTCAGTTTAGCGATGCGCAGGCACCAACCCTGGCGCGTTACGTCGAGAACGGAGGCGCGCTGATTTTTCTCGGAGGCGAATCGTCCTTTGGGCGCGGCGGTTATGCCGACAGCAAACTTGCGCCCCTGATGCCCTGGACGATCCGCAATGATGAACCAGACATGGTGACGGGAAGTTTTCCCGTGACCGTTTCTGCGTCGGGAGCGGCGGTGGATTTGACCTCCGGCCTGCGTGAAGACCTGGGCGCGTCCGGCGGAGCGTCGCTTGACAGCCTGAACCAGCCCGGCGGGTTGCGTCCGGGAGCGATCGCGCTGCTCGATGCCACGATCTCCGATCACACCGAGCCCGTCGTCGCATGGCAACGCTATGGCAAGGGACAAGTGCTGGGCATCGCGACCAACACGCTTTGGAAATGGGCTGCGGCCGGGCGCGAAACGCGGTCCTTGTACGGGAGATTCTGGCGGCAGGCCGTGCGTGGCCTGACCAAAAAGCTGGAGGGCGGGTCGCTGCTCGGCATTCACTGGAACCAGGAACATTATCGTCCGGGTGAGCAGGCGGTGGTCGAGGTGCATCTGCGAGCGGCGGCGGATGCGGGAGCGACTCGGCTGGTCGGTTCCCTCAGCGGTCCGGCGGCGACAAGGATGTCAATCTGAGCCCGGTGATGGGACAGGCCGATTTGTACACGGCGAAAATTCCGCTGCCGCAACGGGGCGACTACACGTTTCGCTTGTCCGCGTATGCCGGCGCCAACCTGGCCGAAAGCTACGAGCGCGTGTTGCCGGTCGAGCCGCAGTTGGAGGAGGGGGCCAGCCCCGAATTGAAGGAGGCCTACCTGCGCGAGATCGCAGCGCGCGCCAACGGTATCTATGCCGGCGAAAAAAACCTCGAACCGATCCAGACTTTTTTGCGGCAGCAAATCGTCTCGCAGCAAGCGTCGACCGAGGTGCCCCTCGTCAATTTCTGGAATGTTTTCCTGTACCTGGTCATGGTCATTCTCATCTGCGAGTGGCTGCTGCGCCGTCGCCTGAACCTGATATGAGTGCGGACCCTCCCTTTGTCGCGCTCGCGCTTAAATATCCTAAATATCCTGTCTTTTTAGGCGATATAGCCGATTTAGGCTGCCTAGCGCTACCGCCTGTTCCTGTTTCCATGTAAAGATGGGCGTATGAAAAGTTCAACTTTTTCGTTTTTGATTCGGACGCTTTTGGCGGTGGGAATTGTCGCGGCGTGGTGCGGCGTGGCGCGGGCCGGGGGTAGGCCGGGGGCGGTCGAGTGGTCCGACGGGCGCAAGCTTGCCGGGGCGATTTCGCTCACGCCGGGCAAGACTCTCCGCATTTTCACGGACACGGCGCAGGTCTCGCTCGTGCTGGCCCAGGTGAAGGAGATTCGCTTCAAGCCTGAAAAGGAGGAGATGTGGGAGGGCTTTTATTTTCCCAACGCGGGCCAGGCGACTCAGGTCAAGACGGGCGAGGTTTATCCCATTCGTTATCTGCAAACGCAGATCACGCTTGCGGATGGAAAAATTATCGAGGGACATCTCTTCACGACGACGTTTTACGTTGAGCCCGATGATGGCCAAACCGAGAAAGTTGTGCTCATGGCGAAGCAGTCGGGCGCGAACGGACAAAAGCTGACCGACCTTGTCTATCCGACAGCGATCCGCTTTGACGCGGGCGCGAACCCCGGTTCCTCGCAAGTCGATCTCACCCGGGCCGGTCTTCCCAATGTGCAACCGCCGGTGATTGTCGCCCGGCCCGATCTCACGCTGCTTCCGGTGCAACAGACGGACGGGAAATCGATTTGGACCGTGCCTGCGGAAAATCCCGGGCAACTTCTTTTTTCGGTGGAGGCCGCCGACGGCATTCACGTCGCTTGGCCTGAAACGGAAGCCGATGCTCCCCGGCAACAGGCGGTGGAAACCGCACTGAAAGTGATGCAGGATTTCTACGATACGCGCACGTCGCTCGGCAGCTTTGCCGATGTCGACGCGGGCGATATTTATTCGCTGGTCATGATGAAGCGGTTGGGAAAGAGCGTTAATCCCGACGGGACTCCCTCCAGTCCGAACATAAAACCCTGGAGCCTGGTTATTCTTCGATGGAAATACGATCCGGACGAAAAGAAGGCGACGTTGTTGAACCGTGTTCTCCTGAAGATCGGGCGAACGGAGGGCAACTCCCCCCCGCCGGTGGTGTTAAAACAACCGGAGCTTTTGAAGGATATTTCTGCTAGTAAATAGAACTTATGACCACGCGCCGATCCTTATCCACGACGGCCCTGATGCGGGCCGCGCGGGCGTTGCGCTTTGCGTTGATCCTGCAGGGCGCGGTGCGATGGGGCGTGCTTTCCGCGGGAGGATTGCTGGCGCTGCTGCTGGTCGACAACCTGCTCCATTTGCCGCAGGCGTTGCGTCTTCCGCTGGCGGTGGTCCTGGCCGGGTTCATCGCGGTCGAGTTTTACCGGAAGGTCCTTGTCCTGGCGCTGCGCCCTTTTTCGCCGGCACATGCCGCGAGATGGCTCGAAACGCATCGCAATATCGCCGGGAATGTCCTGATCAACGCCTACCAATTCGAGGGCGACCAGACGCATGAGGAATGGAAGAAATATACCAGGCCGGTCATGGATTCCTCGAGTTCGATCCTGGGCGAAATCCCGCCGCAATCGCTCTGGCTGACGCCACGGCTGAAGAAGTGGCTGCTGGGGTTGATGCTCGTGGTGGCGGCGTGGATGTTGCTGGCGTTGGTTTTTCCCCGGTACGTGATGACGGGCATCGAACGCATTTTCATGCCGCTCGCCGACATCCCGCCGGTGGGGAGCTGGAACATCGAAGTCAAACCCGGCGGGCACGTTACGCTCGTGGAGGGGGACAAGCTGGATATTACCGTGAGGCTGAAATCGGCGCTGGGATTCAACGGCAAGCCGCCGGTCCCGGACCTGGTCTGGCAGAACGGGGCGAACGCGACGGAATCATCCGGTCATGCGGGGGAACACGCCTCGATGTTTCCGACCGGCAAGCCGGACGAATTTGCTTTTAGTTTCAGCGCGGTCAGCCAGCCGTTCAGCTTTTGCGTCCTGGCGGACGACTCGCGCAGTTCCTCCGTCCGGGTCGATGTTTCGCCTTTGCCGCAAATGAAAGGCTCGGCTTTTCAGGTCACTCCGCCGGCCTATACCGGGCTGAAACCGTATGCCCAGCCCGGGCCGCCGCAAACACTGGAGGTGCCAGCGGGTTCCACGGTGAAGGCGACGCTGGAGTTGTCGGCGGAGTCGCCCAAAGTGGCGTGGAAGGATGGGACTAATGGGGAGGCTGCCGGGACGGGGATGACCCGGGCGGGCGGTTCGTGGGAAATAACACATTTGGTAAACGAGTCGTCGGCTTATGAGCTTTTAGTGACGCTGCCTGGACTTTCCGAGCCGCGCGTGCTCGGCCAGGGGCAAATCACCGCCGTACCGGATCGTCCGCCGGAAGTCGATTTTGTCACGCAGGACAGGAACCGCGCGGTCAATCCCGGCGGATCGCTGGACGTCACCATCAAGGCGACGGATGATTACGGCGTGGCCTCGATCTCGCTCCGGGTCGCGTCGGGCGATGATCCGGCGACGGCGCGCGTCCTCAAAACCTGGACCTATATCGGGCCGCCCGGGCAGACGGAACCGGCGCCGGAAACCTATTCGATTTCGCTCGATCCCTCCGTCTTCACGCCCGGCTCGACCTTTTTACTCACCGCGCAAGCCGCCGATTTCAGCCCCGCGCAACAGAAAACCACGTCGCGCCCGATCATTGTGCGTGTGTCCGGTTTGCAGGACCTTGCCGTGCCGCAGGGCGATGCCCTGGAGAAGTTGTTCGAGTTGCTCAAGAACACCATCGCGTTGCAGACCCAGGCAAACGGCCTGACCGATAATTTGACCCTGCACCTTACCGAGGCGATTGGCGCCAACGATGTGCCCAAGCATCTCGGCGTCATGTCGGATGCGCAGCATCGAGCGCAGGACATGGGCGGATCGGCGTTGGCGGAAGCCGGTCAACGTGACGAGGGAAAAATTTATCTGGCGCGCTTGCAACCGCTGGTGAGGGGTGAAATGGACCTGGCTCTCGGTCAGCTGGTCCAACTGCAAGGCGCGAACGGCGACGGTCTGGCATCCGGGTTGCCCCCGCTGCAAAAACGCCAGGTTTATATTCTGAACGGGTTGATGACGTTGCTGGGCCAAATGTCGAGCGAGCGCCAGCAGGCCGCCGAGGCGCTGGCGAAAAAGCAAAATGAGACCACGCCGCCGATCACGACGGAGCAGGAACTGGCCAAGCTGAAGGATGAGTTGAAGGACTTTGGCGACAAGCAAAAGCGGATCATCAACGCGAGTAATGCAATGAAGGAACTCAATCCGGAAGACCTGACGAGCGAGCAGCAGGCGGTGCTGGGCGAACTTGCCCGGGAAGAGGCGAAGGAAGCGGCTTATTTCCAGAACAAGCTGACCGATTTGAGCAAGCTGCCCCTGCAGGATTTTGCGGACGGCAAACTGGTGAGCGACATGAACGAGGTTTACCAGGAGGTGCAGCAGGCCTCGGCCTCGCTCTATCAAAAGCGGGCGGAAATAGCTGTGACCGAGGAGCAGGTGGGATTGGAAAAGGCGGCCACCATCGAGCAAAACCTGGAGCGCTGGTTGCCTAATACGCCGGACAACACGAAGTGGTCGATGGAGGAACCGCAGGGCCAGCAGGATGTACCGATGGCGGAATTGCCCAAGCAGCTCGACGATCTGATCGGGGATTTGATGAAGCAGGAACAGGCTGATGATCCGGAAAAGGACGATGTCTCCAGCTCGATCATGGATTCGATCGACAAGGGTGCGGGTTGGGGAACGGGCGATGGTCCCATGTCCAACATGAGCGCCAAGGGCGTGACGGGTAATCAATTGCCGAACAATGATGAGATCAGCGGGCGTTCCGGCGAAGGACGCAATGGGAAAAGTGACGGCCAGATGGTCGGCAACACGGCGGTGGGCAAGGGCGGCAACGAAACACCGACGCGCATGACGCCAACACCTTTTGAAAACGGCAGTGTGAACGATCAATCGAAAGACACCAAGGGCGGCGCGACCGGCGGCGGAAAGCTGGCGGGAGCGGGACAGGATGGATTGCGCGGCCCCATGCCGCCACCTGTGCAGCAACGGCTCCGCATCCTGGCCGACCAGCAGGCGAAGTTGCGGCAGCAGGCCGAATCGCTGGCGCTGCAATTACGCAAACAGCGCCGGCCCACCGGCGATCTGGAATCTGCGATCAACGCAATGAAGGAATTTGAGAATGCCGCCCGCAATCAAAACGGATTAGGTGTGGTGCAGGGTTATCATCAGGCCCTCGACTCGCTCCAGGCGGCGCGCTCGACCTATGCCGGAGACCGGTTGAGCCGCGTGGAAACCGATTCCATGGCGCGTGACGCACGCAAGGACATGAATGATACGCAAGCCGAGGAAGCGCCGGCCGGTTATGAAGAGATGACCGGGGCCTACTTTCGCTCGTTGAGCGAAGCGCCCGCGGCCCCGACGGGAGGCAAATAGGACTTATGAGACGGATGGGACTTACGGGGCTTGCGTGTCTGATAATGATGACGGCGGCGCAGGGCCAGTCGATCCCGCCGAATGGCGATTTCGAGCAGGCCGATCCGGCTCATCCAGGCAAGCCTTTGCACTGGGATTTGCCGGATGGATTGGGTGTGCAATGGACGGACGCTCCGAGTGCGCCGGGCGCACCGCCGCATGGGAAAGCGATCCGCATGGATACGTCCCAGACCGAAATTGCGATGGTGGAGAGCTACACGAAAGCGGGGTTGACCCAGTGGGTATTCCCGAAACCGGCGGGCAATACGATTGCCGAGACGTACGGCCTGTCGCTCTATTCGGAGGCAGTACCGGTGACGCCGGGGAAAACGTATCGCGTGACGTTCGACTATATGTCGGAAAAGGGCACGGGCGGAAAACTTTGGTTCCGCGCTTACGCGGATGTGAATGGGCAAAAGAAGCGGGTCTATGAAAGCTACGTCGATTGCGACAGCAAGGGAGCCTGGAAGCAGTTCACGGGAGTGTTTCACCCGACGAAGTACCGGCAGAATGTCACCGAGTTCAAGATCATGCTCTTCGCATTTTATCCGCCGGGCGTGGCGTGGTTTGATAACGTCCGGTTGGAAGCGGCGGATGAGTAAGTAGAGCATTTTCAGAAATACTGTAGCCGCTGTGAGTTCATCGTATTTTGAGACCCGGAGGGTCGGAAAGAAATTGGCCGGTGGCGCAAGCCACCGGTGTCGCACGCAAGATCAACCGCCTCGG
>Ga0182030_10022119_pt1 | contig 11856 bp, 9 predicted proteins | sample 812S3MmetaG_FD_121299 | JGI IMG/M metagenome (GOLD analysis project Ga0182030, IMG submission 121299) | Permafrost microbial communities from Stordalen Mire, Sweden - 812S3M metaG (Illumina Assembly) | ecosystem: Environmental > Terrestrial > Soil > Wetlands > Permafrost | place: Sweden... | reverse complement strand
CTGAGGATGTGGTGGTGCCGCCAGGGCTGGAACCTCCCTGGGCTGTGCTTGTTGTCACGTTTCCACATCCGGAAAGAAGAGCAGTGAATGTCACCCCAGCGATCAAGGAAACAACGATAATTTTACGGGCCATATTTTTCTCTGTATTTCAAGCAAAATCAGTAAATTAAGCGTAAGAAGGCCGTAGAGGGGCTTCCAGCCCGGCGGGTGAACATTAATGCAATTATCTGAAATCTGGTTATAAGATACCGCGGATTCCTATCAATGCAAGTTACTAAAGGGGAATGGAGCCGCGAGGAATTCTGTGCGGTCGCACTAAATTCCCATCTCATGCTGTGCCAGCCACTAAACGACCATAATAGCGGTTGAATCCGAACGAAGCTCTGCTGGAGGGTGATGAGGCTGAAGCGGCCTTCGCTTATAAGGCCGAAATCAGCGGAGAATTCCGCTGTTGCTCCCTCGCATTCGCAAGGCCGGCACAGGCCAAAATGTACAACATCCACATGAAATTATTGGGTATGAGCATCTGCACTTCGACGATGGCGGTTACCAACGTCAAGAAGACAACGCATGCTTGCCATTCGACATAAGGGGATGCACCTCTCAGGAAACATACAGTGGCGTCTCTGATGCCGCGAACAAACGTCGCAATCACCAAAGCCAACCCAACCACTCCCAAGGCGAGCCAGACTTCCAGGAAGCCGTCATGAGACGAGGTAACAGCCCACCCATTGGCTAGCGAAATGGTCGCGGATTCCCCTTCGAATCCTCGCCAGAAGGCCATATAGCCATAACCTAGGATGGGGCGCTTCATAATGGCCTCGAAAACGGCCTGCCAAATCGAGGTACGACCGGTGAGTGTTGGATCTTTTCCTACCGAATAAAGCAGAGCGCTTAGGTTAGTCAGTACGAATGCGAAAAACACCGTCCCGGCGAGCACCAGTATAACTATGAGCGGAAAGCGTTCCCTGCTGCGGAATTGTCGAAGGACCATGGAGGCGCCGGCGAATGCGAATAAAGCGAACAACAGCAACCAGCCAGTTCTGCTTTGAGTCATGACAACCAAGAACATAGAAAGGGCGATGTAGGCCGCGCGACCGCCCTTTTGCCAAGAACCCGGCGCCGGTGCATAGAATGCGGCAGACATAAAGAAGACCGTTGATAGAGCGCAAAAATTCTTATGGAAATACATTCCTTGCCATGCTCCCACCCCCCCCAAATATGAAATGCCCATACTCGGGAAGAACAGAATCATAATGAAACTTAACAGTAGACATATCCAACCAAGCATCAACACTATTCGGATCAGCTGTTCCTGCTTAAATCTATGGGCCAGGTAGAACACGAACACAGTGTCAACGGCCAAACATACGGACCACTGTAGTGTCTTCGCGGGCAGATCGGACCATGCGACCGAACCGATCGCGAGCAAGGCGATTGCGCCAAACAGTCTATCCTGCAGCAGCGCCGATATAATTGCCGGGAAATATCGGAAACAAAGAGCGAAGCACAGTGCGAATACGCCTCCGGCCGTAGCAATTCCCTCTAATCCAATAGACTTTCCCGCCAACACGGAATAGGAGCCGACTAGCTGAGAATTAACTGATCCTAATTGAAACCAAAAAGCCCCTGCATCCGCGAAATAGATCAGAGGGACCATGACCACCCAAACTACTGCTAGGTGCGCAACTGAATTCTCATGAACGGATTTCGCATACGGAAACGCTCGAAGAGCGTCCTCTGTGTTTATTGCCATTGTCGCCTCGGTCCGGTTGTAAGGGGTTGCTATCATTGCTTCACCTAACTCGGATTTCCCAGGAGATGATAGAAAAACAGAGAACGATTATGAATGAGCGTCGCTGTAACCATCGCCGAGGTCGAAGGCTGTGGTGCTTAAAGAGTTCTGAAGATGAGGAATTGATATTGCGAGTGATGCACTGTGCGTTGTCATAGCAGAAGGCACTTTACCTCATCTATTCGAGTGATGCGGTGCGCGATTGAACTGATAGTTTGCAGGACTTGCGAAAACGGTCTCACGCTTAGGGAATCGCGTAGATAGCGGCTCCGACGGTCGACGCCGCTATGCTGGAGGCCCCATTGGCGAAGTTGCGGGCAAAGGAAAAGGGGATATAAAGAACGTCACCGGCCATTAGGGGCATGTCCGGTTTCTTGCCCTTCTGGAGATCGCCGATGGAGAATTCCGTATCGCTGTATCCGCCTGCAGCTTGCGCCCTAATCAGATGGGCATGTCGCTCTTTAGCAGTTTTCGTGGCTCCTCCGGCGAGCGCCAGTCCCTGTAGCAGAGTCAATTGAGATTCATTGTTGGACATCACGAAGCCGCCGGGGCGATTGACATCTCCCAGGATGAACACAATCCCGGCGCGAGGCACTACAACGGTATCGCCTGGGTTTACGATGACCTGATTTGTGATTGCCTGTCTGCCGTTGTTAGAGACGAAATAGGAGATAGGATTCTGCGTATCGCCCTGCCGCTCAATGAGAATGTTTCGATTGGCTTCTGGGGTTAAGCCGCCGGCGAGCGCGAGCACGTCGAGTATCGGGCGCGGGGTAGAGATCGGGAATGCACCGCTGGTCTTGACTTCACCGATGATCGATACCTGCTGAGTAGCGAATTGCTCGACTCTGATGAAAACCTCAGGATGGTTCAGGTAATGATGGGCAATGAGTTGATCGTGAATGACGAGAGCTGCCTGGGTCGGAGTCAGGCCGGCGACTTTCACATCGCCAATGCCTGTAATGGGTATCATGCCCTGATCGGTGACGCGTGCACTCTCCTCCATCTCCGGGGTATCTGCGACCTGCACGTGGAGCACATCACCAGGTGCGATGAGGAGCGTGTCACGATCAGCCGCGAGCGCGAGACTGCTCGCCAAGGGAACAAGGACCATTGCTAAAAGAGCAGAGGCAGCTTTATGCACGGGCGTTCTCCTTTTCTGCGGCGTAGTAGTGGTTGCCCGAGTAGCCGAAGTACTCGTTGTATGCAGACGAGCCGCGATCGACACCGTTCAGTACCACGCCGACCCTCGTATCGGGATCGGTGCGGAGCAGATTGTAGGCCCGCTCCAGACTCTTCCCTGTGCTGTAGGCATGGCGCGTAATCAGCAAGGTGATATCGGCTAGCTTTGAGAGCACGGCTGCGTCGGTTACGGCGAGGATGGATGGACTATCAATGAGGATGAAGTCATATTGCCGCGACCAAGCCGCAACCAGATCCTTCATCCTTGCCGACCCCAGCAACTCAGAAGGGAAAGGTGGAGTGGGGCCCGCGGGCAGGACGGCCAACTCCGGCAAATCGGCAAAAGGATGGACGGTGGGGATATCACCGGTGGCCGAAAGCAGGGTGCTGAGCCCTCGCGAATTGTCGAGTCCGAGACGCCGAGTCGCTCCTGGAGCGCGCATGTCAGCCTCGACGAGGAGAACCCGGCTATGGTTTCTCACCAGGGAAGCAGCAAGATGAAGGGAGATGGTAGTTTTGCCCTCGCCTACTCCCGCGCTGGTTACCAGAATTACCCTGGGAGGCTCGGAGCTCCGCGACAGCAATAAGGCCGTTCGCAGGCTACGGAGCGATTCTGAAAAAGGCGTGTTCGATGTATCCAGAGCATTCGGGTGCTGGGCTCCATTTCCATTTAGCAGCAGTGAAAGCGGCCGACCGATTCGCCAGTGATCGCCCGATGGGGGCAAAGCGACCAGAGGGTTGGATACGGGCAAAGTTGCTGCCGGGATAACGGCCATGAGGGGCGTGTTCAGACTGCGCTCGATGATGTCCATACTCTGGACGCGATCGTCGATGGTATCCCAGAAGAGCGCGCCCGCAGCGCCGAGGATTGCACCACCGAGCAGTGATACAGCGAGAAAGAGGGGAATGTTGGGCCGTACCGGCTTGGAAGGAACCAGGCCCGGATCGACGACGGTCACATTGGAGGAATGCAGACCTTCGATAACGCCGGCTTCCTTCAGATGCTGATAAAGAGTCTCGTACAGGTCTCGACTTTCCGTCGCCTCCTGCTTGACGATGGAGTACTCGATTGCCTTGTTGTTCATCTTATCCGCTGCGGCCCGCTGCCCCTGATAATCGGCCTGCATATTGGCTTCGGTAATCTGCGCAGCGCGGTAGTCGTTCTCGGCGCGTGCGCGGATACGCTTGATTTCCTGGCCAATCGCGGCGCTGATCATCGCAACGGACGCCCGCTCGTCGTCAAGTTTAGGATTCGCTGAACCATACTTCGATGTATCAGCAGCTAGCTGTGTCCGCGCGGTGGCCTCTTGTGCACGGAGATTCTGCAAGAGGCTGAAGGAATTATTGACGCCCTGCGAAGCACCAGAGAGGGAAACCCCCGCCAAGCCTGAAATGGATTCGGGATCGCCGGTCTTTACCATCTGGTAAATGCCGCCTTTGAGGATGCGGTTGGAGGTGGCCTGCGACAGTGCCTGCGTGGCCTGCTGGAGGCGATCGAGGGTTGCGCTGTAAGCCATTTCTTTGCCGGACGCGTCGGTTGCTCCCAGGCTATAAACGCCCGCCCCCGTCTGTAACTCGACCACTCTTGCCTGCAGGTTTTCGGCCTGTTTTTTCAGATCGTCCAGTTGCCCTCCAAGCCATTGCGACGACTGTTTCAAAGCATTGTTGCGAGTCTGATAGGTAAAATCGACGATACCCTGCATGAGCAGGTTGACCACACGGGCGGCCGTCTGCGGATCCGAACTCAGATACCTGATTTCAATTAAGCGAGTGCCTCCGACCGGCTGTATCTTGAGGCGGTCTTCAAATATCTGGAGTACCTGCGTGCGGCGAACGGGTGAGTCTTCTAGACTCGCATTCACCGGATCCGCTGGAGCTCGCGGTGAAATCAGTCCGAGTGCCCATGCGATGGGGTTGAACTTTGGCTGGAAATCTTTCGTATTCTGAAGCTCGAGACTTTCAACGATTTTAAGGGCGAGCGTACTGGACCGAAGAATGTTTGCCTGCGTCTGCAGAGTAATGTTGTCCTGAAGGGCGTCGGCAGAATCATCTTCATTGCTCTTCATCCCACTTAGACCCAACGCCGCAGGGCTTTGTTTGAGCACCTGAATTTCGCCGGTCGCCTCATATCTTCGAGTCATGAAGATACATGCGCCTACACCCAACAGGAAGCAGATCAGGGTAGTTAGCAAGATCGTCGCCCGCCGACGCTTGAGGATGAGAAGCAATCCTGAAATTGTCAGTTCTTGTGAGGCAGATATCTGATTGAGCTTTGACATACCCTAACCAACCTCCAACCGAGTAAATCTGCATTTGCTACTACGAGCATCCACAGCAATGGCGAAACCCCGATTTGCAAGACAACCACATTCAGCCAGCACGATCTCCGTCAGCTTTGACGACCCGCCGTGAGCGATGCTAAGCCTTATTGTCCAAGGTATGAGAGGGACGTGCTAGAGCAGAAAAGCCCCTGACGCGATAGCAGATTTCTGCCTGCTCATCGAGGCGATTCATCTCTTTAGCATCCGCGTTTTAAGTAACAGCGGACTAAATTCGTGTTATATAGGTTGGGAATGACTTCATCAACCCCTGCTATATCGAGCCTCAGAGCTACCCGTGAAAAGGGGCGGTGGGAGTTCCTTGATGCTACTCGCGGCATCGCCGCATTTGTTGTCATCTGCCAACACGGGCTTGAACGCTTCTACTCATTCGGCCTTCCCTGGACGGTCAAACATTTCAATTTCGGCCTGGCCGGTGTCTTAGCATTCTTTCTTGTCAGCGGATTCATAATCCCCACGAGTATCGAACGTTATAACAGTATTAGTCGGTTTTGGATGGGTAGATTATTTCGTCTTTTCCCGCTATATCTGGCGAGCCTGATAGTAATATTGGTGCTCGGCTATTCTCGCGTAGTAATCCTACCTCCAGCCTTCTACTTGCACCCCGTCCGATCAGTCCTGACTAACCTGACGATGATGCAGGAATTTCTCGGCTCTCCAAGCGCTATTGGTGTCTATTGGACATTGGCGTATGAAATGTTGTTTTACATTCTGTGTTCGATTCTTTTTGTCGCAGGGATATTAAAAAAATCGACGCTCTGGGCTTGGATCGCAACGGGAGTGTTTCTTTTTTCTAATCTTTGCTGCGCGTTGCTTTTTCACAGAGCTCTATCGGCCGCCAAAGCGGCATTTATTGTTACTGCATTCATTGGAACTTTGTTTTTTCGCAATTTCAGCGGAAAAGTAACTTCTCGAACTCTATACTCGCTCACACCTTTTGTACTTCTCGCGTTCGGAGTTTCTTTCTGGTTACGCTTCTCAATCTATCCGCAAGCATCCGATCCGAACCAGTTTACGTTTCAATCAGAGATTCTGGCTTTTATCCTGGGTTATTCGTTGTTTTGCGTCGCATTCGTTCTGCGCGACCACGAAGTTCCCAAACCGCTCATTTGGCTCGGGAGGATCAGTTATTCAGTGTATTTGGTTCACACTTTGGTCCTTCCAGCGGTCGGACATTACCTTTCTGGAACTGTTGGCATCATCACATTTTTCGCGGCCACGTTGTGCGTGTCCGAAGTGACTTATCGTTTCATCGAGGCCCCTTTCGTGTCTTTCCAGCACAAAATACTTCAACAGCAACCAACAACTGCGAAAGGAGCCAAGGCCGCTCCGTTAGTACCGAATTGACAGCATTGCAAGCCTCGCACTTTGGCAGCGGGCGTCCTGTCCCGTTTGTTTAATCTCAATGCTGTGCAGCTTTGATTCAGCAATGGCATGTTTTTCTCGGTTCTGCTGCTTTTCGAGATCGATAACGAATACATCTTGTATATAGACATGACTCGATTCCAAACAGAATCAGTATGAGTAGTTTATGACGGATGAAGCGCAAACTGTGACCGAAGGATTTTTCTTATATTCGTTAAGTCCCATTAGGGGACGGCGATTTTCGTGAGACGTGTATGCAGACGGCGGGCTTGCCGAGAATGACACGGAAGCGGCAGACGAGAGGGTTGAAGTTGATGGCGGGTTCTGCCGATAGCAATATTGCGGACTGTCTCGCTCAAGGTGACATGGGGGCTCCGGCAAGGGGAAGAATGATCTCGATTAGAAAGTACCTGGATGGCACAGGAACTGCCGAACCGGCCGCGAACGCGAGAATTCCACTGATAAAAAAGGGGGCACTGAATCTGCTACCGACGATGGTCAAGGCCTATGGAGGTGCACTTTCCGCGATGGGCCAATCAAGCCAGGATGCCTGTCCCGCGCTAGGCACCGAACTGGAAAAGAGCCTTGCGGAAGCGATGAGCGGACTGGTCGCTGAGGTTACGGAACAATCGATTGTGGTCACAAACCTTAGCGTGCGCGAACATCTCGCAAACTGGGGTCGGATGACGGCCAAGCACTATCAGGAGAAGGCGGACGAAGTAAAGGCGATCCTGATGGCCATGGCGGAGACGGTGGAATCGGTGGGACAGCGCGATCAACGTTGCACGGTGCAGATCAACGAGGTGACAGCGCGATTGAAGACCATTGCCAGCCTTGAGGACTTGGACGTCATCCGGGCCTCGATCTCGAAGAGTGCGACGGACCTGAAGGAATCGTTCGACCGCATATCGGCGGAGGGAAAGGCCGTTCTCGAAAAGCTGGAGGCGCAGGTTACGACCTATCAGGTCAAGCTGGAGGCGGCGGAGCAGATGGCGTCGCGCGACTCGCTCACAGGGTTGCGCAACCGTTTGTGGGTGGAGGGAGAGATCGAGCGCAAGATTGTCTCGGGAGCGCCGTTCTGTGGGGCGATTCTGGACATGGACGACTTCAAAAGCGTGAATGATGCGCATGGGCATTTGGCCGGAGACGATTTGCTGCGGCAGTTTGCGACGGAGCTGCGCTCGGCGAGCCGATCGACGGATGTCATCGGGCGCTGGGGTGGGGACGAATTCATTCTTCTGCTGGAGTGCGAGATGAGCTCGGCGGAAGCGCAGATCGAGCGTTTGGCCAAGTGGGTCTGCGGCAGTTACAAGATCGAGAGCACCGGGGCAGTGAAGGAAATCGCGGTCAACGCGTCAATTGGGCTGGCGGAGCATCGGGCTGGGGAGACGATGAAAGAGCTCCTCGATCGTGCCGATGCGGCGATGTATGAGCGTAAGGCTGCGGCCCATGCGAGCGTCAAGGGACGCTGAAGTACCGTAGCTTAGGGCCATCAGCTATCAGCTTTCAGTCCATCTCGAACATGGCGAGGACGAGCTGAAAGCTGACGGCTGAGGGCTGATTTGTGTTCGTCGTCACGTCTCTTCCCCAAACACCCAAAACGGGACAAGTGAATTCCAACCCTCACATCTGGGAATAGCCCAATTGTCATTCTTGATTCCGATCTTGAGTTGTTCCTCATTTCGCGGGAAGGTAAAGAGGAGCCGCGGATTAGCACAATCCAAGCCGATTGGCTCGAACATGTACCGGGATGATACAGAACGCCCTGGTGGATGAGGAAAGGTTGCCATGAGGTTATTGATCGCCGACGACGACAAGGCGCTGGGATTGTTTTTGAGCCGTGGATTAGAGGCCGATGGCCACCGCGTGCACGTGGTCACCGATGGCGGCGCGGCGGTGGAAGCGTTTCGCCAGGAGTTGCCGGATCTGACTATTCTCGATCTCAACATGCCGGTGAAGGACGGAGAACAGGTGCTTGAAGAGATACGCCTGCTCGATGCCGATCTGCCGGTGCTGGTGCTGACGGCGCGGCAAGAGGTGGAGACGCGGGTGCGATGCCTGGATCGGGGAGCGGACGACTTGATGATCAAGCCGTTCAGTTTGCATGAGCTGCGGGCGCGGTGCAGGGCGTTGCTGCGGCGCAAGAGAGAAGCGCGGCTGATGGTGCGGGCCGGAGATCTCGAACTGGACCGGATGGATCATACGGCGCGTCGGGGCGGCGAGTTGATTACGCTCACCAATAAAGAATTTTCGCTGCTCGAACACCTGATGATCAATCGCGGGCAATGCGTATCGCGTGTGGAGTTGCTGGACTCGGTGTGGAAGATGGAACCGGCGCAGACCACCAACATTGTCGATGTCTATATCAACTATCTGCGGCGCAAGTTGAAGGATCCGCCGCACGGGCACCTCATCCGCACCGTCCGCGGGCAGGGCTATGTGGTTCCCGCCGAGCATGAATTGGCGCTTCCGACATTGCCTACGGTGCTGTCGGCGCCCTTGGCCGCGAGCGTGATTGGCCCGGCCGCGGACACACGGCATCCTCTGGCGCAAGCCTGAACTTAGATAAATAAAGGAGATACACTATGCAGCCTTATTCCTTAGCAGCATTTTCCGCAGCTCCAGTGGCGCGGGTTCGTCCGCGGTCGGCGTTATTGGCCAGCTCCGATTGCAATTTTCGCCAACGGCTTAACCAGACACTTACCGGACTGCGCTGGCAGGTGCGGGAAGTGGCAACCGGCGCCGAGGCGTGGGCCGAGGCTCATTCGTCGATGCCGGAAGCCGTGATTGTCGATTCCTGGCTGCCGGATCTGGACCTGACGGAGTTCCTGCGCGAGTTTCGTGCCTCTTTTCCCCTGGTGGATGTTTTGACCGCAGTAAGCGTGCAGAGTGAAGCAGGGCCGCGGAGCCCGCACCGCCAGGAGTTGCTCTATGCCATGCGCAACAGCCAGGAGACCGACACGGTGGCTTGGAATTCCGCACCTTCTTTGACTGGCTCCGAGATGGCTTCGATTACCGATCTACCCAAGCCTCCCCTGGCGGCGCGGTCTTTGCCGGATGCGATCGCTTCGCTGGCCGCCGTGCCGACTTATTCCAATCCCGACGATAATGCCTCTCCGGCGATTCGATTGGTGGAAAACTCGACGAGGAGCCCGCTGATATCAGAGCGCCTCCCGGAGTTGATCGGCAACCACGCTTCGATGCTTGAGGTAAGCCGGCGTATTCGCCTCGTTGCGGCGCGCATGACGCCCGTCTTGATCGAAGGGCCGACCGGATCGGGAAAGGAACTGGTTGCCGAAGCCCTGCACCGGCTTTCGAACCGCAGCCGCAAGCCGTTTGTGGCGATCAACTGCGCGGCCATCCCGGGAGATTTGCTCGAAGCAGAGTTGTTCGGCCATACCCGGGGAGCGTTTACGGGTGCGGTCCACGGGCGGACGGGGCGGATTGAGTCGGCCGATGGCGGAACCCTGTTTCTCGATGAGATCGGAGAGATGCCGCTGGGACTGCAATCGAAGCTATTGCGTTTTGTCGAGAGCGGCGAGCTGCAGCGGGTGGGCGACAACGAAACCGTCAAGGTGGATGTGCGTATTGTGGCGGCGACCCACCGGCCGCTTTCGAAACACGCGCAGGAGGGAACGTTTCGCGCCGATCTTTACTACCGGCTGGCGGTGTTTCTTATTCGTACTCCGTCGCTGATCGAACACGCCCAGGATCTGCCCCTGCTGGTGGAGCACTTTTTGCGCAAGATGGGGCGCGATGAGCCGGTCAAGAGTGTGGATGGCGGAACCATGGCCAAGCTGGCTGCGCATAACTGGCCGGGCAATGTCCGCGAGCTCGAGCATGTGCTCGAACGGGCGGCTATTCTGGCCGGAGAATCGACGCGGATCACCAGTGAGGAGATCGATTTCGGGCTGTCGGTCAACTGAGTCCGGCAGGTCATGATCGAAACGGGCACGAGTGCGATAGCAAAGCGGAGCGGAGGAGTCACAAACATGCAGATTGAGACCAGGTTGAGCGACCAGGTGGCACGTTATCTCGATCTCGGCGCCAGCCAAACCAAGCTCACGGCAGAGAACATGGCAAACGTTGACACGCCTGGTTACCGTTCGGTGGGCCTCGATTTTGAGGCGGAAATGCGGGAGGCCATCAGCGGATCGGATTTTGGCCGTCCCGCCAAGGCCGCGCAGGTGCGCTTTGAGGACGGGCTCGTCTCGCGACCCGACGGAAACAATGTCTCGATGGATCGCGAAGGGCTGAACCTGGCCGAGGAGCAGTTGAAGTTCAAGACCGGCGTGGCGCTTCTTCGCCAGCAATATCAGACGGTGATGGATGCCATCCACGCCGACAAGTAGTCCGGACGTGACAACGGCGAGACCGGCCAGGAAAACAGACCAGGAAAGATTCACGGATACCGGAAACAGGAAAATGGTGGGGAAGAAGCATGAATCTCTTCGGATTGATGGAAACCTCGGGCAGTGCCATGCAGGCGGAACGGATGAGGGCCGAAGTGGTGGCCGCCAACATGGCCAACGCGGAGACGACGCGAACCGCGACCGGGGGGCCTTATCATCGCCAGCACGTGATTTTTGCAGCCAATCAGAACGATCCCGCATTCTTGAAGTCAATGACCGGTGCTATAGGGACCGGCGTGAGCAGCGATGGCGGGAACGCGATGATAGCCCCTACCCTGGCCATGCCGCCCCTGTTGCCGTTCGCGCCGCCCAGTCCGGCCGAGCCTCCGGGCGGAGTGCGTATCGCGCAGGTCGTCGAGGATCCGGGTGCACCGCTGCGGCGCTTCGATCCCGGTCATCCGGATGCCGGGCCGGACGGATATGTCCAATATCCGGACATTAATCCCCTCACAGAGATGGTGGATCTCATGGGGGCGACGCGTGCATACGGACTCAACAGTTCAGCGGTGCAGGCCGAGAAGGGCATGATTACGTCGGCCCTCGACATTGCCAAGGGATAGGCGTCTCAGGCAAACGACGGCTGGGCAGATTTCGATGGAGCGCAAACGATTCAATTAGGGGAGGAAAGATGATCGCTTCGATGAGCGCAGTTACAGGTGCGGCTTCGACCGTCACCAGCCTTTCGAATGGGCTGGGGGGAGTGAACGGCAGTGGCATGGCGCTGGCACCGATGGCTGGAGAGAGCACGGCACCGACCCCTTTT
>Ga0182030_10022118_pt1 | contig 11856 bp, 11 predicted proteins | sample 812S3MmetaG_FD_121299 | JGI IMG/M metagenome (GOLD analysis project Ga0182030, IMG submission 121299) | Permafrost microbial communities from Stordalen Mire, Sweden - 812S3M metaG (Illumina Assembly) | ecosystem: Environmental > Terrestrial > Soil > Wetlands > Permafrost | place: Sweden... | reverse complement strand
TTCTAAAAATAGAGTCTACTACATTATTTTTATACATAAAGTAAATAACTAAATCTTAATACTAGTAATACATTATATAATTATATTTAGTATTTATTAGTATTATATCAATTAATAAAATTATAAAGCTTTGAATTAATATAAATCTAACTAGATTCTGGATCTAGTGTATTTCACTTAGAATTGTGGCTATCTATTGTATCTCTTGCCCAGGCCTTTGCAAACGCTCTGTGCTAACCGCCCTAAACATGTTTGTATAGTGTACGTTTCAGGGGACACACTCTGCACTCTAGCACAAAGCTGGACGAGAAAGCCAAAAAAGACTTGAAAGAATTTTATTATTTCATTTGCCTTAGTATTTGCTTGGGATTTCAACTATGTAACGGCTTAGACTTTTTGGTATTTTATGACTAAATCAATCAATGCATTTATTACACATATTTTGGCAAAGAAAGCCGGTTGGTAAAAATCACTTCAGGTACCTAATAAATGACCAAGGGGAGGCCTGCCGTGTCGCGATTCGCGTAAAAGCAGTGCTCTATCTGTATTAAGTTGAATGCTAAATCGTATGTAGTACAGGTGTTCGATGACTATATATTGAAATACAGTTCAAATGTGGTCTACGCACTGGGTGTGAACCAAGACAGGTGGTGAGGATGGAAGGTTCGAAGGAAAGGTCCTCTCGACCGGGTTGCCAAAATCCAAAGTTTTTGAATAAGGTATGCAACCTACCATCACTGATTTGACCCTCCATTTGGTCAACTTCAAATGCGACTGAACAGGTCCCTAGACGCTGAATCGCCGAGTGGCAGCCGTCACGCGACCGTGGGTGCTGTTGATGATAGCTCCAGTGGGAGTTTGTGTACTCAATTAGGCTGCTTCACGGCCACAATCCCTCCGGATTGATATTATCGTACCGTCCAACAATGGCGCTGATGTTATCTCTATACTCGTCCTTCGACATTTTTGTTACTTCCGAGGCCGTTCCAGCCTCCGGAAGAGTACTTCGTCGCAATGCCAGCGACCAGCTGAAACTGCTCCGGACGAAGCCGTAGAACCATGTGCTATGCATCAGCACATCAAAGTCTACAAGTGCCTGCTGGTCCCACGTGAGGTTTTGGAGATCCGCAAGCTCCTTCTCGTCTAAGAGGTCCTCCTTAACAATAATGCCTAAGCCCTCGCGGGCGGCATCTACACGGAACCGTTCACGGTGCTCTACCGAGCCCGTAGCAAGGTAAATAGTCGTCAGGTTTAACCGCTTTGCCTCGGCAATGTAAAATGGCGCCTGAGCCTCGTACCCAGGCCATCCGGCAGCAGCAGCATCTGCTGCAACCCGCATATGGGCACCTAGAAAGCCATTGTTAACAAGGCGATGCGGGCCGAGTGAATTGACCATAGACGAAGATAAGGGGGCTAGGGGATAAAGGATGGTACTGGAGACCACGGGTCGACCAAGTTTCCCCCCTAAGCTCCATAGTGCTGATGCAGCTAGTCGTCGGGTCTGGGTGGGATATCGAAAAAGGCGAGGAAAAGAGTTAGCAAACTCTGGCGGATGAGCTTCGCGGTTCCACTGGGCCAGCACTAGGTTTTGCCAAACTCGCACGGGGGTTTCAGCCGATATAGATGGTGCGTTCTTCGCCAGCCAGATGTCGAAGGCTTCCCGCCAGCCTGTTGAATCGACAATAAGGTATTTCCTCATCTCAAATTTTTTCACGTCGCCAGGAAACAGATGAGGAGAACTATCAGACGAGGGTAGATTGGGAACCTCTGAATCAGAAAATACAGCCTGTATCTGCGGGCAGGCCAGCTTCCATGAATCGAAAAAATATTCCATGTCAAAGAGATAAGACATTTCGACGGTTTGATCCTCGTTGCCAAGATCAATGAGATTTTCTGCACGAGAGCTTATGCGGGGAAGAATCAAGATTGTTGCTATTAATATTAGCTCTTCTGCTGAGGGGAAGGGGAATGGAGAGGAAGAGCACAAACACACCTCCTGCTTCTATAGCGTATCGGACACAGTTAAGCAACTCGTTCGCCACATTTCCAATGCCTCCCTTGACGGCAGCACAGTGCCAGACCAAACCCTCTTGGAATTTTGTTTCGTTACACTTTTTGCGGATCGGATCTGGATCGACGAGGCCTTCAATGGGCTCCCTAAGGATTGCAGCAATGAATTGATCCTTGGGAATATCCGTTCTTGATGGGCCTGAGTTTATTATAGAAAATAGACCGTCGCCACGCGAATATACAGCAAATGCTACAAGCACGCACAGAAACACGGCTGGGTAGGCGAGAAGCTTCCGCGAACGAAACCGCGAATGTTCTCCCTGTTGAGAATCCACGAGGGCGATGATTGATAACGCATGAATTGCTGATAGGGCGGTACGATATGTTTTGGTGAGCTGCTGGGCCATGAATGCTAAAATCTGGTGGGTGGAGTACATGGCAAGACTCTCTAAGATTCAGCGTTGGCGATGGGTGGGTGAGAGTGGTGACGACGGAGAAGCAACATGTTGGTGTTGTTCATAGGCGGCAAGAAAATGCTGAGGCTTGTCGTTGACCCCTGTCAGCCTCGCACAGGTCCCCGTCCTCTCTTACTAGTACCCAAGGTGGAATAATCTAACTGGTCCAGAGCCGAAATAAACGCCCGCCTGACAGAGACAGGGCCCTAAAATGAAATAAACAGCGGTAGTCAAAACATACCCTTGTAGGTACTGTGTTAGCGTTTGACAAAGTCTAACACTGTTACATCTCAAATCAAGTTGGCCTTTTTTTGAATATACTAGGATCACACGTTGTTGCAATATGCAAAATACATATGTTTCCTTTTAAAATAGCATTGTTCTATTGTTATTTGGGACTGCGCTCCAATTTATTACCTCCTTCAGAACTAGTACAGACTGCGAAAACGCACTCCAAGCTACTGCAATGACCTCGGTTTGAGTCTCCAGTAGCGCTCCTCCAAGTTGTTGTATCATGGGATAGCCGCTGGGGAATGAAACCGGCCATAGGCCAGCTGCTAGGCCGTCCGATCATCATGTACATATTAAAGCTCCGTTCCTTTTGAATGTTGCTGTAGACATAGACATGCTTGAAGTTAAAGCAAGTTGAACTTTCCACGACATCAGCTCCCTCACCATGGTGAGCATTGCATCGACCGTTTTGACTGTGGGCGGGACACCCACCGTCTTCCTGCCTCTACCCACGCCATGGCCATCCGGAGACAGTTGTACTTCGAATATATATTTGCATACCCCAGTTAGTAACCCTAACACTTTTCTGGCTTGGGATCCACTGTACGGGGCAAGCATGGACACCAGGGCCCAAAGCTGTCTCCCGCCTCAAGTGTCGAGCTGGTGGGCTTTTGAGAGGGCTGCTTCTATATCGCAGTACACAGCCCTTGGTCCCACATTTGTATGTCCTCAGGCATATTCGGCAGTTCAGACCGTTATCGTTGCGAGCTCATTGCAGCAGATATTCTGCTGTCCTTCGTATGTGTCCCTTGGGCTACCTCAATCAGAGAGTAAATGAAATGCTTACACATTTGCTAGACAGTATTCGCTCCTCGTTCCTCAGGCCAACCTGGCGACAGGCATCCCATCTCAATGTATATCAACTGTCAGTAGTGGCCAGACCATGACATATCTGAGTCAGCAGGCGCAACCTGATGCATTTACCGCCACGGTCGTGATGACTTCGACAGCTTCGATATTTGCCATACCCGTTAATGGCTTCAATTTTGCCACGGCCAGCATATTATCCAGCCAAAGCACGGCTGCCACTGACACATTGCCCGGCACGGCACCTAGATCCACTGCTGAGCCAGCATCTTCAGGGGCTGCTTCGCAATCGTCTTCGAGCGAAACACCTACATCTACATCTACTGCCCAGCCGACATCGACGGAGGCAACTTCACAATCGTCCTCCGATGAAGCACCTGCGTCTACAACCACTGTTCAGATAACATCGACCAGAGCTGCTTTAGCTTTAAATAAAGGAGTATCATCATCGCCTTCGCTGGGGCAAGTCGTCGGGATTTGTATTGGGGTAGTGCTTGGCGCAGTACTTGTGGGAGCCGTGGCATACCTAGCACGGAAAAGACGAAAGCAGGCGAGAACAATGCTGCCTGGTCCTGCTTCTCTCCCTAGATATCAAACTGGTCGATTATCAAATATTCTGAAACCAGAGGGCTTTTACAATGCACCGCATGGCTTTGCAGGCGGTACTCCACTTTCGCCAAAGGAAATGCCTGCAAACCAGATTTCCAGGGTTTATGAACTGTCAAACGGGCCTAGGGTTTATGAATTGCCGAACGGATGAAAAGAAGTTTCTGGGGGATTATGAGTGGTGTGATAGCATGATTCTTCAAGCTACAATCATGTTGAGCAAAATATTATATATGGATATTCTCCCGTGATCCAAAAGTAGTCTTCTCAACGCCAACTATGCCGGTGAGGAAAACCAAAACTTAAAATACGCCTCAAACTCCCAACCATAAAATCGAGAAACATTAAGGGCTTGATACTTCGTAATTTCAGGATTGAGTCGATGTTAAAGAGATAATCTTGGAGATGAGTTGTCTCTCAATAAAATGCGGTAATTTAGCGAATCCATCAATGTTGATTTGAAGAGTCCTTGTAGTCTTGTCCCAACCAAGGCTGGAATGTACCGATCTTGATTAGGGGCTCATCGTCTCTCTGATGTCATATTTTGCGGCTCCGTAGGCAGATATGAATGATCACGACTTAAGAAGTAAGGACCAAATAAAAGCTGGCTTGTGATAGAGTCATCTGTGCACAGCTCGGCGAGAAAACCAAGACAAAGGACGACTTAGATTGCGTTGATCAAGCTTCTTGTAGAGATGTATTCATAGCTGTATAAAAATATTCCTAGGAATCTCATATTTCAGCTTAGTAATTACACAGGGGCTGTATCTCCCGATGTGATGGCTGGGTTTGTAGATGAGAACGCTAATATAATCATTATTACCGTTGATTTAAAAAATATGCTACCCACTAGCACTCACGACCGAAAAGAAACTGACAACTTTATTGTCTCCGGAAGCCAAGGCATATGTAGATGGATGAGAACTGCGAGCACTTAGAACCTTCTTTATTCGTGTGAAGGGCGAACCCTACCTATCAGTTGAGGGGGGACTACTAAGAGCGGAGACGATGCATGCTGACCAGAAGGCAAGACTTTTTAAAGGAAACCATCTTGGGAAGATCACTGTAAGATCGTAGTATTGAGATAAAAGTCAGGGGGAGAAGAAGTATTGGAAGCTTTCTGGATGCGAGATGTAGGCAAATCGAGGCGATCGACGAAAATAGAGGAATTAACTACCTTGGATACCACAGTAGTCTAAACTCGAAAAGGTAGCCTAGATATACAATTTAATATTTTAATTCGTTTTTTTCTGCCCAAGCTTTCGAAGGATTCTGCTCTCTTCTATTTGCAACAGTTTTGTCTTGACAGTATGCCATGTTCTCATTACATAAGCAGGTGTCTTTACTCGATATAACTAAAGATTTGTTAGAGTCTTTTTCTGCCACTGAATGATCCCTGACGCAAACCCCCTTTGCTCCACAACATTGTGTTAAGGTTGACACTGCTACACCGCGGAACTGGACGAACTACCAATTTTGGCAATGAACAAGTACTCTGTCTCGGAGTCTACGAAACAACCTTTCGGGCTAAAGCTGGTCAAAGTATGTCAAATCGAGCTGTGACTCAAAGAAGATCGAGAAGAGGAGCACAGAGCCAGCGTCAACAGGCTGAAGCATGTATGCTCGTGAGATTTGGGGGTCTCAAAAACCACCGCAAATTCTGCAGAATTAGCATACTGGCTGCAATGATGGATTTATTAGTTGGAGAGTTAGCTATCACTATAGACGAGGTTGTGTAGCTCCTGTGCTTGTTCATTTTGCTAACTTAATTAATTTAGTATGAGAGCAGGATTCCTGAGTTCGAGAAATCGTGACCATATTAACCGCGTAATAATAGTTCAAACAAAGGTGAAGGCATTCGCTCGAAGAATGAAAAGAGGGATGTGAGCCTAATTTATAGGCGTTGTCCCCCACGCTTTGTGACCTCCTAAGTTCACTAGGCGTTGTGCCGGGAGTCAAGCAAAATAGAGTTAGATTTTAGGACTAATAATAAAATTGTCAGACTCCCAAGGCATCTCAAATTGTAGGTCACAAAGAAGCGTTACCACCAGGCGTATACTTTCCATCCTGATGTGGCAACCCACGAATCAACATGAATAATGGGCAGTCAAGAGGGTTAAACTGGATTTCCAGACTGGATATGCTGTCCAAGCGATAGCGGAATCCTAATTTTGACCAGAAGAAACGAGAAACATGCTCATTGCTATACCGATCCGACACCTTAACCCTCCTGACCATTGATATCAGCCTCCTCGTCGCTGATATCCTCCTTTCTCACCTGGCTCTGTTTTGCAGCAGAGATACCCGACGCGGTCACCCACAAGAAGTAATCACTTCGGTAGTGGTCAATGTGATGAAAAAAGGAATGGAATCTGGCTTGATTAGCAGAATTTTGAAGACAGGTGATTGATAGGCTTACTGGTGATCCCTTTCCTCCTCTCTGAAAATCCTGTCGTAGATCTCTCTTTGCTTAAACTCGTCCATTTCCTTCTGATATTTATCAAAATCAATCTTCTCTCTGCTATAGTCTCTCGCTGCCCTCCCATTATAGCTATCAAAAACAGGCCTTTCGAGGAGTAATCCTAGTCCTGGTGCTTTGGGAATACTGATGTTGGCAGGACCATAACTCTCCTGTATTATGCTCAAAGGGGAGCCACACCTCACAACCAAGGTAGCCATCGCTACCATCTTCCGAATCTGATGCATCATAAAAGACTGGCCGTGAACTTTCAAAGACAGCCATTCAGTGTCGTTAATAATCACCGGGTCCGTTCCAACATCAAAAGAACGTATTACTCGCTTCGCAGAGGGATCAGAAAACTTCTTCTGGATTGTGTAATTGTGAAAGTTGCGGGTTCCAATGTAAGCATTTAACGCTTCCTGGACTCTTTGTCGACGTTGCTTGGAGATCCGGTACGCCTTTTTTGCAGTAATGTATGCAGCTTTGACCTCTTTGACCGCACCCTCAAGCGGAGTAAGTATAGTCTTTGAGCCTTCCGTATCCATAACTCCGGTTAGGTCGCCCTGGCTTGATTCTGCTTGTAATCCATGATTTGGTTCCATCCGAGCTTCAGTGTCGTCCTCCTGCATTACCTTCTCGCCCTTAGTATTCGGTCCAACCTCGTCATCATCCTCGCGTTTACGCTTTGCAGATGGTGCAGCGACAGAAGTTTCGACTGATGAATGGTCTCCTTGGTCCGTATTACCGAGTAAATCACCACTCAACTTAACGTCCCCCTCGTCTTTCATGGTCGAGTCCGCTAAGAACCTCTCCTTAGTTTCCGGGGTCTTTCTCTTGGTGTCGATCATTGCATCTCCAAACCTGTTTTTTGTATTGGTAGTTGCATTCCCCGGTTCAATTTCCTCCTCAGAGCTATGGATAGCTGCTAGAACATTCGCCCTAACCTCAGGATCAAGCTTGTCAAGGATAGGTTTGACGTATACCTCCTCCGCAGTTTCCCAGAACGAAGCTGCGTCCGCTTGCCGGGTTTGATATGTTTCTGAAACACCTTCTTTCGCAGCTGACGCGACTAACTTTCTCGCAAGAAAGCTCTGTGGATGAGGCGGGATAAATGAGAATGTTGGAATGAGGTACTCGTACCATCTTGAGTCGCACGTCTGGTAACAACTAAAAGAGCCATTTGTGCGTTCCATGCCCCAGACACGAATTTGATTAGGTAGATGCGAATTGATACTTTGTACAATGTCCGGATCTTCTACAATGAGCTTTAATGAGATGACATTGCCTGCAGCATGTACGCCTTTATCGGTTCGCGCACACCGTACGAGCGATGACTTTTTTGGATCATCTGCATTTGCCTTCGAGATTGCTCCTGCTTTCACGAAAGCTTCGAATAGGTCTCCCTCTATTGTCTTCTCTTGAGAATTAATCTGCATACCCTTGTAGCCAGACCCTGCATAGCCAATCATCACGGCAACCTTCCGTTTTGGTTTCCTAGCTTCCGACTCAATCTCTTCTTTGGTGAAAGGGGCTGTGATCGAAGTTTGCTCGTCTCCTTCTTCTCCCTTGCGACGCTTCGAAGCTTGTGCATCATCATTCCGCTTCCGCTTGTCTACATTTTTCCGACTGGTTTAGTTAGTTAAGTAAGATTGGGGATTCATGCTACACTTACTTGTATTCCCCACGGCCCATATCTGCTTTCTTATGGCGTCCTCCCCTATCATTAGGCCCAAAGCCTTTTCGGTTGCCTCGACTTTGTGGCCGTCCTTGGGCACCCCATTCTCTTCCTCCCCTCTGGTTCCCGGAACGTGGCTGTGATAAGCTGGTAGTTGTAGTAGTGCCATTAATCGGCTTATTGCTATCATTCCCGGCCGCGTTGATCGATCTATCATCGTTCGCCATTTTCTTAAGTTTTGAAGAAGGTTCATAGCCCTCTAGCAATTTTGTGTATAGAAAAGGCTGAAGCCTCAAGTGGTGGAAAATCTAACTAAGCGAGATATGAACTCAGCCTCGCCTACTTTTAAGTCCCCAATCCAATCTCATACCATCATTATTTTCACTTTCATACTGCATACTTCGAGATCAATTCACCTCTTTATAACGGGAGTCCTGTCTTTGGACTTGGTACTCGAGGGAATTATGGGCGCCTTTGACCATCCTTGACACAACTTTCCCTTGTTCGAACTCCACACCTTCGAACCCTAACCTACCTATCAAGGTCATCTCACGTATTTGCGATCCGCTATTTATTATTTCGGAACCATAGATCGTTATGGATCTGGCCCAGATGCTCGTGCGCTCTTGTGTTCGCTCATTCTACGATACAAAGCATGTCTTGGTCGTCGATGCGTTGGTGATTCATTCTGCGTATGATCCGTCATGTTCTTATCCTTTGTGCGAACGTGCTGACAATCAATAGTCTACGAGATGATGATATGGCCTATCTAATGGGTATGAATACCAAGGAACTTCACAAGCTATGTGGGAGATTGAAGGAGGATCGGTTTCTTGCAGTGTAATTGCTCCCCAGTCGTGGAATCCCCTCAAGCTGCTAAACACAGAGCTATAGTCACACGCGACCCGAAGTTAAAGAGGGTCAGCAGCGTCCGTTGAATAGGACTTATTACTACATCGATTACCGCGCGACCATCGATGCTATCAAGTGGAGGGTCTATCTCATCGACAAAGCCGTTCAAGGAACTACAGTGTCGGCCGAGGAAAGGAAGGAATTTTTCTGTTCGCGTTGCAAATCTGAGTGGACTATGATGGAGGTTCTAGACAAGTCTTCGCCTAAAGGCTTCCTATGTCACAAATGCGGTTATCTCCTCGAGCACGATGTTGAGAATAATCGAGGTGGTCATGAGCAGTCTACGAAATTGAACGCTCAATTCAAATTCATCACAGACCTTTTACCTAAAATCGATCAAGTCAGCATTCCCGAAAATACTTTCGAGAAAGCACTGGCCTCCGCAAGGAGGGTCGTCAGAGATGCGACAAACCCGGCCTACGAAACAGCGCCAGTAGATGTATCGGCCGAAAAGCCTACGGCGGTTCGAGGCATGACGAATACGGGTCCCACATCAATTGCGGTCACTTTGACAACCGGTGAAGGTCCCACAGACGCAGATGTAGCCGCCGAACAAGCTCGGAAGGAAAAGATAGCGGCGCAAAACGCTCTGCCACAGCACTTCACTCATAGCACTATTACTGGACAGCAAGTCAAGTTCGGTGGTATCGGCTCAGAGTTCGCGACTCATTCTATGGAGCCTGACAAAAAGGACTTGGACACACCCTCTGTCAATGGTGATGGCCCCGAAATTGACGAGTATTTTGCGCAACTCAAAGCGGCTCAGGCAAGACAAGCGCTCGAAGAGCAAGAAGAAGAGACCGATGAGGAAGATGAGGAAGATGTTGGTTTTGAGGATGTGATTCCAAATGGGATATCGTCCGGGGCAGGAACGCCAATTGGGGTTTTGAAAAAAAGCGGCAGCTTATCCGGCAGTGGCAGTCCGGTAACAGGACCTGGCACCCCTAATGAAGATGGTAGACCGACTAAGAAGGTTCGCATCGAGGAGCCTGCAACGAAAGACGATGATGAGGAAAGCGAAGAAGACGTAGAATTCGAGGACGTTTGAGATTGCGGATCCAGTCCTTCCGGTTATCGGTCTGGAATAAATGCAAAGTAAGCACGTCAGAGGGATCTTCGAGCTGTTTACTTAATCAAGAAAAAAACTATTAATGTCTTGCCATTCCTTTACTTGTGATACTTTTACACACGTTTAAAGCCATGCATTCGGTAGAAAATAGATGCCGGAGTTTAGCCGACCCCTCCTCGAATTTATCAATGACCAAACGCAATTCTTTGAATACCTTAGGTAAGGCACTCCGTAATAGCTTATCTATTTGGATCGACTCGTGATGTACGACTTCGATATTCGCGGTGAACTCGGCGCGATAAAGAGTCGTGTCGCGAAGCTTTCTTGGCCCTGAATGTTCGCATGCTGTCATCGACTGTCAATACAAAGATGATGAACACATCAACTTGGGAAAAATGCCCCTCGAATTCCCTCCCGTATATCTTCTAGCATTCAAAACTCCTCTCAATGAACTTCTGAGTCTCCAAGGAGAGATAGGTTCTGCTCTCGTCAACAACATCACAGAAGCCAAAATTGTCATCGGAAAGGTGAAGAAAAAGGAACGCGCTAAGTATGAGTTTCGTATCAGAAATGTAGCTACGGAGGAGGTCCTACGCGAGAATACAAATATCAAAGAGAAAGATTCCAAGAGAGCGAAGAAGCGGCCAAGGGTGGATATTGACGTGAACGGGAAGGAAGTCATCGCAGTCGATTCGAGTACAGACTGTGATGCTGGGGATGGATTGGAACACGAGATACTACATGGACCACCTTCACCAGCAAGCTCGCTTGCAATCAAGGAAGACTTCTTTGGAGGTAATACCATCAAGGTTGTGAATGTCAGTTGGTATTACGACTCGTTGCGTGTGGGAACTTTACTCCCAACGGAAAAATATATGGTATATGAAGGGCATATCATCGAGAATCCTAAAGTAGTTGCAAGGCAACTAACGAAGCTACCTTCTCAGGACACTTCTGCACGATCAGGAATAGATGATCCCCCTCGCCCTTCAGATAAGGCGTATATTACTCGCAGATCCGGGAGTCCAAGTAGGCAAAACTGGACACAGCCGAGCCAACTACTCCATCAAACCACTTCCGAGCACGACGCTATTGCTGATCTACCAGCACTTCCCTCATATTTAGCAAGTGGTACTTATTCGTGCGAAAGACCTACGCCTCTTACTTCTCCAAACGATCCTTTCATTTCACAACTCAAAAAGATCAAACTTGCTCGCTTGCTCGATCGTGATGATAGAGGTATGAGCGCGTTGGCTTACGCTAGAGCCATCGCTGCTCTCGCTGCCTATCCCTATACAATCACATCAGCACAAGAAATTGCTCGTTTACCAAACTGCGGCACAAAATATGTTTCGCTTTACCAAGAATGGCAAGAAACGGGACGCATCAGAGAAGTTGATGACATTGAAGCGAATGAGAGAATCACTAGTCTAAAGGAGTTCTATGAGATCTATGACGTTGGTGAGAAGACTGCTAGGCAATTTCAAGCCAAAGGTTGGAAGGATTTGGACGATGTTGTCACAATGGGATGGGATTTGCTCTCGCAAAATCAACAATACGGGGTCAAATA
>Ga0182030_10022117_pt1 | contig 11856 bp, 8 predicted proteins | sample 812S3MmetaG_FD_121299 | JGI IMG/M metagenome (GOLD analysis project Ga0182030, IMG submission 121299) | Permafrost microbial communities from Stordalen Mire, Sweden - 812S3M metaG (Illumina Assembly) | ecosystem: Environmental > Terrestrial > Soil > Wetlands > Permafrost | place: Sweden... | reverse complement strand
GCCGAATTTGGCGGCAAGACATTTTCACTCATCGTCCGCTATACGGCAGATCTTCTGAACGGCGTGCCGTCCATCGTCATTGGCATAGTCGCATGGACCATCATAGTAGTTCCGATGCATCACTTTTCGGCCCTCGCCGGCGGGATCGCGCTCAGCCTGATGCTGATTCCCATTACGGCGCGCAGCACGGAACAGTTCCTGCTGGAGGTTCCCCGCGCTATGCGCGAAGGCGCGCTGGCCCTGGGCGCGAACAAGTGGCGTGCCATCGCCACGGTGATTGTCCCGGCCGCGCGTAAAGGCATTATGACCGGCATGATTCTGGGCATCGCCCGCATCTCCGGCGAAACGGCGCCACTCCTGTTCACAAGCTTCAACAATCAGTACTGGAGCACAGGCCTCTCGGAACCGACTGCGACACTGCCCGCTATGATTTACTTCCGCGCCATATCCCCCTACGACGACTGGCACCAACAAGCATGGGCGGCCGGGCTGGTCCTTTTGGCCCTTGTACTGCTCGCTAACATTGCAGCGCGTATGGTGATTTCCCGTGGAGTATCGCTTCCGAAGTAGGTAAATCCAATGAGTACAAGCAGAACGGCTCCGAGCCAGCCACACACCCAAATGAGTCCGACTTCCACTGAATCTTCCAGTACCGCTCAAGCGACGACTCCGAAGATGCGAGCGTCGAACGTTAATTTTTATTACGGTTCGTTCAAGGCTCTTCACGACGTTTCGCTTTCGTTTGAGGCGAACAAGGTCACGGCGCTAATAGGACCCTCCGGCTGCGGCAAATCCACATTTCTGCGAAATCTGAACCGGATTAACGAGACGCTTCGGGACACGCGTATCGAAGGCGAAATCACCCTGGACGGGGAAAATATCCTCGACAAAGATGTGACGGAAATCCGCCGCCGTATTGGCATGGTGTTTCAGCGGCCCAATCCGTTCCCCAAATCCATCTTCGAAAACATCGTTTACGGCCCGAAGATCAACGGGATGCTCAAGAAGACGAGCGCGGCCGAGATCGTTGAGAAGAGCCTTCGCCGCGCGGCGCTGTGGGACGAAGTTAAAGACAAGTTGCATGAATCCGCTTATGCGATCTCGGGCGGCCAGCAGCAGCGGCTCTGCATCGCCCGCGCCCTCGCGGTGGATCCGGAAGTTCTGTTGCTGGACGAACCGTGTTCCGCGCTCGATCCCATTGCGACGGCGAAAATCGAAGATCTGCTGGTCGGATTGAAGCAACAATGCACCATCGTGATCGTGACGCACAACATGCAGCAGGCAGCGCGCGTCGCCGACACCACCGGATTCTTCCTGCTTGGCAAGCTGATTGAACATGACAAGACCGATGTCATTTTCAAGAATCCCGCCAAGCGAGAGACCGAAGACTACATTACAGGCAGGTTCGGCTAAACCATGCGTCCATTTGAAGAAGATTTCAAACTGCTCAACGACACGCTGCAGGAGATGGGATCGCTGGTTGCGCATTCTGTCCATAAAAGTGTCTTTTCGCTTATCGACAGGAACGAAGACTACGCTCATCAGGTTTTGCGCGATGAATCGCGGATCGACCAGATGGAAGTCCAGATCGATGACCTGGCGGCGAGTCTGATCGTGCGCGAGCAGCCCGTTGCCCGCGATATGCGTTTCGTGGTGGTAGCGATCAAGATCAACACGGATCTGGAGCGCATGGGAGATCTGGCGGTAAATGTGGTGGAACGGACGCTGGGGATGATGGGCCAGCCGCCGCTGCCGGAAATGGTCGATTTCAGGGAGATCGCGAATCTGGTAGAGTCCATGGTTCTGGGAAGTCTCGATGCGTTTGTGAAGCGCGACGCCCAGATTGCCCGGGGCGTGCTTACGTCCGACGATGCTGTAGACAAGTGCCGGAACGCGATCCAGCATCAGGTTATGAATCTGATGCAGCGCGATCCGTCGACCATACCCCGCGCGGTGGATCACCTGATTATTGCGCGGAGTCTGGAACGCATTGCAGATCACGCAACCAACGTTGCCGAGGACGTGATCTTCCTGGTTCAGGGAATCGACGTGCGCCATCAGGCGACTGGCGAAGCGGCATAGTGTAAAGGTATCCGCGACTTCATCGGGATTTCCGCGCGATGTAACTACACCTTCACACTGCGCCGCTAAACTGCTGGCAAGTGACGCGCACTCGTGTTGCCTTTTTCACCGACACGTTTCAGGAGATCAACGGCGTCGCGTTGACGGGCCGGCAGTTCACGGACTTTGCGCGGCGGCAGCAACTTCCTTTCCTCTGCATCCGCGGCGGACCTGAAACCAGAACCACGCGGGAGGGCTTGGTAACACACGTCGAACTGAAGCGCGGGCCGCTGGCTTTCGCGCTCGACCACAATCTTTCTTACGATGCCGCACTGTGGCGGCATGCGCGCCGAGTGGAAACCGAACTGCGTGCGTTTCAACCGGACATCATCCACATAGTCAGCCCTGGCGACGTAAGTTCGATAGGCGCGTACCTCGCCTGGCGGCTCAAGGTTCCGCTGGCGATTTCGTGGCATACCAATCTGCACGAGTTCGCCGCGATGCGGCTTGAAAGGGTGCTGTGGTGGCTCCCGGAGATTGCCCGGCGCGGCACCTCACGGCTAAGTGAATCCGAGACGTTGCGCGCCTGCCTTGCCTTCTATCGCCTGGGGAAGGTTCTGTTCGCTCCCAATCCCGAACTGGTCCGAATGCTGGGTGAAGGTACCGGGAGGCCGGTATTTCTCATGAAGCGGGGCATCGATGCCGAGTTGTTCCATCCAGGGCGGCGGACGGTGAATGACGGCGTGCTCCGTCTTGGATATGTGGGACGGATTACACCGGAAAAAAGCGTCCGGTTTCTTAAGAAACTGGAGTCAGCGCTGCAAGCCGCCGGCGCGCCACCATTCCGTTTCCTGGTGGTGGGCGACGGCGCCGACCGCGAATGGCTGGCGGAGAACCTCGATTGCGCCGAAATGCCGGGTATTCATCGCGGCGAGGATCTTGCGCGTGATTACGCGAATATGGATGTCTTCACGTTTCCGTCCCGCACAGACACATTCGGAAATGTGGTGCTGGAAGCATTTGCGTCGGGTGTTCCTGCCGTCGTGACGGATGCGGGCGGACCAAGATTTATCGTCAACGACGGCGTGAGCGGTTTCGTAGCGGGCACGGAAACCGAGTTTATAGAGCGGACAGCGCGACTGCTCAATGACGCGGCGCTGCGTTCGAAGATGGCGCGTGCGGCCCGCGAGCAGGCTCTGGGAGAATCCTGGGACGACGTGTTCCGGCGGGTTTACGAGGGCTATGAAACTGTGCTGCCGCCAAACGGTACATCCGGCGGTAGCCGAGTTTGTGCCGACGCCCCGCCAGACACGGCTATCGCGGCATTTACCTGTTATTCCACAGGGCGCATTCGATTGGTGACAAACCACGCCTGGCTGTCGACACCATTGCCATTGGCTGGATGGAATGAATAGGTACCGTCCGGCCTTCCGATGCGTGCCTTCTTGTTATCCGCCAGACACTTTTCCAGAAGCACATCGCGGAGCCAGCGGACGATTCCCGCATTGAGTACCGGAAACAAAATCTCCACCCGGCGATCCAGATTGCGCGGCATGAGATCGGCGCTGCCGAGGTACATCTCTTCCTGGCCGCCGTTCTGGAAATAGTAAAGGCGGCTATGTTCCAGGAACCGCCCGACGATGCTTCTGACGATGATGTTTTCGCTGACTCCTGGAAGGCCCGGACGGAGACAGCACAAACCGCGAACATTCAGATCGATCCTGACACCGGCGCGCGACGCCTCGTAAAGAAGCCGGATCATCGTCTTGTCTTCGAGTGCGTTCATCTTGAAGATCAGGCGCCCCTTCTCCCCAAATTCCATTTCGCGGCGGATCAAGGCGGTGATTCGCTCGCGCAGAGTTACGGGAGCGACAAGCAGTTTCCGGAAGTCGGACTTGTGTGAATAGCCGGTCAGGAAGTTGAACAGATCGGTGGCATCGGCGCCCAGATCCGGATCGCAGGTGAAGACGCTGAAATCGGTGTAGAGGCGCGCGGTTGTCGAATTGTAATTACCGGTCCCCAGGTGCAGATAGCGGCGAATGCCGTCCGCTTCTCGTCTGACAATCAGTGCGATTTTGCAGTGGACTTTGAGGCCCACGAGCCCATAGACCACGTGGACGCCCTCACGTTCGAGTGCCCGGGCCCATTCAATGTTGCTCTCTTCATCGAAGCGCGCTTTCAGTTCCACCAGCACTGCTACCTGTTTGCCGTTTTCAATGGCCTCAAGCAGGTACTGAACAATGGGTGAGTTGCGCCCAACACGGTACAGCGTCATTTTGATGGCAAGAACATCCGGGTCGTGTGCCGCCTTTTTCAATAAATCCTCAACCGGCTGGAAGGAATGGTACGGATGATGCAGCAACCGGTCCTGATAGCGGATTACGGTGAAGATGTCTTCTTCGGAATAGGCCGAGAATTCGGGCGGAGTGAACGGTTCAAAGGGCTCGTCGTGCAACTCGGGCCGCTCGATCGATGCCAGTTGGCGTGTACGCGTAAGATCCAGAGGTCCCGGAACACGCTGCACGTCCTCGGGGCTGACTTCCAGGTTTTCAATCAGGATTTCGAGGATGTGGTCGGAGATGCTGGTATCGGTCTGGAGCCGGACGGGCTTGTGGAATCGCCTGCGCCAGACGGCTTCTTCAACGGACTCCAGCAGGTCGTCGCTCTCCAGTTCTTTGATTGCCACTTCGGCATCGCGGGTCACATGGAACGGATGAGATTCGAGGATCTCAAGTCCGGGGAACAGAGACTGGAGGTTAGCCGCAATCACCTGCTCGATCCATACAAATTTCTGGGGCGCCCTGGCTCCCTTCTTGCGTGCCGTCTGCCCCGGAATGTTTACTAGTTGCGGCAATGCCTCGGGAACCTTGACGCGGGCGAAATGGGTCCTGCCATCGGTGTCTTTGAGAACGATCGCCAGATTCAGACTGAGGTTCGAGATGTGAGGGAAGGGACGCCCAAGGTCGAATGCCAGGGGAGTCAATACGGGAAATATTGTCTGTGTGTAATAGCGATCGGCAGCGGCGCGCTCGCGGTCATCGAGGGCAGTGTAATCGCTGATCAGAATGCCTTCGCGCGCCAGTTCAGGCAGCAAGCGCATCTGGAAGCACTGGTAAATCTCCTTCACGAGAAGATCTACGGCAAGGCGGACGGTGTCCATCTGCTGCGTAACGGTCTTGCCGTCGATAGTCAAAACCTGCGCGCCGGCTGCGAGCTTCTGCTTCATCGCCGCCACGCGAACCATGAAGAATTCGTCGAGATTCGAACTGACGATAGAGACGAATTTAACTCGTTCCAAAAGCTTGTTGTGTGGATCTTCCGCTTCTTCAAGAACCCGGCGCTGGAACTCGAGCAGACTGAGTTCGCGCCCCATATAAAGAGCGGGGGAATCGAGCGAAGCCTCCGGCCCTGCGATTTGGCTATCCGGCGTCGACAGCACTACGACTTCAGTTTTCTTTCGTTTAGGCGGCAAGCGACTCCGTACTGGGGGGAAGGATTATTGTAAACGTAGTACCCTTCCCAAGGCGACTTTCAACCTTAATAGACCCTTCCATTCTCTCAACAACATGCTTGACGATGGAAAGGCCCAGCCCAGTACCGCCGACTTCACGCGATCGGGCGCGGTCCACCCGATAGAAACGCTCAAAAATGCGGGGAACGTCGTCCGACGGGATGCCGCTGCCGTTGTCGGATATAGAAATGAATACGCGGCCGTCCGGAGTTGTGCCCGAATCGATGCGAGCTTCTCCGCCCATGTGATTGAACTTGACCGCATTGTCGAGAAGATTCACCAGCGCCTGTTCCAGGCGGAGAGCATGTCCGGTGATCAGGCTGTCCTTTACCGATCCGCGCACCAGATTCACGCCGCGAATGCGGGCTTCTGTCTCTACGGTCAGGACGGCGGTGTTGATAGCCTCTTCCACCGAAATGGGGCCGGGCTCGGCATCGCGGCGGCCGGATTCGAGGTCTGAAAGCGTGAGCAGATCGGAGGCAATATTGTTCAGGCGGATGGCGTGGGCCTGAATGATTTCGACGAAGCGGCGATTATTATCGGTGTCGGCGAGAGCGCCGCTCAGCAGAGTCTCGGCATACCCGCGGATTGCGGTCAGGGGCGTTCGGAGTTCATGCGAAACATTGGCTACGAAGTCGCGCCGAATGCGCTCCAGGCGCTCCATACCGGTGATATCGTGCAGGATTACCAGCGCGCCGCGGTGCGGGGGAACTTCGAGCGGCGCGGCATAGGCCTCGAAAATTGAAGAGTCCTCAACGGCGAATTGCAGCTTGCCTTTGACTGCTTCGCCGGAGGCGAGGACACCCGAAATCAGGCTGAGGAATTTCGGATCGCGCACCAGACCGACAAGCGGCGTGTTTTCGGCAACAGGCTGCTTGAGGCCAAGGGCATCGGAGAGCGCCTGATTACAGAAGAGCACCCGCATGTGATGATCCACCGCGAGTACGCCTTCCGCCATGCTTTTGAGGATCGCGTCGCGGCGCGATGATTCCAGACTCAGGCGGTCAACCAGTTCCCGGATGCGCGAAGCCATGCGGCGCAGGGACTGGTTCAGCAGAACGGTTTCCTCGCCTTCCTCCGGCAGAGGCGCATTCATGTTGTTGGTATCGAGCACGTGCTCGGCGAACACTTTGAGCCGCTGAATGCGCCATTCGATGGCCCGGGAAAAGATCCAGGTCATCACGATGGCGCCGAGGGCGCATAGAAACAGTTCGAGGATGGTGCGATTGAGCCGATTGGCGTCGGCCGAGGTGGGCGCGCTGAAGTCGACGGCGAGCGCGATGCACGCAATCAGCACGAAACAGCTCAGAAACATGCGGAACCGAATGGTTGTTCCCATGATTAACCTTGGGTTTCAGTTTACATGTGAATTGTGAACATCAGGTCAAAAGACCCGTCCCGGCCACAAGATCGCCAGCGCCACCAGGTTTAACGGCGGCCGCTTTGAGCATGGTTGCCGCCTCCGCCGCCCCCACTGTTGCTTCGTGGCGCTGGTGCGGGCGCGCTTCGATAACTCGGCGCCGGCGCTCTGTTATAGGACGGTGGAGCAGCTTGTCGTTGCTGAACGATCGGAGGAGCTACCTGGACTGAGCGAGACGGCGGGCTGGCAAAGCGCTGCGGGGCGGCGCCCTGCGGACTGCCAAAACGGTCCCAGCCATTGCCGACGGGCGCTGCGGAACCGGGACGGGCTGCGCCGCCGCTCTGATTCGGCGATCCAAAACGCTGCCAACCGGAACTGCCGCCCTGGGGAGCTGCGGGGCCTCGTTCCATTTGTCCCGATCCCGCAAAAGCCGAACGTGTTGCCGCCTGTTGCTGCGTGAACGGGGTCCGTTGAGCCGCTATGCCGCTGGTGCCGCTACGGCTAAAGAAGCGCTGATTGCCGATCTCGCCGCGCGGACCTGCAGTCGATGCGGCCCGGTCGGTAAACCTCAAATTGCTGGCGGACGGAGCGATCGGCACGGCGCCGCGAACCAGCGAAGCCTGCTGCAACTGCGCTCCGCTGACACCTATGTGATTGCGAAATTGCCCGCGCTGGAAATCGGCGCCGGAGACCGCGGTGACGCCGCCCACTCTGGCATTGCGATAAACGTTGGCGATATTCGCGTTGTGGATCAGATTCACGTTGATACCAACTCCAACTCTGGCGAACCCCGGTCCATACCAGGGGTGGAAGCGTTCATACGGTGCCAGTGGAACCCAGCCCACATTGCCGAAACCAAATCCAACGCCTACGCCGCCGCCGAACCCGAAGAATCCAACCATCGCCGGATGCCACCAGTTGTGGCCAAAGCGCGGTCCGGGGAACCAAGTCCAGCCGTAGCCTGCGCGGAGATACCAGGAGCCGTAGTGAAACGGCGCCCATCCCCACGGAGAATAGTCAACCCAAGTCCAACCGTAGAAATCCTCCCAAGCCCACTGTCCATCGCTATAAGGAGTCCAGGTTGGCGGCACATTCGGAGTCCAGACCGGGCCATACTGCGGATCGTTCCCCCAGTTGCCGTAGGCGTCCAGATCTTCGCCGCCATAAATGTCGGGATTCAAATAGCGATTCGACTGCGCGTGCGTCAAATAGCTGTCGCGCTGGTCGTTAAATCCATCCCAGGAATCGCGGCCTGCGGCGGCAACCACCTGATATTCAGGTTCGTCCGGCGTACCGCGCACCAGCATCATGTTGCCTTCATGCACATGTTCACTGCCCTTGGGCGTTGAAGCATCGACGTCGCCGTGGCGAACCGAAATCCTGGTCATTCCATCCGGGGCAATCTCAATCCGGACGGCGGACTGCCGCAGAGGATGGACCGCAACCGCCGGAGTGCTGATCTCGGCCTGGTTGTTGGAATCGCGCAGCACCCGGTAAGTGATCAGGCCTTTGGCCATCTGAAGCTGGATGTGTCCAGGCTGCAAATCGGAAATGCGGATTTCGGTATCGCCGCCGATCCGGACGTAATTCGCGTTGTCGAGCTGCATTTCAGCTCTTCCGCCCGCTGCTACGGAAATGGAATCGCCCGGCATCAAGGGGGCGTTTAAAGCTGCCGCAACCCAATCGCCCGAATCGCCGCGACGGACTGAAACGTCTCCGTTCATGACGCCCAAACGGGCTACTGCCTGGCCCGGCTGATCGGGAGGGTCTTGAGGCTGTTGACCCTGTTGGGGATATTGGGGCCGCTGGCCGGGTTGCTGGGGTGGATAATATGGACCCGGCTGTTGATATGGCGGCTGTTGGTAGGGGGGCTGCGGATAGGGAGGCTGCTGAGCGGTCAGGCTCGCCGAAGCAGCCAGCATAATTATCAATTGCACCCGTCGCATATCCAAGACCCGCCCGGCTTACCTTATGGCAATCATAACTCCATAAGCTAAGCCACAGATTATATTGTACTTGTAGCTATTATAGACAATGCCAGACATGGTTGAAAACCACCAGTCCGCTTGCTTTCGTCCACCTTCGAGCACGGTTCGTTATTTCGTGAGTTTCCGCGAGCCGCAGACTCATTACGTTTCGGTTGAGGCTCATTTCCCGGTTGCGGGACACCCGGAAGTGGAAGTTTTTATGCCGGTGTGGACCCCGGGGTCGTACATGGTTCGCGAATACGCGCGGCATGTGGATGGGATCCAGGTTTCGAATCCGTCCGGACAGCCGCTCAGCTTTGCCAAATCGCGGAAGAACCGCTGGCAGGTGGAAACTGGCGGAGCAGACGAAATCCGCTTCAGCTATCGGGTCTACTGCCGCGATATGTCGGTCCGGACGAATTGGGTGGAGGGATCTTTCGCTTTACTGAATGGCGCTCCGACATTTATCGGCCTTGTTGGCGCATTGCATTTGCCTCACGAGGTCAGGCTGGAATTGCCGAATTCGTGGATGACTTCGATCACGGGGTTGCCCGAGTCGACGAGCGGCCATCCGCACCACTATGTGGCGGAGGATTACGACACCCTGGTCGATTCGCCGATTCTGGCAGGCAACCCGGCGATTTACCAGTTCGAGGTCGATGGCATTCCACACTTCCTCGTAAATGAGGGAGAAGGAGGGATTTGGGATGGCCCCCGCTCGGCTGTCGATGTCGAGAAAATTGTCAGGCACTGCAGTCGGATGTGGGGATCGATTCCTTACAGGAAATACGTTTTTCTGAACATGCTGACAGAAGCGGGGGGCGGTCTGGAACATAGGAATTCGGTTTGCATGATGGGCAGCCGATGGGCCACGCGCACGCCGCAGGCTTATATCAAATGGCTTGACCTTGTCGCGCATGAATATTTCCATGTGTGGAACGTCAAGCGGCTGCGGCCTGCGGAACTGGGGCCGTTCGATTACGAGAATGAGAATCTTACCCGCAGCCTTTGGGTCGCTGAAGGACTTACCGAATATTACACAGGACTGATCGTGCATCGCGCAGGGCTTTGCACGCAAGCCGAGTATCTGGGAACCGACACAAATCCGCGCCATGCGTCGCTTTCCGGTCTGATCGCGGCGTTGCAATCCACGCCCGGCCGGCTCTATCAATCGGCTGAACAAGCTTCGTGGGATGCGTGGATCAAGCTATACCGGCCCGACGAGAATTCGAGAAATACTTCAATCAGCTATTACGTGAAAGGCGCGGTGATCGGCTGGCTTCTCGATGCGCGCATTCGCCGTAATACTTGCGGCGCAAAATCTCTGGACGACCTTATGCGGCTGGCGTTTGAGCGTTTTTCCGGCGAGCGGGGGTTCACGCCGGATCAATTCAAAGCGGCGGCGGAGGAAGTGGCGGGCACGTCACTAAAGAACTTTTTCGCGCGAACGGTTGAATCGACCGAAGAACTGGATTACAGCGAAGCGCTCGACTGGTTCGGTCTGCGATTCAGGAGCACCGGGCCGCAGAAGTGCTGGCTGGGCGCGGAGACCCGGGTGAATCATGGACGCCTGATTGTTTCGCATGTGCCACGCGATACGTCGGCCTGGAATTCCGGCTTGAACGTGGACGATGAAATCATCGCCATAGGCGATTTTCGTGTCCGCGCTGACAAATTCCCGGAGCGCCTTGAAAATTATCATCCCGGCGATCTCGTCTCACTCCTCATCGCTCGCCGGGAACAAGTGATGCGAATCGAGTTGACACTGGGAGAAGAAACCGGTAAATGGCAACTGGACCTGGGTCCCGACGCCACTGAACCTCAGAAGCAGAATCTTGAAAACTGGCTGAAAGGTAAGCCCGCGAAATAATCTGTGCGAGCATAGTAGGAATTGGCCATGCGCAAATTTCTTTCACTGGCTCTGGCAGTCGCCGCCGCTTTTCCGGCCCTGGCTAAAGACAGCAAGAACGATCCGTCCGCTATCGGCGACCGCCGCGTTTCGGGCCGCGTCAACTTCTTCAGCATTGAGCAGGAGATTGCGCTCGGCAAACAGCTTGCAATCGAAGTGGAGAAGCAGGCACGAATCATTGATGACCTGATCGTCTCCGAATACGTGAATCGTCTCGGGCAGAATCTGGCGCGCAATTCCGACGTCAATTTTCCTGTGAGTTTCAAGGTAATCGATTCCGACGATATCAACGCCTTTACTTTGCCTGGTGGATTCATTTTTATCAATTCGGGGCTGGTGAAATTGTCCGGAAATGAATCAGAACTGGCGTCGGCCATCGCGCATGAAATTGGGCATGTGGCGGCAAGGCATGCCACTCGCCAGGCGACGCGCAGCCAGCTCATCTCGATGGGAACACTGCCGGTTTCAATCCTCGGCGGCTGGACGGGACTGATCGCGGGCCAGACGGCAAGCCGGCTGGTGGCGCCACTCGCTTCCATGAAATTTTCGCGTGAGTTTGAAACCGAGGCGGATTTGCTGGGACTGCAGTATCTCTGGAAAACGGGCTACGATCCGAACGCCAGCATCGATTTGTTTGAAACGCTGCAATCTACGGAGCGCCGGCAACCCGGCAGTGTTTCCAGGTTATTCCGCACCCACCCGCTCACGCCGGACCGCATTCAGAAGACGCAGAAGAATATCGATCAGCTGCTGCCTGCGATGAAAGAGTATGTCGTAAATACTTCGGAATACGAAGAAGTTCGGGCCCGGCTCATGGCGGAGCAGAAAACCACCACAGTGGATTCAAACGGCCCGACCCTGCACCGGCGGTAGCTAAACGAAAAGGCACCGGCGTGGCCACGAGCGCAGCTGCGATGTTCACCTTCTGAGGAACTAACTCCTCGAGGCTGCGGAATCAGTCTTGTTACGTCGCGATGTTCTCCTAGATTTTGACGAGCTTGTATCCTCGGGTGTGAGCCTGAGGGTGTGAGCCTGAGGGTGTGAGCCT
>Ga0182030_10022116_pt1 | contig 11857 bp, 15 predicted proteins | sample 812S3MmetaG_FD_121299 | JGI IMG/M metagenome (GOLD analysis project Ga0182030, IMG submission 121299) | Permafrost microbial communities from Stordalen Mire, Sweden - 812S3M metaG (Illumina Assembly) | ecosystem: Environmental > Terrestrial > Soil > Wetlands > Permafrost | place: Sweden... | reverse complement strand
CCAAGCTCGGCAGCGAATTGCACAAAATCCAGCCAAGCCTGCCCATGATCATCACCACCGGCTATACTGGCGTGATGACGGCCGCTGAAGCCCGGGAGCTTGGCTTCGGGGGAATGTTGAGCAAACCCAGCACCGCCCGGACTTTGGGCGAAGTTGTGCATCGGGTGCTGCAACAATCCGCTGCCCCGGCAAATGAACCGAACGAGCCGGCTCAGCCGTTCGCCGGGTCCTCGCTCCGGCGCCTGGGGTGAACACCCCATTTCGCCAAGGCGTTTTTTGTGTTTATCTCCACCCATGGGAAAACCACTCTTTCTCAATCGCGGACAGTCGCCCCGGACCCAGCCTCCGTCGCGGAATCCGAAACAAAACGAAATTCCAATCGATTGGATTCAAGACGCCGGCATCACGATTAAAATCCAGCCTTGCCAGGTTAAGCCGGCCATAAAAGATTGCGAGATACCGGGGAAGCCGAATGGCCGGCAAGAACCCGGCGGCCGGTTTGCCTGCAAAGCCGGAGCCCAGAACATTTCCGTCAAAAAAGCCAGAAGGCTGGCATCTTGAAAAACCAAGCGCTGGCAGCCTTGGCTGTTGTTTTTTTTCTGGTCGCCTGCGGGCGGCAGCCAGCCTTCGGCGCCGCCGAACCGCCGGCAAGCGAGACCGTCATCCTGCCCAAATCCGTCCCGGACCCCATTGAACCGGTCAACCGGGTGATCTGGGATTTCAACGTCGGACTCATGACCGGCATTATCCAACCGACCAGCCGGGTATATCGGTTGATCGTGGTGAAACCGGTCCGCGCCAGCATCGGGAATTTTGGCAAAAACCTGGTCTATCCCGGACGCTTGCTCAACAACCTGCTCCAGAGAAAATGGAGTGGCGCGCGCGATGAGTCCTACCGGTTTGTTTGCAATACCACCGTCGGCGTGGCCGGCCTCTTCGATGTGGCCAGCAAATGGAACATTCCCAAATCCGACGCTGACTTTGGCCAGACATTCGGCCAATGGGGCTGGCGGCCGCAGTTTTTCATCATGCTCCCGATCTTCGGGCCGAGCAACGACCGCGACGTCGTTGGTCTGGCTGCGGACACGGCGGCGAATCCGCTGGTCTATATCTCCCCCTATGATTTCGCGGTGGAAAATCCGCTCACCTATTCCGGTCCGTACACTTACTTTGCTTGCGCGGAAATGTATAACAATCTCTCCGATAGCGTGGGTGAATATGTGCGCTTCAGCCAGGCGGAAATGGACCCCTACTCCGAGATTCAATATGCCTGGACTTTTGCCCGGGAAAACCGGGTGGCAAATTTTCAAGTGAAGGGCAAGCGCGATGAAGCTTCGCTGGAAACCCTGGAATCCGTTTTCTTCACCTTCCAGGATCCGGAATTCCCCAACCACGGCACGACCCGGTCGGTGCGGATTCCGGCAACCGGAAAAGACCTGAAATTCACCTTCTGGTTGCAGCCGGGATCGGCGAACGTAGTGTATATCATCCCGGGTCTGGGCGGCCATCGACTGGCCCCGGCATCGCTGGCACTGGCGGAGTTGGTTTACCAGAACGGCTTTTCCGCGGTGGTCATCAGCAGCCCATTCAACTCCGAGTTCATGGAACACGCTTCAACTGCGGCGCTGCCTGCCTATCTGCCGGTGGACGGCCACGACGCGCATGTCGCGCTCACCGAAATTGACCACCGCTTGAACCAGCTTTATCCGGGGCGGTTGGGCCACAAGGCATTGATGGGCTATTCCATGGGTGCAATGGAAACGATGTTCATCGCCGCCACTGAACCGGCCAATCAATCGCCACTCCTGGCCTTTGACCGCTATGTGGCTGTCAATACTCCGGTTCGCCTGCTTCACGGAGTGGCCAAACTGGATGAGTTTTACCGCGCGCCTTTGGACTGGCCGGTGGCGGTGCGCACCGACAACATTGAAAACACTTTCTTGAAGGTGGCCACCTTGAGCAAAAGCAAGCTTGCGCCGCAAACCTCGCTGCCCTTCAACGCCATCGAATCCAAATTTCTCATCGGGCTGGATTTCCGATTCACTTTGCGCGATATCATCTTCAGCAGCCAGCGGCGAAACAACCAAGGCATGCTCCAGCACCCCATTCGCAATTTCCGGCGCGGGCCGGTCTATCAGGAAATTCTTCAATATTCCTTTCAGGATTATTTTGACAAATTTGCGGTCCCCTATTATTCGGCCCAGGGCCTGACCGCGCCCGCGGCCACCCTGGCCAGGGCCGGTGATCTGCGAACCTATGGCGCCAGCCTGCGCGCCAACCCGGACGTCCGCGTGATCGTTAATCAAAACGATTTTCTCCTGGCGGACGAGGACTTGGCCTGGCTCCGCGCCACCTTTCCCCCGGAAGAATTGACGGTTTTCAAACAGGGCGGGCACTTGGGAAATCTCGCCAATCCGAAGGTGCAAAAAGCCATTCTCGCCGCCCTGACACCCATGCGGCCGCCCGAGGCCGAAACCAAATGAGCCGACTGTCATTCAGCGGCGATGGGTGGGGTAACACCCCATGGCGGCCTTCGGCATTCCGGCTTAGGCTCGTGGCATGAATAATAAATCATCCATCCAGACCGGGGGCATCACATGTCACTGATCTCTCTCATTGTCACACTCATCGTCGTCGGCGTGCTGCTGTGGCTCGTCAACTCCTATATTCCGATGGATGCCAAGATCAAAAACATCCTGAACGTTGTCGTGGTCATTTGCGTCGTGGTGTGGCTGTTGTCGGCCTTTGGCGTGCTTGGCCATTCAGGCGACATCCGTGTCCCGCAACTGCGCTAAACGCCGTCGCCCACAAAACCGAATCTATGAACCGCCCCGTTGAAACTGCCGGTCGCAGAGTCCGGCTGCGGCACCCGGGGGGCGATCGGATCCGTTCCCACCCGTTCTCTTGGTGGACCGTCATGCACATTCCCTTCCGGGAGCCAACCCCGGTCCGGGGCGTCAGTCACGGGTGGCGCGCGTTGTTGTTGGACCCCATCCCATGAAGGCCAGGGTATTCGAAGTCCTGCTGCACAAGCTCTCCTCCGGCAAGTCGCCCGCGAGCGCGCTGGAAGAACAACTCAATGAATTTCTGGGCAAACACCCCAATCTGCAAGTGGTGGCAACGCACATGAACACCGTCGTCGCCCCCGCGGAACCAAACGCCATGCCCAGTTCAGATGAGGCCACCACCATCATCTTCTGCAGCATGTTTTACACGGAATAGGTATTCGCCATGAAAAACCATCAAAATCACGATAACCACCAAAACGCCGGCCTAAAACTAACGCCCGTCCGCTTTGAGTTCACGCATCCAACCGCAAAACGTGTCTGTCTGGCGGGGTCTTTCAACCACTGGCAGCCGGAAGCCAGGTCCCTGCACTCCTCCGGCGCCGGCGATTGGTGGAAGGAAACCTCGCTGGCCCCCGGCAGTTACGAGTACTGCTTCGTGGTGGACGGCCAATGGATGCCCGATCCGCGAGCCACTGAAAGTGTGGCCAATCCGTTCGGAGGCAGAAACTCCGTTTTGCATGTGGCCATATCATTGGAAGCGGCGCATCTGGCCGACGCGGAAAATCTGCCGTTGAAAAAAGAGACCGACTCAAATGTCCCGCTATTGTGATGCCAGGCAGGATTCCATCTGGTCGCGAAGATAGGGTTACACCCCATGGCGGCCCGCGGAGCGGCAGGCTATATTTTGCCTAAAGAAACCAAGGTCACACCCACCGAAAGGAAATATTATGTTAGGAACTGTTTTATTGGTAGTGCTCATCCTCATGCTGCTCGGCGCGTTGCCGACCTGGCCACACAGCCGGACTTGGGGCTATTACCCCAGTGGCGGACTGGGTCTGCTGCTGGCCGTGCTGATTGTCCTGCTTCTGCTAGGCAGAATCTGATTCCAGCGGCTCACCAATCTGAAAGAAAACGAACCATGTTACAAAGCATCAAACACCTGTACGGAAACAAACTCGGAGCGTCGGACGGCGACATCGGTCAAGTGAAGGATTTCTATTTCGATGATCAGAGCTGGACAGTGCGTTATGTCGTCGCGAACACCGGAAATTGGTTGTCGGGGAGCCAGGTGCTCCTCTCGCCCCATGCCTTCGGCGGCAGCTCGCCCGCCGGGCATGCCATCCGAGTGAACCTGACCCGGAAACAAATTGAAGACAGCCCTTTGATGGAAACGCACAAGCCGGTATCGCGGCAATACGAGGAAGAGTACCACCGCTATTATGGCTGGCCCTACTATTGGGAAGGTGATGGATTATGGGGCGGCATGCGCGGTTTCCCGGTTTTGGAGCTGCCCCCCAAGTCTGCTTCCGCAGAACCGGCAGAGGCGGAGCGGAAGCGTACCTGTGCCGACTCCAATTTGCGCAGCACCCAGGCCGTGACCGGCTATCATCTTCAGGGCACAGATGGCATCGCCGGCTATGTCTTTGATTTTATGATGGATGACCAGAGTTGGGCCATTAATCAACTGGTCATCAAAACCGGCCACCGGTTCACCGGCAAAGAGGTGCAAATACCCATCAGCCAAGTGGACCGGATCAGTTACGAGGAATCCACGGTCTTCGTCCGGCTCACCAAGGAAGCGGTCGAAAAAAGTCCCGAACACCGCCTGATCCCCACCGACGCGGCCAGTCGCCCTGAGCCCCTTCTCGCTTTATGAAACACAATAACCATACCCACCACCAGGATCAAACTCACAAACCGGCCGATACCGCCCAGCCCGCTGCGGTTGCCGGCATGACCATTGCCGAAGCCAATTTCACGCCGGCGCCGGAGGAAGTCGCCAGAAAGGCCTACTTCACTTATGTGAACGAAGGTTCGCGGGACGGACACGAGGTGCAACACTGGCTGCAGGCGGAGGCGGAATTGATCGCCGAACGCAAACTCACCCGCACTCACGCGTTCCACAACCGCACCTAAACCATTCTTTCCAATCACAACCAACCTACGGAAACATGACCATAATGAAAACTTCGAATGCCACGCGGGCGGAAGAATCGCCCAAAATGTATGAAACGGAAAACGACATCTCCCTGGAGTTCCGAACGCAATTGTGCACGATGATGAATCAGCGGCTGGCGTCGGCCGTGGATCTGCAAATGCAACTGAAGCAGGCGCATTGGAATGTGAAGGGGCCGAACTTCATCGGCCTGCACCAACTGTTCGACCAGGTGGCCGAAGCCGTTGAGGGTTATGTGGACCTGATCGCCGAACGCGTGGTGCAACTCGGCGGGGTGGCGGAAGGGACCGTGCGCATGGCGGCGGCCCGAACGCGGCTCCCCGAATATTCGCCGGAAATTTCCGAGGGCCCGGCGCATGTCGAAGGCGTGGCTCGCGCACTTTCGACCTTCGGCCAGGAGTCCCGCGATACCATTGATGACGCGAATGACCTGGACGACGCCGACACGGCCGACCTGTTCACCGAGGTTTCGCGCGGCATTGACAAATGGCTGTGGTTTGTCGAAGCGCATTCCCAGGCGGCAAAATGAAAATTGAGAAAGCCGGATTCACCCGGATGAAAGAAAGTGGAAACCCAAGCTATGAACACACCCATCATTGACCGGGACCTGACAAAACAAGCCCCGCACAGTCCGCGTGAACGCCTCGCCGGATTTGCCATCGCGAGCCGGGCCGTTGACAAATGCCGGGCCAGCGCCGCGGGCTCGCTGGGCGAATATCACTACGATTGCCCGCTGGACAACCTGCTTTTCAGTTTCAAGGGCGTGACCGCTGCGCAGTTCAAAATCGCCGTGGCGGCCGCGAAAAATTATGAGGACGTCGGTGCCTGGCTGCTGGTCAATGGCACGGCAAAGACGCCGCCGGAAATCAAGCAGTGGTCGGATGATGTGGAAGCCAGTAGTCCCATGAAGAATCCGGAGCGGCGCTCCAGCTTCATTGAAAATTGTCACAAGATCGGGTTGAATCCGGAAACCAATTCCATGTTCGACTGGCTGGAAGCGGACGACCGCTCCAGTTTCCACCGCAAGTCCGGCTAACCTCATTTTACAGTCAAACATTTCACGGACGAATACTAATATTTTAAACTTATGAACTCCAATCCACTGAAGCAAGGCGCCTTGACCGAGAATTCCGCTGGCGTGGGCACCGTCACCCGGAAAATGGTGCACCAGCGGGCGGTAGAGCTGGCGGTCATCAACGGCCGTTCGGCACAGGAAGTGTCGAAATCCGACTGGGAACAGGCCAAACAGGAATTGACCGGTGAACCAGACCCGGACCGGAAAGAGGCCGCACTGGATTCAGCACCCGAATCAGAGCGCTGGGATCCGGCGCCCGGCTCAACGGGACACATTGTGCCGGCGGCTCCCAGCGCCGACGAAGACGAAGAGGGCCGCAGCGATAATGAACGACTGGTGGACGAAGGCATCGCCGGAGCCGAGCTCGATCAAAGCCGCCAAGCTGCCAAAGCCGCGGCGAAGAAGGATTCGTGAAGACCTCCGCCGACGCCACACTGCCGGGGGAGTTGTTTGCAGCCGCTTCGGCCACACCTAAGAAAATTACCAGCGGTGAAATCCGCCTGGCTTCCCGGCCCAACGGACTGCCAACCGCCGCCAATTTTACCCTGGTGGGTCGTGAACTGGAGCCGTTGCCTGACCACCAGGTATTGGTCCGCAATCTCTTCATGTCGGTGGATCCTTACATGCGTGGGCGCATGAACGCGGGCAAATCCTATGTTCCGCCTTTCGACCTGGGCGAACCGCTCGAAGGGGGTGCCGTGGGCGAGGTCGTGGAGTCGCGGGCAAAAGGATTCAAAGCCGGCGATGCCGTCGTTTCCAATTTCGGCTGGCGGGAATATTTTGCGGCTTCCCCGAAAGAGTTGCGTCTGGTCAGCCGGGAACTTCACCCGCTCTCGATTTATCTCGGGGCGCTCGGCATGACCGGCATGACTGCGTGGACTGGATTGAACCTGGTGGACGTCAAGGCCGGCGATGTTATTTACATCTCAGGCGCAGCCGGCGCCGTCGGCAACGTGGCCGGGCAATTGGCGAAACTGCGAAGATGTAAGGTGATCGGGTCCACCGGTTCCATGGAAAAAGTCAGGTTTCTCCGGGAGGAATGCGGGTTTGACATCGCCTTTGATTACCAGACCGGCCCGGTGATCGAACAACTAAATGTGGAGGCACCCGACGGGATTGACGTCTATTTCGACAATGTTGGCGGCGAAACGCTGGAAGCGGCGCTCGCGGTCTTGAAGGTTCACGGCCGGATCGTCGCCTGCGGCGGCATCTCCGGTTACAACGATCAGCAGCCCCGGTCTGGCCCCTCCAATTGGTTCAATGTGACCACCAAGCGGCTCACGATAAAAGGAATGATTGTTCGTGATTGGCTTGGCCGCCAAGGCGAGTTTGAAAAGGAAGTGGGCGGCTATTTTCGCGCCGGAAAACTGAAGAGCCATGAAACCGTGGTCGAAGGGCTCGATCAAGCCGTCGGCGCATTCATCGGTCTCTTCGCGGGCAAAAACACGGGCAAAATGGTCGTGAAGCTTGCCTAAAACGCCACGAAGTCTGAAAAATTTATGAAAACAAACGCAGGACTATGGGTGGATCATCGGGAGGCCGTCATCGTCAAGCTGACGGACAAAGGGGCTGAAACCAACCGCATTTCATCGGCTGCGGAGCAACAGCTCCGGCGTACCGGAGAGCCCGGCAACGGTCGATTTGAATTTCAGCAAGTTCCCGCCGATGATTCGCGCCAGCGTGAATATACCGGGGAGCTTGCACGTTACTACGACGCCATCATTGAGCAGCTTCGTGATTGCACTTCGATCTTCATCTTTGGCCCCGGCGAGACCAAGGGGGAACTCAAGAAGCGCTTCGAGAAACATGCGGGCGCCCCGCATCTCATCGTGTTGGAAACGACCGATAAAATGACCGACCCACAAATTGTGGCGATGGTCCGGGATCACTTTTCGGTGCCATCCGCCCAAGCGGCTGCTTGAAGCTCGGCTGCCAGGTTGCTCCGGCGCAGCCCCTTTTGATTCGGGCATGATTGCCAGCGCCTCTTCCCGGGTCCTCTCGAGTTTGTAAAAGGCCGTAATAACTCCCATTTAGACGCGCTATTCCCATTACAAACCCCAGGGAACCGTAAAACACCCCATATCCACGGCGTTAACCAAGGCGTAGTCTCATGGAGGTGAAAAAGAAACTCCTCAATGGGGTCACCCAAACCAATCAACCAACGGAAACGGACCAAAAACGACAGACCACTTTGTACCCGACGAAAGCGATAACCAACTCAAAACATCAACATAGTTAAAAATATTTATGGCAAAAATACTCGGCATTGATTTAGGAACGACAAACTCCTGCATGGCAGTCATTGAAGGCGGCGAGCCCTCCGTGCTGGAAAACTCTGAAGGCAAGCGCACCACCCCCTCGGTGGTGGCCTTCACCAAATCCGGCGACCGGCTGGTGGGTGACGCGGCCAAGCGCCAGGGCGTCACCAACTCGCGCAACACGGTTTACTCGATCAAGCGGTTCATGGGCCGCAAGTTTGACGAGGTGCAGGAAGAAATCAGGCGCGTGCCGTACAAAGTCGTCCGGGCTGGAAACGGGGATGTAGCGGTGGAAGTCGAGGTTGGCGGCAAGCCAACCAGATTCTCACCGCCGGAAATTTCCGCCATGATTCTTTCCAAGCTCAAAGCCGATGCCGAAACCCGGCTGGGCGAGAAAATCACGCAGGCCGTCATCACCGTTCCGGCATATTTCAACGACTCGCAACGTCAGGCCACCAAGGACGCCGGGCGCATCGCCGGCTTGGAAGTGCTCCGCATCATCAACGAGCCGACCGCGGCGTCGCTGGCCTATGGCCTCGACAAGAAGAAGGACGAAAAAATCGCCGTTTATGATCTGGGCGGCGGCACGTTTGATATTTCAGTGCTGGAGATCGGCGATGGCGTCTTTCAAGTGAAGGCCACGAACGGCGACACGCATCTCGGCGGCGATGACTGGGACAACCTGCTGATGGATTGGATTCTCGATGAATTCAAAAAGGAATCCGGCATGGATCTCCGCAAGCAGCCCGACGCGCTTCAGCGTATCAAGGAAGAAGCCGAGAAAGCCAAAATGGCGCTTTCGAACGCCACCACTTACGATATTAACCTTCCGTTCATCACGGCGGATGCCAGCGGGCCGAAACACATCCAAAGGACGCTGACGCGCGCCAAGATGGAGCAGATCACGGAAAAGCTTTTTGAACGCACCATCGGCCCCGTGAAGGCGTGCTTGAAGGACGCCAACATTGAGGCGGCAAAGATAGACGAACTGGTGCTGGTCGGCGGCATGACGCGCATGCCGCGCGTCGTCGAGACGGCGCATACACTCGTCAATAAACCGCCGCATCAAGGCGTGAATCCTGACGAAGTTGTCGCCATTGGCGCCGCCATTCAGGGCGGGGTGCTCAAGGGTGAGGTCAAGGGCGTGGTGTTGCTGGATGTGACGCCGCTGTCCCTCGGCATTGAAACGCTCGGCGGGGTGTTCACCAAGGTGATTGAGCGCAATACCACCATTCCAACCCGCAAGGCGCAGACCTTCTCCACAGCGGCGGATAATCAGCCCGGTGTGGAAATCCACGTATTGCAAGGCGAACGTCAGTTTTCCAAGGACAGCAAGACCATCGGCAAGTTCAATCTTGATGACATTCCGCCCGCGCCGCGCGGGCTTCCGCAAATCGAGGTTAGTTTTGACATTGATGTCAACGGCATCCTCCACGTCAGCGCCAAGAATCTCGGCACGGGCAAGGAACAAAAGATCACCATCACCGCCAGCAGCGGCCTTTCCAAGGACGAGATTGAAAAAATGCGCAAGGACGGGGAACTGCATGCCGAAGAGGACCGGACGCGGAAGGAAGAGCTGGAAACGCGCAACGACGCCGACAGCACCGTATATCGTACGGAAAAGTTGTTGAAGGACAACGCGGATAAAATTTCCGCGGAAAACAAGGGCAAGCTTGAAACCGCCGCCAGCGCGGTCCGGGAAGCGCTTAAGGGCAACGACACGGCGTCCATCAAGACGGCAGGCGAAAAACTTAATGAGACCTGGCAGGCCGTTTCAACCGAACTTTACAAGACCGCGGGCGAACAAAACCGACCGGGCAAGGACTCGGGCGGCAGTCATCCCGGGCAACCGGACGGCGCGGAGCACAATCCTGGGGACCACAAGCCGGAGGAGGAACCGGTCATCGACGCCGAAGTCGTGAACGATAGGTAAATGGTGAATTTCGCAGGCAAAAATAAAATCAAATATGAAAAAAAACATAAAAAAAAGTGACCTGGAACTGAAGACGGATGTGCTCGCCGAACTGAAGTATGAACCGGGGGTATCCGTCACCGACATCGGAGTCTTGGTGAAAGATGGAGCAGTGACACTGAACGGCTACGTCACCAGCTACGGGGAGAAATGGGATGCCGTGCGCGCGACCAAACGGGTGGCCGGCGTAAATGCGATCGCTGACGACATCGAGGTCAAGTTGCGCGATTCCATTCGCCGCACCGACGGAGAAATCGCCGCCGCCGCCGCGAATCAAATCAACCCAGCCTCCACAACGATGCCGGCAGGCATCGCGGTGACCGTCCGGGAGGGCCGGATTACGTTGGAGGGGGAAGTGGAGTGGTGGTATCAGAAGAGCTCCGCCGAAAGCGCCGTGCAATATCTGGCGGGTGTCAAAGGCGTGAGTAATTTGATCACGGTCAAGCCCAGACTGTCGTCCGCGGATATCGCGGTGGACATTCAATCGGCCTTTAAACGGAACGCCCTGTTCGAAGCCGGGAAAATCCAGGTTGAGACTTCTGGAAACAATGTGACGCTCCGTGGCAAGGTACGGAATTATGGTGAAAGGGAAGAAGCCGAGCGCGTCGCGTGGGCGGCAGCGGGAGTCTCCTCGGTGGACAATGAAATCAAGGTGGAATGGCTCGGGAGCTTTTCGGCGTAGTGGGTCCTGGGCAGTTCCCTTCACGCGACGTGCGCTCGCTACGGCAGGTTTGCCGTTGCGAGCTTCCGGTTTATCGGTTCAAGGAGCCGTGCTGAAGCCTTCAACAGCTTGCACTTCCACTACGCCCGCTTCCGTTTTGGCGCCCGCGGGTTGATGTTCTTCCAGCACGTCCGGATTGGTGTGGCGGATGATTTCGCGCGCGTTAACCGTTTCCGCATCGGAACCGTGGGCAATCAAGACATATTTGCCGCCCTTCACCGCCGTCTCGTATTGCAGAATGCTGTCTTTGGGAATGCCCATGCTGTACAGCCCGGCGCCTAGCGCGCTCAAGCCGCCCGCCACCACCGCGCCTTCCAGTGCTCCGACGACGTAGCCGACAATCGGTCCGGCAAACAGCAATGGGCCGACGCCGGGAACCAAAAAGAAGGCTGAGCCAAACAGCAAACCCCAGAAGCCGCCCCAGAAGGCCCCCAATTTCCCCCAATATTTCATTCGATCCCCGGCATTGTAGTAGCCGATGACATTTTCATCCGTATGATAATCGCGGCCGACGATGGAGAGCTTCTTCATGTCAAAGCCCGCCTGCTGGAGTTCCCGGACGGCGATTTCGGCTTCGACGTGGGATTTGAATATTGCCACGACGGAATTTTTCTTGGTCATAATGGTGTTTGTTCTTTCGTTTTGATGCTTTGGTTAGGTCGCCGGGCACCTTAGGCCGCAGCCGGGGTGTTTACCATGGGGTGTTCCCCCCATCGTCAAATCAAATTACTAACCATCCTAACCAGTCTCAGAATCCCGGTGAGCTTTCTGCGATCCACTTATCAATTCCTCTGATTAATTGTGAACCGACCTAAACCACGAAACTTATGGGCAATGGGGGAAACACCCCATGGCGGTGGGAACGT
>Ga0182030_10022114_pt1 | contig 11857 bp, 7 predicted proteins | sample 812S3MmetaG_FD_121299 | JGI IMG/M metagenome (GOLD analysis project Ga0182030, IMG submission 121299) | Permafrost microbial communities from Stordalen Mire, Sweden - 812S3M metaG (Illumina Assembly) | ecosystem: Environmental > Terrestrial > Soil > Wetlands > Permafrost | place: Sweden... | reverse complement strand
TATCGCGCCAAGGAGTCCGGCCGTGGGCTCGTGCTCTCCAGCGACACGAGCCGCGGGACGCAGCGAGCGCCGAACACCGCGGGCCTCGGCTCATCTGAGGAGCGGCGCTTCGAAGAGGTTCACGCTCAGGACACGTACCCGCATTCCCCCGTGTTGAATCAGAACTAGAGGAGTTCTGCACGGAGGTCCGTGCCAACACAGGCTGCAACAGTACGCAGCTCCGCGAGTTGCCCCATCGCGATCGCCTGCCCATCGTCGCCGAGGTCCTCTTCCAGCAGCTCGCAGCTGCGAGTGAGAGTCATCGCGCCGAGGCTTGTGCTGCCGCCCTTCAGCACATGGGCGGCGCGTTGAAGCCCATCGGCATCGCCACCGCGAATCGCCAGCTCGATGTCGTCGATGTAGTCGGGCAGAGAGACCTCGAACGCGCGGATCAGTCGTTCGCGCGTCACCACAGGCAACCCGTCGCGGAGTTCGCCGATCACGGACTGATCGAAGGCGACGCCCGCGCCGCCGGAGACCTGCTTCAACACTCCCACGCCGCCACGTTGCGCAAGGCGATCCTGCCGGTCGCCCCCGCGATCGGCCAGCTGCTGCCCGATCACACTCGCGAGCTCGGCGGCGCGCACTGGCTTGCTCAGGTAGTCGTCCATCCCGGCTGCCAGACACCGCTCGCGGTCGCCCGTCATCGAATGTGCGGTCATGGCGATGATCGGCACATGGCGGCCGCGCTCCGCAGCGCGGATGCGCCTGGTGGCCTCGTACCCGTCGAGCTCCGGCATCTGGCAGTCCATGAGGATGGCGGCGTAGTCCTTGGTCAGCGCCATCTCCACCGCCTCGCGTCCGTTGTGGGCGACCTCCGTGCGCATACCCTGTTTGACCAGGAAGGCAGTGGCGACGGCGTCGTTGATCGCATTGTCCTCGGCAATCAACACAAGTGGGCCGTTGGGGTTCACCGATATGTGCGCCTGCGAGGAGAACTCCGCATGGGCCGGTGGCTCGGCGATCGCCTCGGCGACCGCGTTGTAGAGCTGTGAGCGTCTCACGGGCTTTCTGAGGACCGAGGAGACGCCGAGGTCGAGCAGCGTGGCGGGCTCAACCGAGTATGAGCTGAGCACCACCAGGTGCAGCGCGTGGAGCGCCGGTCGCTTGCGTATCGCGCGCAGCAGCGGCAGGCCGTCCTGGTCCGGCAGATCGAGATCGAGCACGGCGAGGTGAAAGGGAACGCCGCTGCCGGCGGCCTGCTCCAGCGTCTCGACCGCAGCTTCCAGGCCGGCGACGCTCTCGCAGGCGAGTCCCCAGGAACGCAGATAGTGATCGAAGAGCGTGCGGTTGGTCTCGTAACCGTCGATCACCAGCGCTCGCAGTCCCTGCAGATCGGGACGGGAGCGCAGCGGCTGCTCAGGAGTCGCCACCGCCCGCAGCTGGGCTGTGAACCAGAACGTGCTGCCGCCTCCCTCGCGCGACTGCGCCCCGATCGCACCGTGCATCTGGTGGGCAAGCTGGCGGGCGATCGTCAAGCCGATGCCCGTGCCGCCGAACAGTCGGGTGGTGGACTGGTCGGCCTGAACGAACGGCTCGAACAGGCGCGCCGCCTCCTCCTCGTCGATGCCGACGCCCGTGTCGGAGACCTCGAAGCGGACCATGTCGCCCTGAGCGCCGAGCACGCGCACGGCCACTTCTCCGGCGGCCGTGAACTTGATCGCGTTGGAGAGCAGGTTCAGCAGGATCTGGCGCAACCGACCGCGGTCGCCGTTGACGGTCGTCGGGAGCGCCGCGTCGATCTCACAGCCGATGCGCAGCCCATCGGAGCACGCCTGCTCGTCCAGCATCTGGCAGGCCTCCTCCACGGCGCCCCGCAGCTCGAAGTCGGTCGGGTCGAGGTCGAGCTGCCCTGCTTCGATCTTCGAGAAGTCCAGAATGTCGGTGATGACGGCGAGCAGCGCCCGGCTTGACGCCGCCAGCGCGTTGACATACCCGCGCTGTACGGAGTCGAGCGAGGTGTCGTTCAGCAGGTTGGTCATCCCGACCACGCCGTTCAGCGGCGTGCGTATCTCGTGGCTCATGTTCGCGACGAACTCCGACTTCAGCCTCGAGGCCTCCACGGCTTCCGCGAGGATCTGCTTCTGCCCGGTGACGTCGGTGGAGATGCCCGCGACCGCGATCACCTCGCCGTTTTCCATCTGCGCTGGGAACTTCAGCGTCAGATACGTTCTCAGCCCTTCCGGGGTCTCGATCTCCTGCTCGACGGAGATGGCCTTCCCGCTCGAGATGACTGCCTGATCGGAGGCTCGCATCTGCGTCGCTGAGTCCAGCGCACCGAATTCCTCCCCGCTGTGCCCAAGCGCCTCGCCCGCTGTGATCCCGCGGGTGCGTTCGAACTCCCGGTTGACGAGCAGATAGCGACTGTCCGTGTCCTTGATGTGGATCGCGGCGTTGGCGTTGTCGAGGATCCCCAGGAACTGTTCGCTGGTCACGCGCAACGCCTGCTCGCGTGTGGCGAGCGTGCGTGACATCGCGTTGAACGCGCCAACCAGATCGCCGAGCTCGCCGTGGAGGTGGCCCGGAAGATCGATGCCCGCGGTGCCCTCGCCGAGCTGAGCGGCGGCAGCGGACACACGCCGAATCGGCGCGAGCACCGCGCGGGAGAGGTAGGCGGCAAGCCCAATCGCGAGCAGCACGAGCACGGCGAAGCCGCCTGCCACTGCGACGACGGCCACCCCTGCGCTGAATTCGGCAGCCCGGTGGCTGCGAATTGAGGCGATCGCCTCCGACGTGCGCAGGGCGAGGATTCGTAGGAGAATCGCATCGGTGAGCTGACCGCCGCGCGCGGTGAGTTCCACGTTTTCAGCGTGCGTCAGGCGCCCGCCGCCGCGAGCGAGAGGCGCGGCATAGGCTGCCTCGTAAGAAGCCACGGCGGCAGCGGTGGCGAGTGTGCGTCGGTGCAGGGTGGGGTTGGAGCCGGTCAGACGCCCAAGCGTCGTCATCTCCCCCTCGAGGCTGGCGCGCGCTCGTATGTAAGGTGCGAGCGAGCGGCGCTGGCCGCTGAGAAGATAGCCGCGCAGCCCTGCCTCGAGTTCCTCCAACGAGTATTCGCTGCCGACGGCCACGTACTTGACCTCGTCGGCCAAATGCACCTGGGATTCATCGTGCAGCAGACCGCCGATGCTCGACATCAGAACCAGGAACACCACCGCGACGACGGCGAGCGTGACGGCGAATGCGCCGAGCACTCCCGAGCGCACACCGCCCCTGAACGTTACTACCAGTAGTCTGTTGACGTCCACCAGTCGGGACCATAGCGATCGATCAGGCGTGCGAGGACTGCCCCCGCTCGGGTGCGAGTCGCTCGTTCGCACGAGCCTCGATCGCGTCCAGCAAGGTGTCGGTGATCACCTGCTGTCTGACACCCTTGCGGAGATAGGCGCTCACTCCCTCCCGCATCAGCTCGCGGACGACCCCATCGGACTCATCGCCCGAGAGCATCACGATCGCGGTGCCTGGAGCGGACTCGCGGATCCCTCGCACGGCACGCAGGCCGCCTCCGCCCGGCATCTCCAGATCGACGAGCGCCGCGTCCGGCTGATACAGCTGGGCGAGTTCAGCGGCCTCTTCGCCGTCGGCTGCGACCGCCAGGACTTCGAAGTCCTGACTGAGCGACAGGTCGAGCATCGACTGCACGACCAGATCGTCGTCGGCGATCAGCAGCCTCAAACGGGGAGCTTCTCGGATCACGTAATCCATTGGGCGTCGCCTCCTTGCGTGTATCCGGGTGACTGCTTGTACGCGCCCACATTCATCGGCATCCGATGAGGAGCACTTGACCAGATCACCAGAATAATCCTGGTGGTCCGACTTCGCAGGCCCCTGGAAGCGCTACCTTCTAGGCGATGAAGGATCAAGAGACTCTCATAGGCGAGATCTCATAAGCGAGATCTCCGCCGAGCGCTATGACCTGCCGTCACAGCCGATCCAGATTGTCATTGCCGACGATCACGCGATGGTTCGCAGCGCCCTGCGGGTACTGCTGGACAGCGAGCACGACCTCCAGGTGGTGGCCGAGGCAAGCGACGCGGAGGGGGCCAGGCGCTACGTGCGAGGTCACCATCCGCAGGTGCTGGTGCTCGACATCAGCATGCCTGGAATCTCCGGCCTGCAGACGATCCCCGAAATGCGTGCGGAATGTCCGGCAACGCAGATCGTCGTACTGACGGCCCACCGCGAGCCGGAGCTGGCACGTCAGGCGCTGGACGCCGGCGCACTCGGCTACGTCCTGAAGGACGCCGCCAACGTGGAGCTCGTGGAAGCGGTGCGAGGAGCGGCGGCCGGCGAGAGCTTTCTCGACCCCCGCTTGACGGCCGGGCTCGCCCGCAGCCCGTTGGATGGCCTCTCCAAACGCGAGATCGATGTCCTGCGCCTGATCGCCCGCGGCCATACCAACGCGGAGATCGCGCAACTGCTGTATCTGTCCGTACGCACGGTGGAGAGCCACCGCTCTCATGTCCAGAGCAAGCTCCAGCTCTCCACCCGCGCAGAGCTCGTGGGCTTCGCGCTGGAGAGCGGCCTACTCGCCGTTTGAACCGCGCTCGATTGAGCGGCGGAGCGGTTCACGGCCAGCCAAATCGGCTACCGAAGGTCGCCCCGATTAATTGAGTAATCCTGATCATTGGATTTTATATCCCGCTTGAGGTGCTAGCTTCCAGCCATCTCCAACGCACTTTCCTCTCGCAACGATCGCTTCTGCCCAGAGCCATCGGCGCAGCGATCTCACGCCGCGCGGAAGCGCAGGTGAACGAATGGGTGGCGTCCTTTTCGACCCGGAGACGTTCAGCTCCAGCGAGGAGGTTGTGGAGTTCGTCGGGAACGTGCTGGAGTCCTCGACGGAGTACTCGATCGTTGCGACAGACCCCGAGGGAGCGATCGTGCTGTGGAACGAGGGCGCGCGACGTCTCTACGGCTACGAGCCCGCCGATGTGATCGGGCGCTCGTGGGCGCTGCTTCACACCGAGCAGGACGTGCAGCGCGACCTGCCCGAGGAGATGATGCGAGGAGCGCTTCGCGACGGCAAGTGGGAGGGGACGGTGACGCGCGTGCGCAAGGACGCAAGCCAGTTTGTGGCAAGGGTCGTCACAACCCCTCGCCGGCGCGCCGGGGGCGAGCACGCCGGCTTCCTACTGATATCGAGCGACATCAGCGAACGGGTCCGCCTCAACCGGGAGTTGGACTACGCCCGACTGCTGCTCGAGCTGGCGCCGGACGCGATGGTGATCGTGAACGGGGGCGGAGAGATCCAGCTTGCCAACGCGGAGACGGAGCGGCTGTTCGGCTACCCGCGAGAGTCGCTGATCGGAGCACCGGTGGAGACGCTGATCCCCGACCGCTTCAAGGAGCGCCACCCCCACCACCGTTCCTACTTCTTCGCGACGCCGCGCGTGCGCGCGATGGGCGAAGGGTTGGAGCTCTCGGGCCGCCGTCGGGACGGCAGCGAGTTCCCCGTCGAGATCAGCCTCAGCCCCCTGGCAACCGAGGATGGGTTCCTGGCGACGGCGGCGATCCGCGACGTCACTGAGCGCAAGCGCGTGGAGCAGGATCTTCACCACGCGAACCTGCAGCTGGAAAGCGCGAACCGCGCCAAGGACAGCTTTCTGGCGAACATGAGCCACGAGCTGCGCACGCCGCTGAATGCGATCCTCGGCTTCACGGGCACACTGCTGATGGGGCTGCCAGGAGAGCTGAACGACGCACAGACCAAACAGCTGCGCACCGTTCAGCGCAGCGGCCGCCATCTGCTGTCGCTGATCAACGATCTGCTCGATCTCGCGCGCATCGAATCGGGCAAGATGCAACTGAAGATCGAGCCGATCGCATGCGCGGAGGTGGTCGAGGAGGTGGCTGCTGGACTGCGGCCGCTGGCGGACGAGCGCGGGATCGCGCTCGAGACGGTGACGGTGGAGCGGGCCCGACTGCACAGCGATCGACGTGCTCTCACTCAGATCCTGATCAATCTCACCAGCAACGCGATCAAGTTCACAGACGAAGGGCGCGTGCAACTCGAGGTCAGCCAGAGCCACGAAGCGCAGGAGCTGGTGACGCGCTTCGGGGTGAGCGACACGGGGCGCGGCATCAAGGTCGAGGACCGCGAGCGACTGTTCGCCGCGTTCGAGCAGATCGGCGGCTCCGCCGGTTCGCGCTCCTATGAGGGCAGCGGGCTGGGACTGTACATCTGCCAGACGCTCGCCACGCTGATCGACGGCGCGATCACCTTCGAGAGCGAGATCGGCGCGGGCAGTACGTTTGCGCTCACCATTCGAGAGCCGGCGCAGGGATGAGGGCGCGCCGGGTACAGGAGCGACCCACGGGTCGATCATGGCCTCGATCCTAGTTCTCGACGACCGCGCGGTGGAACGCGAGCTGCTCAGCGTCGTACTGAGTTCCGTCGGCCACACCGTCAGCGAGGCGTCCAACGGCGAGGACGCGATCGAGCAGGCACGGGCGGAGAAACCTGACCTGATCATCGCGGACATCCTGATGCCGGGCATGGACGGCTACGAGTTCGTGCGGCGGCTGCGCGAGGATCCGAGCACAGCTGCCAGCCGCGTGATCCTGTGCACGGCCACCTACGGCGAGAGCGAGGTGCAAAGCCTCGCTTGGGCGTGCGGCGTATCGCAGGTCCTGATCAAGCCGATCGAGCCCGAGAAGGTTCTGCGGGCGGTGAAGATGGCGCTCGAGACGGACACATCGCCGCTGCCGCTGCCAAGCGCTGAGCGCTTCGAGCACGAGCATCTGCGGACGGCGAATGCCAAGCTGATCCAAAAGCTGGCCGAGCTGGAGCAGGCGGGAGAGGCGCGGCGGCTGCTGGCCGCGATCGTCCTCTCATCGGACGACGCGATCATCGCCAAGACACTCGACTCGGTCATCGTCAGCTGGAATCGCGGCGCGGAGGTGCTGTATGGCTACAGCGCGGCCGAAGCGGTGGGCCAGCCGATCGCGATGCTCGTTCCACCGGACCGGCCGGACGAGGTCCCCGCGATCATGCAGCGGATCAAGCGCGGCGAGTTCGCTCACCGTCTGGAGACCAGGCGCGTGCGCAAGGACGGCAGCACGATCGACGTGGCGCTGACGATCTCTCCTATCTACGACGATAACGGCGAGCTGACGGGCGCGGCGACGATCGCCCGTGACATCTCCGCTCGCAAGCAGGCGGAGCAGGCGCTGGGGCTCGCCCACCGGGCGGCCGTCCAGTCCTCACATGCCAAGACGGAGTTCGTGATGAACATGAGCCATGAGTTGCGCACGCCGCTCAACGGCGTGATCGGCATGACGAGGCTGCTGGGCGACACAGCTCTCGACGGGCAGCAACGCGAGTACGTGGAGGCCCTGGCCGAGTCGGGCGAAGCGCTGCTGACGCTCGTCAGCGACGTGCTCGACTTCTCCGACCTGGAGGAGGGACGCGTGGAGCTCGCTCCGATCGACTTCGACTGCAGGGACGCGGTGGAGGAGGCGCTGCTCACGTTCGCCGCTCCCGCGCACGCGAAGGGCCTGGAGATCGGCCACAGCATTGACGATGACATCCCAACAACCGTGCATGGAGACCGTGCAAGGTTGTGCCAGGTTCTGAGGAGCCTGCTGGGCAACGCCGTCAAGTTCACTGCTTCCGGCGAGGTGATGATGAATGTGTCGACGCGCACAGAGAGCATGCTGCGCTTCGAGGTATGCGACACCGGGGTGGGGATCGGCGACAGCCCACCGGCGGCTCTGTTCGATGCGTTCGCGCAGGCCGACCAATCCGCCACCCGAGAGTACGGCGGCCCTGGTCTCGGGCTTGCCATCTCACGCGAGCTGGTGACGCGGATGGGCGGGGCCATGGGTGCAGAGAATCGCGCCGGCGGCGGCAGCATGTTCTGGTTCACGGCCGAATTGCCCGCCTCGGCGGGGACGACGGCGCCGCGGGAGGGGACGCCGGGCGCCGTCCACGCCAATGGACATGTGCGGGCGCTGCTGGCCGAGGACAACGAGGTCAACATCATCGTCGCGGAGGCGCTGCTCGCGAAGGCGGGCGTGCGCGCGGAGATCGCCAAGAACGGCAGGGAGGCCGTTGAGATGGCGAGCGGCAGTCCGTATGAGGTGATCTTCATGGACTGCCAGATGCCGGAGCTCGACGGCTACGAGGCGACCCAGCGCATCCGTGAGGCAGAACACGGCCACCACACGCCGATCATCGCGATGACAGCTCACTCGATGACAGGTGACCGCGAGCGTTGCCTGGCGGTGGGAATGGACGACTACCTCACAAAGCCACTGCGCACGGATGAACTCGAGCGAGTCCTGAGCCGATGGCTGCCGGCGGACGGCTCGCAGAAAGATCTGGAGCTCAGCACGAACGCGACCGGCGGTGTCAATGCAGCGGACAGCGAGGATGCGGAGCATGACGGCGAAGACCCCGCGGACGAGCTCGACGAGGACGCCATCTCCGAACTGCGTGACACGTTGGCCGCAGAGATGCTGGAAACGCTGCTCTCGACGTTCGAGGATTCGGTGTCAGAGCGCCTCACGGAGATGACCGGCGCGCTGGCCGGCGGAGACCGCAGCGAGCTTCGGCGGCTGGCGCATCTACTCAAGGGCAGCAGCGCAACGCTCGGAGCGAGCCGCATGAGCGCAGTGTGCAGCGAGCTCGAACAGCGATGCGGCGACCCGGAGGCAGAGGTGAGCCATGCACAACTCGACGAGTTGGGTGCGAGCTTCCAGAGTGCCTGTCCGGCGCTGCGCAGCCGGTTGCTGTCATAGGCACAGTGCGCGCGCTCGGGAAACTACGGTCAATCGGCGCCCCGCAAAGTCGATCCATGCTGGGAATGGAATCGTCACCTGAAACCTGGCCCCAACCCGATGCGCGCGAGCGATCGACCGGGGCAGGCATGGAGGGCCCCTTGGAAAAGGGCCTGGTGACTACGAGAGCTGGCGGGTTCGTGGCGAGCCCGTCGGCAACCAGGAAGCCGGCGGCGTCCCCCGACAGCCCTCGCGGGGGGCGCCACCGCGCCTTGGCCAACTACGGGAGTTCCAGCCCGATGTGCAGACAATGAAAGGCAGGCGAGTGCAATGACGACCGCTACGCAAGCAATCCAAGATGCGCCGGTGCAACCGAACACGTTCGACGAAGCCGCACCTCCGAACGGGCTGAGGACAGCCGCCGTTGCAACAGCCGTCAACCGGCCACGCCTGCTGATCGCCGACGACGATCCCGTCGTTCAGACGATGCTCGGCATGTCGCTCTGCCCCAAGTTCGAGGTCGTGGGACTCGCCGCCGACGGCGAGGAGGCGATCGACGTGGCACAGGCCCGCCAGCCCGATGCGGCGCTGATCGACGTGGTGATGCCGAAGGGCGGCGGCTTGAACGCTGTGCAGGGCATACAGCGGGTGGCGCCCAACACCGCGATCGTGGTGCTCTCCGGCCACCGCTCCAACGGCCTCGTGCGGGAGCTGATGCAGGCGGGCGCGATCGAGTACCGGCACAAGGGCGTGCCGGCGCAGGTGCTGGTGGAAGCGCTGACCGAGTCCATCAAGGTGCACATCGCCGAGCGCCGCGAATCCGCGGGCGCGATCCTTTCCTGGTACTGCGTGGGCCTCAACCGCCGCTCGCACCGCAGAATCCGCGAAAGCGGCCAGAACTCAGAGGGGTTCCCCGAGAGCCAGCCACGGCACAGCTGGCGCTGAGCGCTTGGTCGCCCGCCAAGCCCCCGCAGCGTAGGAGCACCCCACACTCAGCAGATGTTGAAAGGCGAGCTGATCGTGCGGGTGCTCCTCACGCGCCGGCGATGGCCGTGCAGGGAGCGGTTCCGTGTAGGAGACCACCACCTTCAGGGTGTGACCGCCGCCAGCCAGCCCAGCGATGGGCAGCAAGACGTTCGCGGGCAGCACGAACTCTGTGGCATTTGCCGTATAGCTGGTCACCCTCACGAGCCGCTTCTGCCCCGCTGCTGTTCGCAACACACGAGCACGGCACTCCCAAGCGGGAGAAGTTTCGTACGTGCGAAGCTGCAAAGGACAATGGACACCATGGACACAACAGAACTCGACAGGACCTCGCTGGAGAACATCCTCGAACCGGTGCAGGCCGACCTCGAGGAGCTGGTGGCGATCTCCAGCCCGTCGGGCGACCGCACCGGAGCAGAGGCGGCACTGGCGGTCTGTGCGCGCCGCCTGCCGGCTGGAGTGTCGTTGGAGCGCATTCCCTGCTCCTCGCCCGACCACGCGCCCGACATGCTCGCGCGCATCGCAGGCGCAGGCAGCAGCCGCATCCTGCTGCTCGGACATGTGGATACGGTCGTTGGACACCCCGACCATCGCCCCGTCGAGCGCGAGGGGGATGTGTGGCGAGGCTCTGGCACAGTCGACATGAAGGGTGGCGTGGCGCTGTCGCTCGGCGTGGCGAGCTGGCTGAGCGAGCACCGCCACCTGTTCGGCGAGCTCAGCGTGCTGCTGGTGGTCGACGAGGAGTGGCGTCTGCAGCCGTTCTCCCACCCGCTGCGCTTCGAGGGATACGACGCGTGTCTGTGCTTCGAGGCGGGTGAGCGCACCTCTGCGGGCGCGGAGGGCGTGGTGGTACAGCGCAAGGCCGCGGGCACGGTGCAGGTGAGCGCCCACGGCCGAGCGGCGCACGCGGGATCTCACCCCGATGCGGGCATCAACGCGCTGCTGGCGGTGGCCGAGGCCGCACGCGTGGCCGCCGCGCTGCACGACCCGGCGGGAAGCGAGCAGCTGAGTGTCGTCCCTGCACGGATCAGCTCCGGCGAGGCGATGAACGTGGTGCCCGCCGAAGGGCAGCTGACGGTGGACGTGCGCGCGCGCGACGACAGCGCCTTTGCGCGCGTCCTCGACGCAATCCCCAGGGCATACAACGGCGCGCGTCTCGACGTGGAGCTCCTGCGCAGCTGGCCCGGAATGGACAGCCGCGCTGCGACCGCCGTTCTACTCGAGGCGGCGAGCGCTCGGCTTGGACGGCAGATCGTCGGCGTCGCGCGCGGCGGTGCCAGCGACGCCAGCCATTTCGCGGCGAGCATCCCGCTCACGATCGATGGTCTGGGACCGCGCGGCGGCCACGCCCACTCCCCCGAGGAGTACATCCTGCGCTCCTCGCTGCGCGAGCGCCTGCAGGTCGCAATCGCGATCTGCGAAGCGCTGACTGTTTAGCGACTCACGCCACGGGCTGTAAGTCCGCGGAGCAGCTCAATATCACGAGGTCGTGATGTCACCTCGCGACACTCCTGACGGTGTCTCGCTATAGTCGCCGCGCTTAATACATGTGACAAGGATGAGTCAAGGGAGGGCGTGGAGTTGACCAGCCGAGCCGGTTCTCTGCAAATGCCGACGGTGCGCTTCGTGGGCATCGTGATCGCAGCGGTCCTAGCCCTTTCCATCTGGTCGCCCTCGGCGGCACATGCGAGCGGGTGCACGGACACGTTCACCAACAGCGCGGGCGGTAGCTGGAACACCTCCGCCAATTGGAGTAAGAAAGCCCCGCCGACTTCCGAAGAAGAAGCTTGCATCACCGCCAGCGGTACGTACACCGTCACACTGAGCGCGGCCAGCGTGAGCGTCGAGTCGCTGACGATCGGCGCCAGCTCCGGCACCCAGACGCTCGCGCTGGAAAGCAATTGCGAAGGCAGCGCATCGCTCGCCAGCAGCGGCGGACTCACGGTCGGCGCTCACGGCGCCGTCAAGCTCACCCAGAGCGGACTGTGCGCCAACGCGGTGACCCTCAACGGACCCGTCACCAACTCCGGCACGATCACCTCCGCGGTGGGCACCGGCGGGGGTGCGCGCAACCTGGAGGGCAACCTCACGAACAAGGGCACGCTGGCGATCG
>Ga0182030_10022111_pt1 | contig 11857 bp, 13 predicted proteins | sample 812S3MmetaG_FD_121299 | JGI IMG/M metagenome (GOLD analysis project Ga0182030, IMG submission 121299) | Permafrost microbial communities from Stordalen Mire, Sweden - 812S3M metaG (Illumina Assembly) | ecosystem: Environmental > Terrestrial > Soil > Wetlands > Permafrost | place: Sweden... | reverse complement strand
GGACCAGCGCGAAATCGCCGTTGAGTTTCTCGCCGTGGAGCTGGAACTTCAGGTCGCCGCGCGCGATCTGGTCGAGCCCGCTCGCCTCGCCGATGAGCGAGAAGGCGCCGCGGTCCCAGAGCATCACGCTGCCCGCGCCGTAATTGCCGGCGGGGATGTTGCCCTCGAAGTCGCCGTACTCGATGGGGTGGTCTTCCACGTGGGCGGCGAAGTGTTTGAGCGCGGGGTCGAGCGTGGGCCCTTTGGGCACGGCCCAGGATTTCAGCACGCCATCGATCTCCAGGCGAAAGTCGTAATGCAGGCGGGTAGCGTCGTGGCGCTGCACGCAGAAGTAGTTGCCTGCGGATTGCGGCGTGCCGGCAGTGGGAGCCGGTTCCGGCGTCTTCTCGAAGCGGCGTTTGGCGGCGTACTCCTTGAGCGGCATGGATCTTCTACATGGTAAACCTGCCGACGATATGCCCGCGATGTGCCATATCCGGCTACAAGTCTTGGGACGGCCGAGTTTGCCTGGCGATCTGAGGCGGAAGTCCGGTAGCAGCGGCAATCCGGCCAGTCTCACGGCTGGCGTACTGAATGACACGCCGCCGGCTCGCGCCAGAGCGTTTTCAGTCCTAGCGCGAATTTCTCACACCGCCCGCTGTCAGACGTGACGCTGGCGCCCTCACTTGCGGGGTCGAGACGGTGAACTCCTGAAGTCTTGGAATCAATTATCTGTTGCTTGCCGCCACGTCACCGTATCTGAGACTGCCCCACCCTCGCAGAAATCGCCCTTACGCGAATAGCTGTTGCGCCTTGTGCAGGCGGGCGGCCACTTCGACGCCGTTCGGGCAGTGGACCGTGCAACTGGTGCACGAACTGCAGCGCACCGCCGCCAGGTGGGCCGGCAGCGCTTTGAATTCGTCGCGGCCCAAGGCGAACTGGCCGTAGCCCTCGGCGTACATCAGGAAGCGCAGCACATCCGCCACTGGCAGTCCCTGGGCGCACTGGCCCTGGCAACTGCCGCACATACGGCAATAGAGCGGCTTGATCTCTTCCAGCCTGGCGGACAGCAACTTGCCGTCGTTGGCATCGAACGGCGAGCCCATGGCGGCGATATTTTCCGCCAGTTGATCTTCGTCCACGATGCTGGGGATGACGGTATTGATGTGGGGATTCTTCAGCACCCACTTCAGGGCCGCGACCGGCGCTCCCGCGCGGCTCAGCCGGTTCAACTTGTCCGGGTCCACCTGGTAGGAACGAACGGTGGGTTTGACGCCGCCGGCCAGAGCCTTCATGACGACCAACCCCACGTTGGCCTTGCTCGCCATTTCGATGAGCGGCTCGATGGCCGGGTCCATGGTGTAGTTGTAGCTGATCAGAAAGACGTCGAAGTGGTTCAACTTCAGCATGGCGGGGATCATTTCGGCGTGCCCGCCGTGAAAGCTCACCCCGGCGAAGCGGATCTTGCCGTCGCGCTTGGCAATCTGCTGCGCTTCCAGCAGATCGCCGGTGACCGAATCGACCGTTTGGCGGCTGTGGAGGTGCCACACGTCGAGGTGATCGGTCTGCAATTCCTTCAGGCTGGTTTCCAGGTCGGCCAGTGCCCCTTTCTGGTCGCGGGCCAGCGTCTTGCTGCTGAGGAAGACCTTGTCGCGGGACTTTTTCAGCGCCGCCCCCACCATGCGTTCGTTGTTACCGCCCTGGTAGACGCGGGCGGTATCGAAGTAGTTGATGCCGTTGTCGACCGCGCGCTCAATCACGCTCTGATCGGAAGTGGTCATGCAGCCGAACGAGACGCGCGTAATCTTCATGCCCGTCTTGCCCAGGGTCGAATAGGCGAGCTTGGGGGCCGGACGCGGAGCGCGCGCCTGCCCGGTGGCCGCCTGGGCGGGCGATCCGGTTCCCGTGGGCACGGAAGCGAGTGCCGGAAATGCGAGAGTGGCTCCCAAAAATCCACGACGTGACGACGAGTTCACAACCAATTCCTCCTTCAGCGCAAATCGATCTGTTTGCGATTTTCAGATCTTATTTATTTTACACTGTCCGCAGTTGATAATCGGACCTTTATCGATCAAACTGGAGGCTTACGGGCCAGCAAGGTCAATTTTCTGCAGGCACGTAAGGAGGCTTGCCATGAAATCGTTCCCCACCCTGGCGCTCCTCGGCGCAATGGTTGGATTGGCGCCGGGACAGAGCGTAGCGCCAGCTCCGCCACCGGCCAAACTGCAGGTCCTGATCGTCACCGGCCAGAACACCACCAGTCACGACTGGCGCGCCAGCACGCCCGTGCTCCGCAAAATCCTGGAAGATTCCGGGCGATTCGAAGTGCGCGTGACCGAGGAATTCCGCGGCGCCGGGGCGGCCACGCTGGCGCCCTACGACGTGGTGCTGCTGAACTACTACGCCGGCAGGAGCGCCAACCTGCGCTGGGGCGATTCGACCGATAGCGCCCTTTTGGACTTCGTCCGCGGCGGGAAGGGCCTGGTGCTGTATCACTTTTCGCTGGCGGCCTTCGATGGCTGGCCGGAGTTCGAGAAGCTGAGCGGCGGAAACTGGCGTCCCAACAACGGCCACCACTCCGCGCGCCACGATTTTACGGTCACCGTTCAGGATGGCGATCATCCCATCATGCGCGGCCTGAAGGCGGCCTTCCCGGAAACCAACGACGAGCTATACGCCAATCTGAAATGGCAACCCGCCGGCGCCTTTCACGTATTGGCCACCGCCTGGGACGATCATTCCCGCTATCAGGCGGGCGAGAAGCAGCCGCTGGCGGGGCCGGGCGCGGCCGAGCCCATGCTGTGGACCGTGAATTACGGCCAGGGCCGCGTCTTCGTCACCGCCCTGGGCCACGATGCGGAGGCCATGAAAAACATCGGCTTCGCGGCCACCCTGGCGCGGGGCACGGAGTGGGCCGCTTCCGGGAAGGTGACCATTCCCGTGCCGCCGGAACTGAAGTAGAGATGAGACGCCGTGTGGCGGCGTTCCAACGCGATCCGAACAGCTTCATCGCGAACCAGACCAGAAAGGCCATTTTGCAGACCCAGCCTGAGCTTGTTCCGGGTGTGGCACAACAGTCGGGGGTTCAGCTAGGATAAACAGAAAGCCATCTTCCGACTGGAGTCAAAATGACCATTCATCGAGTGGCAAGCGCGATCCCCTTGTTCATCGGGGCGCTGCTTGCGTTCCCACCTTCCCAGACACGCGCCCAAGGCCGGGCGGCACAAACCACGACTACGCCTGCGGCGCCGGAACCGGCACAGACACCGGCCGGCCGCGGACGGGGCGGCGTGGCGGGACCCGGACCGGCGGTCGGCGGCGACGTGGATGAAACCCCGGTGGTGACGCATCACTCCATCACGGCGGACGGCAAGCCACTCAACTACACGGCGACCGTCGCGCAGATGCCGCTCAAAAGCCCTTCCGGCGATACCGAAGCGCACATCTTTTACGTGGCCTACACCCTGGACGGGGTGAGCGACGCAAGCAAACGGCCGTTGACGTTCTGCTTCAATGGCGGCCCGGGGTCGCCATCGATGTGGGTGCACATGGGCGGCATGGGGCCGCGCAGTCCCGAACTGCTGCCCAAGGGCGGGATGCCGCAGCCGCCGTATCGCCTGAAAGACAATCCCGATACCTGGCTCGATAAGACCGACCTGGTGTTCCTAGACCCGGTGGGCACGGGATACAGCCGGGCAAAGACGGTGGAAATCGCGCGGCGCATGAACGGGGTGCAGGGCGATATCCAATCGGTGGGCGAATTCATGCGGCTGTACATCACGCACAATAATCGCGAAGTGTCGCCGCTGTTCATCCCCGGGGAGAGTTACGGCACGTTCCGGGCGGCGGGACTGGCGGGCTACCTGATCGACCGCGGGATCGCCTTTAACGGGATCGTGCTGATCGGCACCACGCTCAATCTGGAGACCATCTGGAGCCGCACCGACGACCTGGTATACGAGCTGGAGCTGCCCACCTATTGCGCCGACGCCTACTACCACAATAAGGTGGCGGCCGACCTGCAGAAGAAGGACCTGAAGACGTTCCTCAAGGAAGCCGAAGCCTTCGCCATGGGCGAATATTCCGCCGCGCTGGCGAAGGGCGACGCGCTACCCGCGGCCGAGCGCAAGGCGGTGATCGACAAGTTGGTGCGCTACAGCGGGCTCGACGCCCGCTATCTGGACGAGACCAATCTGCGTTGGGACGTCTCGCACTTTGCCCGCCAACTGCTGCGCGACCAGGAGTTGACCATCGGGCGGTACGACGGGCGTCTCAGCGGGCCGTCGGGCCTGAATACCGGGGAGACGGCGGAGTTCGACCCTTCGAGCACGCTGATCACGCCGCCGTTCACGGCCATGTTCACGAATTACGTGCGCAGCGAACTGGGTTACAAGACGGACATGTACTACTACCCGTCGGGCGGCATTCAGCCTTGGGATTACGGCGTGCAGAACGGCTTCGGCGACACCACCAGCATGCTGCGCAGCGCCCTGGTGAAGAATCCCTACCTGAAGGTAATGATCGCGGCGGGCTATTTCGACCTGGCCACGCCGTATTACGCGGTAGAGTACACCTTCAACCACATGGGACTCAACCCCGAGATGCACAAGAACATCACCTGGAATTTCTACCAGGCCGGCCACATGCTGTATATCGACAGCGATTCGCACGCCAAGCTGAAACACGATTTCGGCGAGTTCTTAACGGGGGCGCTGCCGAAAGACGGGCAATAGGGGTGCACAAAGCCGTCATCTTCGATCTCGGCCGGGTGCTGGTAAATTTCGACTTCAAGCGCGGCTACCAGGCGATGGAAGGGCTTTGCCCGTACCGGGCGGCCGAAATGCCCGTGCGGCTGGCAAACTGCGACCTGGTGCAGCGATTCGAAACCGGCCTGATCGGGCCGCGCGATTTTGTGGCGCAAATGTCGGCGGTGCTCGATCTCCGGATCGAATACGAGCAGTTTTGCGGCATCTGGAGTTCGGTCTTTACCGAGACGCTGGTGCCGGAGAGCATGCTCGAAGGGCTGGCGGCGCGCTACCGGCTGCTGCTGCTCTCCAACACCAATCCCATCCACTTCGAGGCGCTGCGCGAGAGCCACGCCATGCTGCGTCATTTTCACGATTTGGTGCTGTCGTACGAGGTGAAGGCCATGAAGCCGCGGCCGGAGATCTACCAGGCGGCGATCGCACGGGCCGGATGCCGCGCCGAGGAATGCTTTTATACCGACGATATCGCGGCTTATGTCACGGCGGCGCGGAATTTGGGGATCGACGCCGTGCAGTTCGAATCGGCGGCCCAGTTGGAGCGGGAATTCGCGGCGCGCGGAATTTGCTGGAAGTGACCGGTAACGGTCAACCGTGGATCCAGTACATCAGCCAACCGCCGGCGAAGACACAAAAGGTACACGATAGAAAAGTATACGCGGCCGCGCAGAGCCGTTCGCGGGCGGCTCGATCTCCAGGGAGCGCACTGGCGGCGGAAAGCAGGACGGCCAGCAGCAAAGTCCAGGTGGGATGCGACATCATGCCCGTTTCGCCTTTCGCAATTCCAGGGCGCCTGCCAGAGCCAGCAGGTTGAAAAGACCGGCCAGCACCAGCAGCGTGGTTCCATACTCGTGAGTTTGCCCGGCGAGGAACGTCTGCGAGTAGTGGCACAGCCGCGCCGCCAGATACGGCCCGCCGGCCAGCGCTTTTGTCCAGGCGCCGGCCTGCGCCAGTCCCGCGGCGAAGCCATCGAGCCCCTGCAGTTCGGGCGTTTGCGGCCACAGGTTGGCGCCGTGGAGCGCCATACCCGCCACAGTGGCGCCACATACTAAGGCGAGCGAGATGGCAAATTGCAGATAGCGCCGCGCCAGCAGATAGGCGCCTCCGGGCAGCAGCCAGCCGAAGGCAGCCATGGCCGCGGTCTTCATGGCGCCACCTCCGCCTGCCGCGAACGCGGCACCAATAACATGCGTCGCCAGCGCGTCTTGGTGAAGAAGTGCTCCATCACGTCGGCTACGTGGCCCAGCGTCCAGGTCTCCAGATCGGCCGTGGGCGCATCGTACGACCAATACACCAGCAGCGGTTTGCCGACTACATATGCGCGCGGCACGAAGCCCCAGTAGCGGCTGTCGGCCGAATTTTCGCGGTTGTCGCCCATGACGAACAGCATCCCGGGCGGAACGATCGCCTCGCCATCGCGGACGTGGTGCGCGAGCATATCGCGGCCGCGCGGCGTGGTGTTGAACTGCGGCGCCTGGGGAAAGTCGTCGCGGTAAGCGTCGATCAGCGGATCGATATGCTGCGTGTAGGGTTCCCGCAGCCGCAGGCCGTTGCGGACCACCTGTTTGTTCTCCAGGTGGATTCGGTCGCCGGGTATTCCGATGACGCGCTTGACGTATGTCTGGCGAACGTCTTCGGGATAGTGGAAGGCCACGATGTCGCCGCGCGCCACCTCGCGATACGGCAATAGGCGCGCGCCCCAGGAGCCGGGGTCGGAGTAAGTCACGCGATCCACCAGCATGTGGTCGCCTACCAGCAGAGTGCCCTCCATCGACCCGGTGGGCACCACGTAGGCTTGCACCAGCGTGGTGGTGGCGAACAGAAAGACGATCAGCGTCATGGCCCACTCGGCCACGAAGCCGCGGGGCTGGGTCCGCCGCCCCACCGACCAGACCGTGCGGGCCACTTGCAGAGCCTTGCGTCCGCATTCGGGCAGAGTCGTTGCGCGCACGGCGGCGATCCGTTCCTGCAGCGTGGTGGAGATCCAATCGGCCGCGCTGTGCAGGGCGAAACGAAGCCAGCGCCAGTGGCCCGGGGTGCGCGTCAGTTGGCGGCAGCGGTCGCGGAACAGTTGTTGCATTTCGCCGCCGAACTGCGCGCGGAAGTCGCGTGGGTAGGCGTACAGCATCACCAGGTAAACCCGGCAAAACCATCGCATCAGGGCAGATTGCGGCATCAGTCTCCTCCCGTGACGCCGGCCTTGGGCCGGTCGAAAAGGCGGCATGCTTTGGCTGCGGCAACCGCGTCGGCCAGCCGTTGAGCCTCGGCGCGGACCACCCGGCGGCCGAGCGGCGTCATGCGGTAATAGCGGCGGCGCTCGTCGTCGAGCGCGGGGTCGGGCCGCACGTCGGACTCCTCCACCATGCCGGCCGCGAGCATGCGTTTCAGGCAGCCGTAGAGCGTGCCGGGGCCAAGCAGCAGGGCGTCGTTGGTCTGGCGCGCGACATCCTGCATGATGCCGTACCCGTGACGCTCCTCGCCGGCCAGAGCCAGCAGGATGTGGAACACCGGCGGGGTGAGCGGAACGAGATCCTGCGGCGATGGAGGCTTGCGCATCGATACATCCGTTACGGATATATTAGCGCGGGCGGGAGGAGGCGTCAAGAGAAATCGTTGGCGATGCCTACCAGCCGGCCCACCTGGCCCAAAACTTTTCCGCCTTCTTACGCGTGGCGGGACGCGGGTTGACGAGCTCGGACTCCACAAAGGCCAGCACCGGCTTCTTGTTCTGAATGTGTCCGAAGAAGCGGTCGAGCGCCTGAATGGCGTGCCCGGCGGCTACGTTGCGGCACTCGGGGGTGGCATAGCGGGCGCGCCTCACCTTGAGAATTTCCGCGGCGATGCGGTCCGCCAGGTGCGGCTTGGCCAAAGCGATATCGGCGGCGCCCTGGATGGCGTTGGCGGCGGCAATCAACTCGCGGCCGGCGATCGGCGCGAGGTAGCGGTCGAGCAGTTTCTCGATCCGGCCCTCGCTATCGGCGCGGGCCAGGTTGCCCAGGATGCGGCTGGAATCCCAGCGCAGGAGGCGGATTTCGCCCTCCAGCAGACGGGCGAAAAAGTCGAAGCGGGGATACAGCAGGCCGGGATCCTGCTCGCTCAGGCGGCGAAGCATTTTGGCGGATCCGTATTTGGTGCGGGCTTGAGGCGACGCTAAGCAATCGCAGAGCGCGTTGACCTGCTCGGCTGTGGAGCACGGCATCGCCCCCAGCATAATCCTCCCGTTCGCCGGTGTCCAGGGTGTTACTCCGCGGATTTAGAAGTGGTGCGGAGACAGCGAGCGGGCCACCAGTCCGACACCGCCGACCAGCAGAATCAGCATGACGATGGTGTTGAACAGGCTGGTGGGTTGGAAGTAGATGTGCATGTTGGCGATCACCCCGGCCACGATAAAAAGCGCTCCGCCGACGGTGAGCAGCCAGCCGATCGCGCTGCGCCCGTTCCAAAACAGGATGCCGATACCGAACAGCATGGGGAGCAGCGTAATCCCGAAGGCGTTGTCGCCGTGGAACATCCAATACGAGCCGACCACCGTGACCTGGTTGAGGAGCAGGTAGCCGCCCACGCAAGCCATGACGAAGCCCATTAAGAAATGTCCGAGCCCGCCGGGAGTTCCCCCGACGTCGCTCAAGCGGCGCTCTTCCATGACTCAGAGGATATCAAACGTCGCACCGCGCTGCCCTGCTATTATGGGTCTCCAAACAGGAGAGAATTCGCCATGAAATTGCGATTGACGCTGGTCGTGCTGCTGGCGCAATTGGCCTTGCAGACGGCGCCGGCCCAGACGGGCAAGGCGGAGCATTGGGTAGCCACCTGGGGCACGGCGGAACTGCTGGTGCACCCGCGGCCGCCCGCCACGCCGCCCGCGCGGCAGGCGCCGGGAGCGGCGGGTTTCCACAATCAGACCGTCCGCATGGTGGTGCGGACCAGCATGGGCGGCTCGCGGCTGCGGATCAAGGTGGAAAACGCCTTTGGGAGCGCTCCGGTCGAGATCGGCGCGGCGCACATCGCGCTGCGCGCCAAGGATTCCGAAATTGTCGCGGGATCGGACCGCAGCCTCACCTTCAGCGGCCGGCCGGGCTGCACGCTGAGCCCCGGCGTGGTATGGCAAAGCGATCCCGTGGATCTGAAAGTCCCGCCGCTTAGCGACCTGGCAGTAAGCCTGTACTTCCCGGGCGAGACCGGTCCGCCCACGTCTCACGGCACCGGATTGCACACCACCTACGTCTCCCGGGAGGGCGACTTCACGGGCCAGCCGGCCATCGCCGATCCGGCTTTCACGACGCTTTCCTACTACTGGCTCGCGGCTGTCGACGTTCAGGCGCCCGCCGGCGCGGCGGCGCTGATCACGTTCGGCGACTCCATTACCGACGGCACCGCCTCCACGCCGAATGCCGACCATAGCTGGGCCGCCCGGCTGGCGGCTCGCCTGGCGAAAGACAAGAAGACCGCCCTGGTGGGAGTCGCCAACATGGGGATCAGCGGCAACCGCGTGCTGTACGATGGCTCGGGCGCGAGCGCCCTGGCGCGCTTCGACCGCGACGTGTTAAGCCAATCCGGGGTGAAGTGGGTGATGCTGCTCGAAGGCATCAACGATATCGGCCGGGTGGGCACACCCACTCCCGAGGCGCCCACGGCCGAAGACCTCATTGCGGCCTACCGGCAGATCGTCGAGATCGCGCACACCCATGGCATCAAGGTCATCGGCTGCACGTTGACGCCTTATGAGGGCGCGGGCTACTCGCGGGAAGCGGGAGAAGCCGTGCGCGAGGCGGTGAACGCGTTCATTCGCACCGGGGGCGCGTTCGACGCGGTGGCCGATTTCGAGGCCGTCACGCGCGACCCCGCCAACCCCAAACACATCCGCGCCGACTTCGATCCGGGCGACCACCTGCACCCCAACGATGCGGGATATCAGGCTATGGCGGACGCCGTGGACCTTTCCATTTTCACCAGAAAGTGAGGACATTCGATGAGCAAAGATCTGGATCTGCTGCAAGGCACATGGAGAGTGGCCGCGTTGGAGATGGACGGGGAAGCGATGCCGGCCGTCATGCTGGGGGAGGCACGCGTTGTCATCGAGGGCAGCCGCTTTGCCAGCACGGGCATGGGGACGGTTTACGAAGGGACGTTGGAGCTTGACGCGTCCGCAAGTCCGGCGCGGCTCGATATGAAATTCGACCAGGGTCCCGAGAAGGGCAATACCAACTTGGGCATTTACCAAGTGGACGGCGATTCCTGGAAACTGTGCCTGGCCACGCGGGGCTCGGTGCGGCCGGCCGCGTTCACGTCGCCTCCCGGCAGCGGCATCGCGCTCCAAACGTTGGTGCGCGGGCGCGCGCCGAAAGCTCGCCAGGTGAAGAGCATGGCGGAACGCGAAGCTCCCAGCGGGCCGGCGACGGAGTTCGAAGGCGAATGGCGCATGCTCTCCGGCGTGATGGACGGCAAGGCGATGGACGCCTCGGCGGTCGAGTGGGTCAAGCGCGTGACGCGGGGGAATCAGACCGCCGTGCTGGCCGGCCCGCAAACCATGTTGAAGGTGGAATTCACTTTCGACCCTTCGGCATCGCCCCCAACCATCGATTACGTCAATCTCGCCGGCGCGAACAAGGGCAAGCGCCAACAGGGCATTTATCGATTCGCAGGCGGCGTCCTGACGGTCTGTGTGGCCCCGCCTGGCGGCGCGCGGCCGGACGAATTTGCATCGGCCCCCGGCGACGGGCGCACGCTGACGGCGTGGCAACGCGCCACGAACTAGGGACGGCAAGACCCTTCCTTTGCGAGCCGGCCCAGGGACTGCTCCGGCCAGGGGCGGCAGCTCAACGACTGCCGGTTGCGACTGAAAGCCGCCTGAAGGCTCCCGGCGCTCGCACCTTAGCCCGAAGTTCCAGATCAGTTTTTACGCAAGTAATTGAATAATAGGGGCTTGTTGGAAATTGTGGATGCGCCTACTGACTACGCGTTGGAAGGCTTGAGCGGCACCCGGAGGAGGTCGAGGGCGCGTTGCTGAAGGATGGCAGGAGTGGTGATGATATCGAACGCCGGGATGTTGGCATCCTTCGGCTGCACCCGGTTGGCGACGATGGTGGCCAGATCGCTCAGCAGAGTTTGAAAACTGTTTACCACGGAGGTGCGCAGTTGCTCCGCGGCGGCCTCGTCGTCATCGTCAAAACGCTGCTCATTTGACGACTCCAATTCCAATATCGTACCTCTGGCACGCCAGCCCAGGGGCGGCCCGGCATGGATGACGCGCGACTCATAGACAGCCCCGGGAACGGTCCGCTCTCACCTTTGTCCCGTGCGCCGCCCATCCGCCCGCTCTCTGATCCGGGCACTTCTGCGACTAGGGCGTTAGGCGTCACCTTGGGGGCAAAGCGACGCCGTCCCCGGGCGAGAGCCAGGTGAAGTTACTTCTTTGCCTTCTTGGCTGGTTCGGGCATAAAGCTGCAGGTCGAAACGGTGACCTTGGTGGGGGCAACCTTCATCTCCTGCAGGTTGTTTTTGACCAGCATCGCATTGAAGTCGGTGACCTGTTTCAGGGCGTCCTCCCAGGCAGTCGTGGTATGGCTCAGGTCGGCGCAGTCTTTCTGCCAGGTGGCGATCTGGGCGGGGGTGGGCGCCATGTCGAGGCCGACCTGCATCATGCTGACCATGGTGTTGAATGCGTTGTTCAGTTCGAAGAACGATTGCAGCGCATTGGGATTGGAAGCCGCACGCCGGCCAAACCCGCCGCCTCCGCCACCGGCCGGCATGCCGCCGCCAATTTTGGTCAGACTGGCCTCAAGTGTTTTGGTCTGCGCGGCCACATCGGCGGGCAGGTTTCCCTTCATCAGGGTTGCAAGCTGGTCCTGCACCGCATTCACTTCCTCATGGCCTTCAAAGCTATGCTCCATCCCCTGCACGGAAAGAAGAGTGAGCTTGTTCTGGGTGCGCAGGGCGTCCATGAGCGCGGGACTTTCGCCGACGCGCGGATCGTTCATGACGGTGACGTCGCGCGTAAAGACCTTGCCGTCAACGGTCAGCTTGAGCGTATAAACGCCGGGAATCACCTGCGGCCCATGCGGGCCCGGGGTGGTGGAGCCCTCCACCATGTTCATCTGATTCTCGAGGTCGTGCCG
>Ga0182030_10022110_pt1 | contig 11858 bp, 8 predicted proteins | sample 812S3MmetaG_FD_121299 | JGI IMG/M metagenome (GOLD analysis project Ga0182030, IMG submission 121299) | Permafrost microbial communities from Stordalen Mire, Sweden - 812S3M metaG (Illumina Assembly) | ecosystem: Environmental > Terrestrial > Soil > Wetlands > Permafrost | place: Sweden... | reverse complement strand
TGGACCCATCACCACCGACGACGGCATCCATAGAGTGATCGCGATGGTAGCTGCATCGATTGTCGAATGCGGTGAATAGAGTGGCGGAAGTCCGTTACGAAAGCCAGGAGTCCAGAATACTGGAAACTTCTTTTTCCGAATGGAGGAAATCTCCCATGAAATACGCGTCGAGACTGTTAGTTGCCCTAATCTTTTTCATACAGGTGAGCACCCTGATGGCCGGGACGGGAAAGCCCGAGCCCGATCCCTCCGACGGGGGGCAAGACTACATGCGGGCCGGCACCGGAAGCTACGGTTGCACCGCAAAGGACATTGCCCATTACATCAGCCGCAGGGCGGAGGGGCCCATCGTGGTCGACGGACGGCTCGACGAGCCTTCCTGGCAGAAGGCGGAGAAGTCTCCCCGTTTTGTCGACATGGTATCGGGACAGCCCGGATTCTATGACACGCGAGCTGCGGTGTTGTGGGATGACCAATACCTCTACGTCGGCCTCTGGCTGGAGGAACCCTATGTGGAAGCCCACCTGACCCAAAAGGGCTCGTTGATATTTCAAGAAAATGATGCCGAGGTGTTTATCGACGGGGGTGATGCCTATTCTGAACTTGAGATCAACGCCCTGGCCACGACTTACCAAGTCTTCTTCATCTGGCGAGACGCCTATAAGAAGGGTGGCGTATTCGACGTCCCCGAATTCGACATTTTCAACAACAAGGCGCTTACTTTCGGGGGCAATTACGACCGGGACGTTAAGACTTTCTGGACGGGGACGCACCCCCGCGGAATCCGCTGGGCATTCTTGAACTGGGAGTTCCCCGGCCTTCTCACGGCCGTTCATGTGGACGGCAAAATCAACGACAATGCCGCTCCTGACAAGGGTTGGACGGTAGAATTGGCTTTTCCCTGGAAGGGAATGAAATGGCTGGCGGCGGGGCGCTCGCTACCTCCTAAGAGCGGGGATACATGGAGGATCTTCTTTGGACGCTTCGAGCTTTTGAAGCCGGGCGGCGTGGAACTGGCGGACCACCCGGGGTGGGTTTGGAGCCGTCATGCCGTCAGCGACACGCACATCCCAGAATGCTTCCCCTACATTCAGTTTTCGGATAAGACCGTCGGGGAACAGTAACCTGGCCGTCAGGTCAACTGGGGTTGAAGCGCCCTCGGATGCGCTCGTCGCACTGGACATTGACGCTCCGGTCGCTCCGCATACGGCCGATTCAGGCGTGTCCTGCTCGGCTGTTATGCCCCCATTCGAGCAAAATGCGGCAAAAGTAGGAGAATGGCCGCCGGGGGCGTCAATACGCCTGGGAGGTTTGGCTCGACCTGTGGAAGGGCGGGCGCACTTCTCATTCTCCGGGATCACAGGGCAAATGCCGACAAGATCTGTGCAGAGGATGAGTCACTGGATTCAGTCGTGGAAGGGCGTTTTTGGCGACACACAGACCACCGCTCGCTGGGACCTCACCCAAAAATCCCTCTTGACTTGCGCAGATCCGGCATTATACTTAACAGCGTTCAGTAAATGAGCATAGTTATTTAACGGGCTTCACCATGGGGACCAAAGAACGGCGCGAAAGAGAAAAGGAGAACCTCCGGCAGGAGATTCTCGATGCTGCGCGCCAACTCTTTCTGAGAAACGGCTATGAGAACGTCTCCATGCGCCAAATCGCAAGGAAGATTGAATACTCACCGACCACCATTTACCTCTACTTCAAGAATAAATCGGAACTCTTCCACAGTCTTTGCGAAGAGGCCTTCGCGAAACTGGAGAGGGAACTTGGCGGCATTGTGAGAATTGACGGTGGCCCTCCCCAATTCCCCGGGAAAGCGATGGAGGCTCCCCCCGACCCTGTCTGGTGCCTCAGGAGGGGGGTGGAGGCTTACATCCGCTTCGGTCTTCATTATCCGCATCATTACCGGCTCCTTTTCCTGACCCCCCACCCTGAAGACAAGGATCCGGAGTTCCAGTATAAAGGGTCAGCAGGAGAGAGAGCATTCCGGTACCTCTTGGAGATCATTTCCCTGGGGATTGAACAGGGGAAATTTCGCAAATCGGACCCCATGATGATCGCCCAAGCGTCCTGGGCTGTCATGCACGGCATCACGTCCCTCCTGATCACCCAAATAGACTTTCCTTGGGTGGGCAAGGAAGATCTCATTCAAGGCGTAGTGGAGACCTTAGTTCGGGGTGTCGAGGCGTAATTTTTTTGGTCCGTTGCTTAACATCGTTTAGTCGTAAACCGGCGTTAAGGCATTCGGAGGTGCTCTTTGCATACGTCCAGCAAATTCGTTTTTCTCTTCTGGGTTGCCCTATCGTGGGCGTCGGGTCCCGCCTCGGCGCAAAATGCGCCGGCGCTCAGACTCACTCTGACGGACGCGATTACCATGGCGCTGAAGCAGAACCCGCAGGTTCAGAATGCCAACCTGGACGTGGCCGATCGTCAGCAAAACGTGCACCTGCGGCGGTCCGCCCTGTTGCCGCAGGCCACCCTGGAGGTTTCTGACCGTGCGGAGCGGATCAACTTGGGGTCCACCTTCGGAGCAGACCTTCCGATCTTTCCCCACCACGTAGGTCCATTCCAGGTCTTCCAGGCGGGGCCGGAATTTTCCACGTCCATTTTCGATCTTACCCTGTGGCGCAAGTTGCAGGCGTCGCGTGCCTCACTGGAAGGCGCGCGCACCGATGAGCGCTCACTGCGTGACCACACAACTCTGCTGGTCGTCTCGCAATACCTTGCGGCGCTGCGTGCCGGGGAGCAACTGGAAGCCGCGCAGTCGCGGGTGGACTTGGCGCAGGCTCTATTCGACCAAGCCCTGCAACTGGAGCAGCACGGCATCGGAACGAACCTGGACACGGTTCGGGCCCAGGTGGAGTTGCAGAATGAGAAACAGTTTCTGCTCGTGGAGGTTACAGAGCGCTTGAAGGCCCTTTACGGTCTGGGGCGGCTTCTGGATCTCGCCCCGCAGCAGACCATCGAGCTGACCGACCAGTCCCTGTTTTCACAAACGCCGGAGTTCCCTGGGGACGCGAGCGTAACCGGCGCCCTCGCCAACCGCCCCGAGATGAAATCCCTGGACGCACAGGTAGCAGCGGCGGGCTATGACCGCCGGGCCGCGCGTGACGACAGGCTTCCCTCTCTCAGCCTCGGCGGAAACTGGGCGTACGAGGGCACCTCGCTGCCCACGTCGATTCCCACTTATGTACTGGGCGCCACGCTGAGCGTTCCGTTGTGGACAAGCGGGCGCATCCGCGCCGAGGAGGCCCAGGCGGACGTTCGCTTGCGCCGTCTCGAGAACCAACGGCGCGGCGAGCGGGACGCCATTGCCGAAGAAGTGAAATCCGCCACGGCTGACCTGGAATCGGCCCGCGGCCAGGTGGAGGTAGCCCGCTCCGGCTTGACTCTGGCGCAGAAGGCGCTTGACCAGGCGCGCGAACGCTTCGCCGCCGGCATCGCCAACAACCTGGAAGTGGTCACGGCGCAGGACTCGCTGGCCCGCGCGAGCGACAACATGATTGATGCCCTTTACCGATACAACCTGGCCCATGCGCAGCTCGCCCACGCCACGGGCCAGATTGAAACTCTTTACGCGAAGTGAGGTCATCCAATGCCGCCACTTGCCGAGCGCAATCTATTCCATGACCGGGTCCGCCTGGCCGTCACTCTGACCGGTGTGGTATTCGCGGTGGTGCTGATCGTGGTGCAACTCGGGCTCTACGTGGGCTTCTCGCGCACCACCACGGCGCTGGTTGACAATTCAAGCGCGGACCTTTGGGTGGTGTCAAAGAACGTGCCCTATATCGAACAGGGCATTCCCTTCTCCGAGCGCAAGCTTTATACCGTGCGCGCCACGCCCGGCGTCGCGGAAGCCGAAAACTACATCGTGCGGTTCAGCCGGTGGAAGCGCGACGACGGCCAAGAAGAGTCCGTCCAGATTGTGGGAGTTAATCCGGAATCCACCATGGGGCAGGCCTGGAACATTGTCGCCGGCAGGCGGGAAGATCTGAAAGTCGATGACAGCGTCTTTGTCGATCGGATCTATTTTCCCAAGCTGGGGGTGAGGGGGGTGGGGGATATGGCGGAGATCTTGGGCCGCCGCGCTCGCGTGGTGGGCCTCACCCAAGGCATCCGGTCGTTCACCACCTCGGCCTACGTTTTCACCAACTACCGTAACGCGCTGGACTATGCCAACCTGCGCGACGACCAGACGATGTTCATCCTGGTCAAGGCCCGCGCGGGCGTGAACGTGGAGGAATTACGGCAGCGCCTGCAAGGCCGCCTTACGGGCGTCGACGTTCTCACCCGCCAGCAGTTCTCCGACATGACTCGCCATTACTGGCTGTTCACGACGGGCGCGGGCATGGCAGTGCTGATGGCGGCGGTGCTCGGGTTGCTCGTGGGCGTGGTGGTGGTGGCCCAGACGATTTACTCCAGCACCATGGACCACCTGCGCGAGTTTGGAACCCTCAAGGCTATGGGTGCCACGAACGCCTACATCTACAAAATCATCATGAAGCAGGCGGCCATCGCGGCCGTCATCGGATACGCTCTGGGTATTTCTTTAAGCATCCTCGTGGTGCACGAGAGCGGCAAGGGCGGCGCGAACATCATCTTGCCGTGGCAACTGGGTGTTGGGATGCTGGGCCTGACCGTTGCCATGTGCGTCGCCGCGGCCTTCGTCTCTATCAACAAGGTCACCAAAATCGATCCAGCCATGGTCTTCAAACAGTAGGGCGACCGGTAGCGGCGCCTATTGAGCGGCAAATAGGAGCGAACCCTATGCAGAAACCCATTTCCGTGCGCGAGGTCACAAAAATCTTTGGCGCCGGCCCTACGGAGTTCCGGGCTCTGGACACCGTAAACCTTGAAGTGGAGCGTGGCGAGGTGATGCTCCTGATGGGCCCTTCCGGCAGCGGCAAGACCACGTTGATTTCGATCCTCGGCTGCATTCTCCGACCGACCTCGGGCAGCGTCAAGATCCTGGGGGAGGAGGTCACGCGCCTCGGCGAAAAGCAACTGCCCCGCGTCCGCCTGGAAAATATTGGGTTCATCTTCCAGGGTTTTAATCTCTTCCCCACGCTGACGGCGGGAGAAAACGTGGAATTGGCGCTCGACTTGAAGGGCCAGCGAGGGCCGGCAGCGAAGCGCCGGGCCAGAGGTTTTCTCGAACAGGTGGGATTGGGACCGAGGTACGACTCTTTCCCGGCTGACTTGAGTGGAGGGGAAAAGCAGCGCGTGGCCATCGCGCGTGCGGTCGCGACCGAACCCCAGGTGATTCTGGCGGACGAGCCCACCGCCGCGCTCGACTCGCATAGCGGCCGCACCGTCATGGAAATGCTGCGCGACCTGGCGCACCTTCATGGCCGCGCCGTGGTGGTGGTCACTCATGACAACCGCGTGCTCGAGTTCGGCGATCGCGTCGTGCGCATCGAAGATGGGCGCATTTTGAGCGGCTCCGCAGAACCGGCGCCGGCGAACTCGGAGACGAAACCGGGCCCTAATGATAGATCCAGCCTATTTGGGGCGGCGCTCTCTGCGGCCTCTTCTCAATCACAAACCATGGCTGTCCCAATTAGCGAGCGATCCTGGCGATTGATGGGGCTGCGCCGTCCGCTGCGCGCGATAACGGGTAGCAATATTTGTAAATCTTTTCCCTCTCCCCCTTGCGGGAGAGGGGGAACCGCAAGGCGGTGGGTGAGGGGGTTCAGGCGAAATTGGACACAAACTGTCTGAGCCGCAAACACACGGCATACGGCAGAAACCAGATAGCTACAAGCATGAGTGAAAAGCCGTACGCCCCAATACCCTCGCCGCGAATTCAAGAGACTGCGGGTCTGGAATAGAGGATCAAGATTGGATTGGGTGCAACGGTTTAGACCCCCTCACCCGTCCCGCCCCGGCTGATGAAAGCGCCGGTTGCGGGCCACCCTCCCCCTCAAGGGGGGGAGGTAAGTGAATTTACATCGATCTCCGTGCAGATGAGGTTGGTTAAGCGCCGACCGCCATGGAAAGGGGCAGCCCTTGTCGCCGCGGCAGCCGAAGCCGCAGGTCGCTCCTCGGTGAGGGGATCGTGATTTGGACAAGACCGGATACAAACCGGCCCTACAAGTCGGCCCTCAGGAGGAACCTATGAAACGCCGCACCGTTTACTTGCTGGTTATCGGAATTGCTTTAGGAATCTTCAGCGGAAATCTGGTATCCCGGCGGGGCAGGGCGACCGAAACGCAGCCCCCGGAGGCGGGCAAGCTCGCCGTCCCTTCCACGGGTGGCTGGGTGGCCGGTCCGGGCATCGTCGAGCCGGTTTCCGAAAGCATCAGGGTAGGCTCGGAAATTACCGGTAAACTTCAAACGGTTCTCGCCGACGAAGGGGACACGGTAAGGAAAGGCCAGTTGCTTGCGGTGCTCGTGAACGACGATTACCACGCGGCCGTCCTGGCCGCGCAAGCCACCCTGGCCGACCGGCAGGCCAACCTCGAGAAAATCCTCAACGGCGCCCGCCGGCAGGAACGCGCGGAGGCTCTGGCGGCGGTGCGTGAAACTGAGACCAACACGAACAATTCCCTAGCCGAGATGGAGCGCCGCGAGCGCCTTTTGGGCAAGGGCGTCGTCTCCCGGGAAGAGACGGAGAGCTACGAGAACCGCTATAAGATGGCAAAGGCTCGCTACGAGGAAGCCCTCCAGCACTACCAGTTCATCGACGCGGAAGCACGTCCGGAAGATGTGGAGATGGCCCGCGCCGCCGTGCGCCTGGCCCAGGCCGACTTGAATCAGAACCAAGCCAGGTACGAGAAGACCTTCCTCCGCGCGCCCCTGGACGGTGTGATTCTTCGCCGCCATCATCGCGCGGGAGAGGTCGTAGTGAGTTCCGCCAACAACCCGGACCCCGTCTTCACCCTCGGCGATTGCCGCGTGTTGCGCGTGCGGGTGGACGTGGATGAATCCGACGTCGCTCAATTGCGCTTGGGGGCCCGCGCCTATGTCACCGCCCGGACGTTCGGCGACCGCAAATTCTGGGGACGGGTCGTGCAGATTGGCGAGGAGTTGGGCAAGAAAAACGTCCAGACGGACGAACCGGTCGAGCACGTCGACAAGAAAATTCTCGAGACGCTTGTGCAACTGGACGCGGGCCACGAAATCCCGATCGGGCTGCGCGTTGACGGCTACATTGAACCACCCCAATAGCAAGGTCTTCCTGTCTGAACACTCCTGCCCGAACGGAAAGGCCACTCCGGGCTTCTTGGCTCAAGGAGCAGAATTAGCCTGGGTTTCTCACCACGCGTTTGGAAGGGCGGGGCTTTACAGGCTGCGGAAAAACTCGCCGGCACTGTCATTCTGAGGAGCAGCGGCGACGAAGAATCTCGCATTGCCTTGAAAATACTCAGAGCGAGATCCTTCGCTGCGCTCAGGATGACAGCATTGTAGGGTTTTTCCGCAGCCTGTTTAGCCCCGCCCTTCCTGCAACCCTCTAAGAGTGTCCTGGTGTTGTGAGAAATGCGGGTTAGACCCGCACTTGGTAGCGCTTAGCGCCATGACCCTCGGCCTTGAACCAGAGCAAGGCCTTTTGGGTAATCCTTCTTCGCAAGTTGACGATACAACACATTAGGAGTTCGCTTCAAGGCCGTGGCGATAGCTCCTGGCTGCCGGCGCTCCGTGACCCGTAGCTCTATTTCGTGGTTCCTGCGCCGCTCATCGGGCGGCGCGGCCTGCAAGGGAAGGCGTTTTTCCTGGGATGTCAGAGGATGCATGAAGGTCGATATCACACGAAATGAAGGAGTTGACCCGCCGCAGCGACACCGTTGGCATCGGCGCCGCGGTTCGGATGAAGATAATGGCGAGCTAGGAGACCATGGGCGGGCATGTTCAGGCTGGGCGTGGCCAGAGCTCTCCGAGTCGTCTACATCCCAACCGGATTGGCGCGCAAGAGCAGCCCTCCATCTCGCGCCGCTCATTCTGGCATTGCTGACGGGTGCTCTCGCCGTTGGCCAGCAGGTTCCGCCTCACGCTCCCCGCCTGCCCACCCTGACGCATGCCGGGCAGATCCGGCAACTCACCCAGGAACAGGCCATCCGCGGCTACCCGATACATCTGCGGGCCGTAGTCACCTTCTACGATCCCGGCGGCCCGGACGTGTTTGCCCAGGAAAGCTCCAGCGGCCCTCCATCACCCGACATGTTCGTACAGGATTCGACAGCCGGCATTTATGTCCACACCACCCCCGCCGGGCCGAAGGCCCAGACGGGCGAACTCATCGAAATTGAAGGTGTCACCGAAGCGCCTGATTTCGCCCCGCAGATCGGCAACCCCCGCTGGAAGGTGATCGGCCGGGCGCCGATGCCTGTCCCTCACCACCCGACTTTTGAATGCTTGGCCTCCACCGTGGAGGACAGCCAGTGGGTGCAAGTGGAAGGCATTGTGCGGTCGGCCCGCGAGTGGAGGGGATTCCTCGTTCTGAGCGTGGCGATGGGCGGAAGCAGGCTCAGGGTATGGATCCGCGAGTACGATCCGGCGATTCTTGGCCAACCTGTGGACGCGGAGGTCCGTCTTCGCGGCGTCTGCGGCGCACTCTTTGACCAGAAAAACAGGCTTGTCGGCGTCTTGCTGTATGTCCCGAGCCTGAAGGAAGTGGATTTCACCAAGCCCGCACCGGCGGACCCGTTCGCTGTCGCTGCGCAGCCTATCCTCCGCCTTCAGCAGTTCGCCTCCGGAAGTATGCTGGGTCACCGCGTCCATGTGCGGGGTGTCGTCAGCTTTCAGCAACCGGGGAGTCTGCTTTACATCGCCGATGGGCCGATTGGGCTTCGCGTCGAGACTCGGCAGTCCACCGCGCTCCGCCCTGGCGACCGAGTGGATGTACTTGGGTTTACTGACGTCTCCGGCCTCAAGCCGCTCATGGAAGATGCCACCTTTCGCCTGATCGACAGGGGCCCGGAGCCTGCTCCAGTCCCTGTGACCGCGAAACAATTGCTCGAAAGCGATTTCGACTCGGAGCGCGTTTCCATCGAGGCAGACCTGCTGGAAGAATCTCACCTCCCAGGCGCTCAAACGTTGGTCCTTCAGAATGGCGGACTCATCTTCAACGCCAACAAGGCCGCCGCCGCGCTTGACCGCAAACTGTGCTCGTTGCGTGCAGGCAGCCGCCTGCGGGTGACCGGCATCTGCTTGGAGGACAAGGACGAAAACGGAAGGAACCAATCCTTTCGCATCCTTTTCGACGGGTCCGACGATATCGTTACCATCAGCCAGCCCCCCTGGTGGACGCTAGAGCATGCCTTCGAAGTGCTGGGATGGGTGGGTTTATTTCTCCTGGCGGCGCTGCTCTGGGCATTTGTCCTGGGTCGGCGGGTGCATCAGCAAACGGCGATTATCCGCCAGTCGAAGGAGGTGGCCGAGGCTGCCAATCGGGCGAAGAGCAGTTTTCTGGCCCACATGAGCCACGAAATCCGCACGCCCATGAACGGCGTCATTGGCATGGTTCAACTGCTGTTGGAAACCGATCTTTCTGCTGAACAACGGCGATATGCCAGCGTGGTTCAGACTAGCGGGAGAATTCTGCTGGCGCTCATCGACGACATCCTGGACCTTTCCAAGGTCGAGGCGGGCAAGATCGCTTTGGAGAACCGGAACTTCAATCTGCCCCGTATTGTCGAAGACATCGTCCAGGTCTTACGTGTCCAGGCGAGCGCGAAGGGGCTCGACATCCATTCGCGCGTGCCGCCGGAAATTCCGCCGCTCCTGCGCGGCGATGCCCACCGCCTGAGGCAGGTGCTGACCAATCTCTCCGCCAATGCCATCAAGTTCACCGAGCGGGGTGAGGTAACGCTGGAGGCGGCACTCGAGAGACAGAGCGGCGGTACGGCGACCGTCCGTTTCACCGTTACCGATACGGGGATCGGGATCCGTCCGGACCAAGTCGCAGCACTATTCTCGCCCTTCGCCCAGGCAGACGCCTCCACAACACGCAAGTACGGCGGTACCGGACTTGGGCTGGCTATTTCCAAGCACCTTGTCGAAATGATGGGGGGATCCATCGGCCTCGACTCCCGGGAAGGCCAAGGTTCCACCTTCTGGTTCACCGTGGTTCTTGAACTGGTGCACCCCAACCAGGAGGAACCCGCGACCGAGCAGAAGGATGAGCGCTTCGGCGCCCCCAATGGGACACCGCATAACAGAAGTGGAGCACGAATCCTGGTGGCAGAGGACAATGCCACGAACCGGGAAGTCGCGCTTGCGCAACTGCAGAAGCTTGGATACAAAGCCGGTGCAGTCACCAACGGCGCGGAGGCCCTGCAAGCGCTGCGCGAGGCTGACTATGACGCCGTCCTGATGGACTGCGAAATGCCCGAGATGGACGGCTACGAAGCGGTGCGCCAGATCCGGGAGGGCCGGACAGGGACCCGCAACCCGCGTATTCCTATCATTGCTCTCACCGCTGACGCCATGAGGGGCGACCGGGACAAATGTCTTCAGGCGGGAATGAGCGACTACCTTGCTAAGCCAGTGGAGCCGCAGCACCTGGCTGAGATCCTGGAGAAATGGCTGATCCCGCCCGCCCGCGGCGGCGAGGCGATGCCTCGATCCGATCACTCCCCGGCAAAAACCGAAGCGGTGTTCAACCCGGAAGAACTGTTGGCTCGTCTCATGGGCGACAAGGGCCTGGCCACCAAGGTCATCGCCGGATTCTTGCACGACGCCCCGCGGCAGTTGCGCACGCTGAAGAGCAGGCTGGATGCAGGCGATGCCCATGGCGCCCGAATACAAGCGCATGCCCTCAAGGGAGCGGCGGCCACGGTCTCCGCCAAGGCCCTGCGTGCGCTCTCCTCGGAAGCGCAGGAGGCCGCAGCCGCGGGGGGATTCACCAGCGCCTTGGCCCTGCTGCCTCGGCTGGAGGAACAATTCGAGCTGCTCAAAGCTACGCTGAAGCAGTCAGGGTGGGTATAGTCGAGCCCCAGGAGGGAATCACCAAGATGCGCACACTTATCGTCGAAGATGACTTCACGAGCCGGCTTGTGCTCCAGTCATTTCTCTCCCCCTATGGTGAATGCCACACCGCTGTTAATGGCCGGGAGGCGGTAGCAGCGTTCCGCGCCACCCAAGAGAGCGGACAAGCGTACGACCTGATCTGCATGGACATTATGATGCCGGAAATGGACGGGCACACGGCCGTAAAGGAAATCCGGGCTCTCGAGGAAGCCGGAGGCATACCCTTTGCGAAGCGGGTAAAGATCATCATGAACACGGCCCTGGACGATGTGAGGAATTTAACCAACTCACTCAGGGAGTCGTGTGATGTCTACCTGATAAAACCGATCGATAGGGCGAAATTGCTCGATCACCTTAAGGCCCTTCACCTCGCGTAGTCCCAGATCCCCGATCACCAGCCATGAGGTCCGCCTAGCCTGGTGGATTTCTCACCACGGGTCTGGAAGGGCGGGGCTTTAGCCCCGCCGTTGCAAGGCCATCCTGATTATTTCCACGTCCCGCCCCCCGCGCAGCTTGCAGCCGCAAGCTGCGCGGGGGGCGGGACAGATTGAGCGTGAGAGCCGCGATTTCGGCGGGGCTGAAGCCCCGCCCTGCCAGCAGCGTCCAACCGTGGTGAGAAGTCCGGACAAGCAAAGAGCCGGGCGTTGCCGCCGTAACGAGTCCCTGAAACTTTTCGAATTGGCCTCAGAACTTGCAGATGGGCTTTGCCCTGTCTCTAACCCGGATTTCTTACCTCACATTTGGAGGGGAGGGGCTAAACAGGCTGCGGAAAAAACCAAAAGCGCTGTCATTCTGAGCATTGACAGCCTTGCGGCTGCCCAGGATGGGCAGAAACTCGGGCCGAGGAAGGGTAGCGCGGACCTGTTTTTTAGGTCCGCGGC
>Ga0182030_10022109_pt1 | contig 11858 bp, 13 predicted proteins | sample 812S3MmetaG_FD_121299 | JGI IMG/M metagenome (GOLD analysis project Ga0182030, IMG submission 121299) | Permafrost microbial communities from Stordalen Mire, Sweden - 812S3M metaG (Illumina Assembly) | ecosystem: Environmental > Terrestrial > Soil > Wetlands > Permafrost | place: Sweden... | reverse complement strand
GCGGGCGCACCCAAGAGCCTCGTCCTGTTTTCGCCCTTCGAGCGCCGCGCGTTCGGCCAGACCTCGCTCGGCGGATTTGATGGCTGGCTCGTCAAACCGGTGCGCGCCCGTTCGCTGTTTGAACGGCTCGCCCGCGAATTTCCTTCGCCACGCGGCGTAACCCCGGCGCCGCGAGCGTCGTCTCCCGCGCCGGCGCGCGCGCTTCTGGCCGAGGACAACGACATCAACGCGATCATCGCGCAAAAGGCCCTTCGGCGGCTTGGGTTCGAAGTGACGCGCGCCGGCGACGGCGCGGAGGCGGTCAATCTTGTCGCGGCGGGGGCGCGCGGCGAAGCGCCGCGGTTCGATCTCGTGGTGTTGGACATCGAGCTGCCCGGCTTCGACGGCTACGAGGCCGCGCGCGCGGTGCGCGCGCTCGAGCGGGACCTGCGCCAGCCGCGCGTCGCGATCCTTGCATTGACCGCCCATGCGATGCCGGGCGACCGGCGCGCGAGCGAGGCAGCGGGAATCGACGAATTTCTCGCCAAGCCCTACGATTTGCCGAGCCTCGCCGTGACGATCGAGCGCGCATTGGCCGCCGCGGACGGAGATCGCGCGAAGCCGCGCGCCGAGAGCGCTTAAGGAGGTTGTCATAATTCCTTGCGGAGGGCATGCTTTGACGCTTTTCGCGCGCTGGGATTGGGGACCGCGGCATGGAATCGGGCGAGGCAGCGGGAACTCGCAAACATTCATTCGGCCTTGCCATCGCCGCCGCAGGCGGCGTTCGCGGCGTACCTGAGACGATTGCGAAGATGGGCGCGCTGGAGGTTCGCCTCGCGTCCAAATCGTCGGAAGTCCGCGCCGCGCAGAAGCTGCGCTTCCGCGTCTTCTTCGACGAAGGCGGCGCGCTCGCCGCTCCGATCGTCAGAGTGATCCGGCGCGACGTCTGCCGCTTCGACCGCGTCTGCGACCATATGATCGTGGTCGACGTTTCCGCCCATGCGGCCGACGGGGCGCCCGCGGTCGTCGGCGCGTATCGCCTGTTGCGTCAGGACGTCGCCGAGGCCCATTTCGGCTTCTACAGCGCGCGGGAATTCGAGGTCGGCGCGCTGATCGCCCGCCATCCCGCCAAGCGCTTTCTCGAGCTCGGCCGCTCCTGCGTCGCCGACGGTTATCGCGGCCGGCGCGCGCTGGAACTGCTTTGGCGGGGCATCTGGGCCTACGCGCTGCGGCACCGCATCGACGCGATGTTCGGATGCGCGAGTTTCCCCGGCGCGGACCCGCGGGCGCACGCCGCCGCCCTGGCTCTGCTTCGCGGCGAAGGCGCGATCGAGCCGGAATGGTGCGTCGACGCGATCGGCGCGCTCGCGGCGGAAGCGCCGCCGGCGCCTCCGCTCGACCCGCGCGCGGCGCTGCGCGCGCTGCCGCCGCTCATCAAGGGCTATTGGCGGCTCGGGGCCAAATTCAGTCGGCAAGCGGTCGTCGATCCGACGTTTGGCACCACCGACGTGCTCGCGGTGCTGCCGATCGAGGCGATCCGCTCCCGTTATCTCGAACATTTCGCGCCGCGGAACGAAACCGGCCCGCTCGCCGCGTGAACGGGATTTCCAACGGCGTAAAAATGCTCTATCGAGGAGATGACGGCGACGTCATGCACCCGTAGCTCAGCTGGATAGAGCGCTGCCCTCCGAAGGCAGAGGCCAGGGGTTCGAATCCCTTCGGGTGCGCCAATGATTTCAAAATGTTACGGGATAGCGCCGTCCTCGTTACGCCATGGCCTTGCGCAGGCGATAGCATCGGGCGGCGGGACGTCGAGCGCTGGGTCGCCGCCGCAGGCCCGGCGCCGTTCACTCGTCATTGCTCGCGTTCAAATCCTCGGCGGCGATTTCACCAGGCTGGGCGATCTGCGCGAAGACGTCGTAGCCCAGGGTCGAGAGCCGTTTGCCGGCTTCCGCGCCGTAGCCCTCGGGCATTTCAAGGCCAACGCCGTCGGCGAGGCGGTTGTAGAAATTGAAAAGCGCGGTCACGAGCACCGTCGAATAGAGCGCGTCGTCGCCCCAGCCCGCCTGATAGACCGCCGCGGCGTCGTCGGGCGTCATGCGGGCGGGCGCCAGGGTCAGCTTGCGCGCGTATTGTAGCACCGGCTTCATCCGAGTCTCGACCGGCGCGCTGTCGATGTCCTCGAGCAGCGCCTTGATGAGGTCAGGCGCGACGCCGCAAGCCGCGGCGACCGCGAGATGTGCGCCGTGACAATAGCGGCAGGCGTTGAGGCCGGAGACATACGCCGCGATCGTCTCGCGCTGGCCCTGCGTGAATGGCGAAGGCCCGCGCATCGCGGCTTCCGTGAACTCGCCGAGCGGCTTCGTTGTGGCGGGATAGGCGCGATAGAGATCGCGCATGACGGGCTTGTCCGGCAGGGATCGCAAGTGCGGCATGGGGGCTCTCCTTCGTCGCCGGGCTTCGGCCCGCGCCCGATGTAGGCCTAACGCCGCATCCCCGCCAGGGTTCACGGGCCGGAATCAAAAGGCCGCCGGGAGGGCGGCCTTAGGGAGTCTCTGAAGCGATGCGGCTTTAGCGGGCCGCGCCGAACTCAAGCCGCCGGTTGCGCGCCCGGCGATAGTTGGCAAAGCCGAGGCTCGCAAAGCCGATCAGCATCATCGCCCAGGTCGAAGGCTCGGGGACGGTGGCGACGACGAAAGCGTCCGTGTTGAGATAGCGAATGGGGGCGCCGCCGTCCGGCGGAGGCGCGTAGCTGAGGTTCTCCCACGACGGCCCCGGCGCGCCGCCCAAAATTGGATCATTCACCAGGCCGAGCGGGTTTTTGAAAACGAGCTGGAGGGCGCCGAATGTATTTGGACGCTCGAAGACGAAAGAGTCGAAGGGGGTCTGGGGGCCCAGAGTCGAGTCGCCGGGCGTGTAGTTAAAAGCGGTGACGACGCCGCCGTTTGAAAGAGGAGACCCTTGGGTCACGCCCTCCAACGAGGTCAAATCCCAGGTCTCAATATAGCCGTACGTGTTGATGGTGAACCAGCCGGTAAGGTGAGTATTCGTTGTGTCATCGAAAACCGCGTTTTCAATCGTATACTTAACGTCCGCCCGACTGCTCGACGCCGAGACTGCGAGTGCGGCGAACGCCAAAGCGCTGGCCGCGATAACACGGGAATATTTCATACGCGAACTCCCCTGGCCCAAATACGTCGGCGCGAAACTGCGGCGCCGTCGCCTACAAACTCGGACGTTAGGTAAAGCGTGCGTGCAGGAGTTGTCAATGTTCAACCCCCGCGCGTTAATGCTATTTACCCTGATGGTTAACGCCTGCGAGCCCATTAGGCGCGAAGCCGCCGGCCGGCCGGGCTTTCTTGCTTCCAATTTTTCCTCGACGCGTTGCCAACGGTCATAATTTGGCCTCTAACGGGCGTTTGAAATTCAAACGGTCGTTTCGTTCTGGGTAGGAGGCCCTCGTGACCGCTCGGATCTTCGCAAAGTTCCGACCCCGGCGCCGCATGCTGACGCGCAAGCTCACGATCGAGCTTTGGGTTGTGGGCCTTGCAAGCGCGATCCTGCTGGCGCTCGCCCTCGCGCTGAATGCAACGGCCGATCCCCCCGCGGAAACGGTTGGCGCCGCAGGCGCCGATGGCCGCCCCGCCGCGGCGATGAATCCGGAACTCAAGGACTTCATCGAGCGCGCGGCCTTTGCCGCCGCGACACGTCCGGCCGCCTCGACCGCGCGGGAATTGACCCCTCAGGAATCGGCGTCGAGCGCGCCACCTAGCGCTCCCGCACTGTCTCGGGCCGCGGTTGCCCCGCGGGCCGGCGAGCCCAGAGCGCATGCGACGAGGGTCGCCTCCGCGATCCTGCCGCCGCCGCATTCGGCTCTTGTCGCGCGGGCCTCGCCCGCGACAGTTCCGCCGCTGCCCCCGGTCGACGTCACTCCGTGGCGGCTCGTCAAGGACACCGGAGCGTTCGCGGCGGCAAACCTCGTTTCCGTCGGCAATTCGCTGAGTTCGCTCGCCAAGAAACTCTCGTTGTGAAGCACACCGAATTCACGCGGCAGGCGCTGCTCGATCATGCGACCAACGTCTTCGCCGAGCGCGGGTTCGAGGCCGGCTCGGTACGCGAGATAACGCGCCGCGCCGAAGCCAATCAGGCCGCGATCACCTATCATTTCGGAGGCAAGGGACCACTCTATCAGGAAGTCTTGAAGCTCGCGGTCGCCGCGCTAAGCGACGCTTCCCTGCTCGATGAGGAGATCGTGGAACGGGTCTCGCGCGAGGAAGCGGTGCGTTTGTTCATCCGCCAACAGGTGACGCCGCTGCTCAAGCACGGCCAGATCAGCCGCTATTTGAAAATCTTCGCCTGGGAAACGCTGGCGCCGACTCCGGTCTATCGCGAATTCATCGCCAGCGAGAAACTGCCGGTAATAGACCTCGCCGGCCGAATCGTGCGCAAGTTTCTGCCCGCGGATGCCTCGCGCGCCCAACTCACCGTCGCGACGATCTGGCTCACCCAGCAGGTCGCCCCCTACATCCGGCACTTCGACACTATGTCGCAGCCGCCGCTGAATTTGAAGCTCGATCGTGGCTTCATTGAGCAACTGGCTGGCGACCTCTCAGAAATGACGATCGCGGGCTTGAGCGCGCGCGCCTCGCGTAACCCAAAAACCTGACGTGTGCGCGTCGGGCCGGACTTTCCGGCCGCTCTAGTTTGCGTCCGATTTCGACGCGCTCATGTTCTGCACGAACTTGCAGGGGGCGCCTTCGCAGATGGGATGGATCTCGTTTCGACTGACGAAGGCGCGCAGCTCCATCGCGATCGCGCCGTTCCAGATCTCCTCGACGTCTGCGGCCTCCGAAAGATTTCCGATCTCGCGGGCGGCGAAGCAGCATGGCTTGACCGCGCCATCCGAAGTCAGATGGAGCCACGTCCAGGGATAATGGCAATCCTTGACTGTTTCAGCTATCGGCTTCGGGCTCGTCAAAATAGACCTCCTTGTTGATGTCGAGACGCAGCGGCACCCCGATCTCCTGCGCTAACGTCACCGCCTCTCTGATGCAGCGATTGGACAGCGCGGCGTGGTTCCAGAGACCCTCCTTTGAATAGTCGAAGGTCCATCCGTCGCGTTCGACGACGTAACGCGCCATCTCCGCCTCACTCCATTTGTTCATGTGCCAGAAATGAAGATAGTCGACCCCGAGACGGGCGCCGAGCCGGACGAAATCCTTAAGCTCCTCGATATTGCTTCGCATTAGCGTCATGTTCAGATAGACGAGCGGGAACCGCTGGCCGCGCGCCCGCCGCGCCACGAGGAACCGCTCGAGGTTGCCGAGCACGGTCGCAAATGAAAACCCGCGAATTTTCCGGTAGGTCGCCGCGGAGGCGGCATCGAGCGAGACATTGATGATCTTGAGATTTGACTCCAGCAGTTTGCGCGCGCGCGCATCGTCGATGTGGGTGAAATTCGAATTGATGGACGAGGCGCAGCTTTCCGGTGGGGCGAGGTCGCCAAGCAGGTCCCAGAACGCGGGGCTGTTGGTGGGCTCGCCGATGCCATGCAACTGAACGCCTGTCGCTTGTCTGAGATAACGCGCGATCTTGCCGGCAAGTTCGTCGTCGAGGTGCTTCGGGCGCGTGACCGCGCCGATCGCGTGCGGGCACATCACGCACCGCAAGTTACAGCGCGAGGTCGTCTCCAAAGTCAGATAACTCGGCGTGCTGCGCACTTTGGTGACGCCCGCCGCGAATTCCGCCTTCGCCAAGGCTTCGTTCTCGGTGGGGGTCATGGGTGCGTCGGCGCCGGGCTCCGGGGCTTCGCCCCGCGGCGAGGCCGAGACGGTACTACCGCGCATCTTGAGCAACTCCCGTCAGTTTCACCGGGGACTATGGCAGGCCAGGATGGCCGGGGAAAGATCGCCGCGCGAATGCGCCTCGGTCTTCAGGAAGCGGCCGACTTGACGGCGAGCCAGACGCGCAAATTCCGCGCGGAGACCTCGAGCGCGTTCTCAAGGGTGATGCGCGCCGCCAATTCATGCCCGCGCCTGGCGATTTGCTCAGCCTCGCGGTCGTTGCGCCGGACCCAATCGACCTTTTCGCCAAAATCGCCGAGATCCCCTGCGATGGGAACGTAATTGAGCCAGGGCTGCAGCGAGTCGTAGTACCACTGGCGATATCCTTCCAACGACTCGACCTTCAACACGCAGGCGCCGCCGTAGAGCGCCAGAAACAACCCTGACCAGGAATTGGAATTTCCGTCGATGTCGACGACGAATCTGTGTTTCAGGAATTCGCCGCGATGGGCGTAGGCTTTGACGAGGCCCGCCTTCAAGATGGTCTCCCGCAGGTGCGCTTCCGGCGTCTGAAGAATTTCCGAGAGGCCAATGTCGCAATGATCCCGAACCGCGGGGTCTTGTGCCGCCACGCACAAGCGAAGCCGCTGAAGCCAGCTCAGGTCGTCGGGCTCGCCTTCCGCAGGAGGATCCTTCAACCGGCGACCTGTGGTAGCGCCCCGCCAAAACACCTGGTCGCGCCGATCGCTCCATGCGACGCCTTCGCGCGCATAGGCGCCGCGGAACCATTGATGCCCCGCAAATCTCAAAAACTCGTAATCGAGGATCAGACAGGCGCCCGGATGCTTCGAGCAGAAGCAGACGCTGCGCAGGGTCCCGTTATCGCCGACTTCGAAGATGAAAGCGCCCGAAGAGGACATCCCTTGCGCCAGCGCCGCCTCCAGCACGACGAGCAAAGCCCAACTTTTCGCAACAAAAATCAGGTCCCCGCTAGTGTGGTAGGGCGTCAGCAGCGTTTCGTGAAAGCTCATCGTACAGCGCCCGTCGCCGAATTCGACGAAGCAGAGTTGCCGATGCGCGGCACTGCCGATCAACGCATCGACGTCGCAAAAACGGATGCGGGGCTTCAGTCGAAAGGCGCAGTCGGCCGAGAACGCGGCGAGGAATGCGGTCGTGAAGCGCTCGATTTCGGCTTTGGAAAATTGGCCTTTTTGCTTGTCGACCGCCATCACGGCCTGATGGGCGCGATTGCCCGCGTTGACGGTCGCCATCAAGTCGCGCATGCCGTCCCTCAGGTGCGCTCTTGCAAAGTGCGCGCCAGCGTTTCGAGGCGATGGGGCGGCACATTGCCGATCAGCATGAAGCCGCGCCCACCCTTTGCCCATGACGCGGTCGCGAAGCCTTCTTTGCTTTCGAGCGAAATCGGCGCGTCTTTTTCGCCGTCCCGGATCACGCAGAAGGCCAGCGGGACCGCGCCGTCGACGTAACCAATCTGCGCGAGCGGCGCGCCTTCGAACTGAAGCATCTGGGCGCGGCGCGGGGCAAGCCCGCCGACGCTCAGGCGATCGGGATCGAGCGCCAATCCCAGTCTTTCGCCGATCGCGGCGAGATCGTCGCGCAAACTTGGAGGCGCGGCGGCGCCGAAGGTTTCGGACGTGTAAAGCCCCATATACTCGGCGACCGCCTGCCGCCAATTCTCGTCCGGCTGCGCCCAGTGCGCGGCGAGGAAGCCGCCCGCGAAAACCAGCGCCGCCGCAATTATCGCCGCCGCCGTGCGCCAAAGTCGGGGACGCCCGGCCGGCGCGAGGGGCGGCTCCTGCAACCGGGCGGCGAGCCGCGCGGCCGGGGCATCGGCGAGCAGCGCGTCGAATGCGGCGCTAAGAGGCGGGCCGACTTGCGCAAGCCGGTCGAGTCTTTCCTTCAGCTCGGGATTCTCCGCCAAACGCGCGTGAAGACGCGCGGCTTCCGCCTCGTCCAGTTCGTTATCCAGCAAGGCGACCAGGCGAAGATCATCCTCGTCCGGTTCGTTCATAGCTTGTCCCCCACGTCCTCGATCACGCTTGTCCATTATGCATTGTCGTTGTGAGCGTGAGCCTTGCCGCCGCTAGGCGGCTCATGATTGTGCCGATCGGTACATCGATGAGGTCCGCCGCCTCCCTATAGGAATATCCCTCGACATAAACGAGCAGGACCGCCTCGCGTTGCGCCTCCTTCAATCCGCCGATCGCTCTTAACACTTGCGTGGCCGAAATATTCGTTTCGATTTCATATTCGCCGTCGACGACCAGCGCCGTCTCCGCATCGACCAGCCCCTGCCCGAGGCGGATGCGACGCGCGCGCGCGTCGTTTAGCCACACAGAGCGCAGGATCGCAAATAGCCATCGGTCGAGCCGCGTTCCCGGCTCGAATTGGTCGGCACGCTCGAGCGCCCTGAGGCAGGTTGCCTGAACCAGATCCTCGGCGGCGTCGCGCGAACGCGACAGCGCAAGGCCGTAGCGCCAGAGCCGCGCTAAATGCGCCGGCAGGCCCCTTCGCACTTCCTCTTGCCGCCGCCCGCTCACGAATGTGATGCCGCCTTCAGGCTCTTTGGCTTAGAATAAAAATCCGTCCCGCGTGTTTCCACCCCGGAGCAGCACAGGAGACTGACCCAATGAGGACGAGTTTACAAATAGTCGCGCCGCGCGCGCTTGCGGTTACAGCCTTCGTGATCGCCCTTTGCGTTTCGGCTCCGCTCGCCTTGGCGGCGGGCGGTGGCGGAGGAGGCGGCGGCGGAGGTGGTGGCGGCCACGCTTTCCGGACCAACAGCGACGACCTCACAACCTGCCCGAAGGGACAGGTTTGGGACGTTCAGGCCAAGAAATGCCTGACCAAGCGAAGCGGCGTGCTGCCTGACGACGCGCTTACCGAATACGCCTATGCGCTCGCCAAGGCTGAGCGTTACGACGAAGCGATCGAGACCCTCGACCAGCTACAAAATCCGAATACCCCGCGCGCGCTGAACTACCGCGGCTACGCCACGCGCAAGATGGGCCGCACCGAGGAGGGGATCGGCTATTACCTGCAATCGGTCGCGCTCGACCCGCAATATGCGCAGGTGCGCGAATATCTCGGCGAGGCCTATGTGATTCAGGGCAAGATCGACCTCGCCAAACAGCAGCTCGACACGATCGGAAAGATCTGCGGCTCGACCGATTGCGAGGAATACGAAGACCTCGCCGAGGCCATCCACGAGGCTCAGGGGACCTGACGCTTTCCCCCTAGCGGCGCCCCGCCGGGTTCCTCGGCGGAGCGCGGTTTTGCGTTTGCGCAGGAGGTCGCCATGCCCGAACTCAAGTCCTCGCTTCGCTCCGCGGTCACGCTTGTCGGTCGCCTGTTGCTGGCGTTTCTGTTCGTGCGCGAGGGCTATGGAAAAATCACCGATTACGTCGGGGTTGAGGATTACATGGCGAAGTTCGGCGTGAGCGCTAATCTGCTGCCCCTGGTTATCCTGACCGAACTCGGCGGCGGACTTTTGGTCGCGTTGGGCGGGTTGACGCGCCTTGCGGCGATCGCGCTCGCGGGTTTTACTCTCCTAACCGCGTGGTTCTTTCATCGCGGAGACGATTTTGATTCGATGATTCATTTCCAAAAGAACATGGCGATCGCCGGCGGCTTTCTCGTCCTCGCGGCAAACGGCGCCGGCGCCTGGTCGCTGGATGCGTTGTTTGGGGCGCGGCGGCGGACCGGCGTCGCGCTGAGGGACTCCCCGCGTGGCGCGGTCGGTTCTCGCGAATGAGTCTGGCGGCGCCGGTGCAGGGAAAGAGGCTTCCGCGCGTCGGTTTCTTTCGCCTCGTCGCCGGGCTCGCGCTCGCGTCCTTCGCAACATCCGCCTATATCGACGACGGGCCGTCGCCGGACCTCGCGGCGTGGGAGGTTTTCGCGCGAGCGGTCGCGCCCGCGGGAATCCCTGGCGACCGGCGCCTCGAGTTCGAGACCTGGGCGTCCGACGACGACCTCTTCCTCCAGTCGCCTCCGCGATGGCCCGATATCGGCGCGCGCCCGGCGCCGGCGCAATGCCGGCGCGATTACGATCGCGAAGCTGCGGCGGCGGCCGGCTTTCCCGAAGACGCCTGCATCCTCGAAGACGTCAGGCGCAACTGGGGCGCCTACCGATACATAGTGGCCAACAATCTTTATTCGCGGCAAGGCCTCGCCCGGGCGTTTCAGCAACATCTGAAGGTCGACCTGCCGCCCGATTCCGTGCAGGTCAAAGCCGACTGGATGCCGATCGGCGAGGTCGCGAAATGGCTGCATCTCGAGCAGGAGGAAGTCCGCCTCATCTACTACACGAAGACCGTCGAAGAAGACTCTGCAACGACGGAATACGCTCTGGTCGCGCTGCATCTGAATTCCAAACGCTGGAAAAATTGGCTGTGGGCGACGTTCGAGCACAGTGGGAACGCCGGCCGTTGCGACGATATCGGTTGCCACGATTCCTTCGGCGCCGCGACGCCCGATATTGTTCCCAAAGGCCGACCCGACCAGAGTTACGGCGAGTGTCAAAAGAGCGTCGCGCTAATGAGCCTGTTCGCCAACGCCGGGCTCAGCCCCGTCTGGTTGAACTATTGCCTGAAGGGCGCGCAGGTCGCCTTCACGATCAAAGACGGAAAGCCGACCCTGCTCGGAAATTCCGTGATCGACCGCATCAACGGACATGTCGCGCCGTCGCAGTCCTCCTGCATGACCTGTCACGGGCTCGCCGGGTTCAACAGCGCAGGCGAAGCCAGCGATGCGCCCCCCGCGGGCGCCATCGGCCGCGTCGATCCCGCGCGCCTCGACGGGTATTTGACGAGCAATTTTGTCTGGGGCGTCGCCAAGGCGAAGTGAGCGATGGCGCGCCCTCATGCGGATAGCCCTATAAAGGGCGCATCGTCATGGACATGTCACTTTGCTGGGCGATCAGCGGTGTTTGCGTGAAATTGGAAACCCTGATGTCTAAACTCCCGTCGGTCGTTCGCTTCTATGGTTTCGTCGCCGCGCTCGCCCTTGGGATGCCCGCCACTTGCGAGAACGCCGCCGCGCAGGCGACGGCGACCCCGATCAAACATCTGATCGTCGTTTTTCAGGAGAACGTCTCCTTCGATCACTATTTCGCTACGTACCCAAAGGCGCAAAACTTGCCGGGAGAGACGCCGTTTCAGTCCGCGCCGGCAACGCCGAGCGTCAACGGCCTGACCTCGGCGCTGCTCGAGCACAATCCGAATAAGGCCAACCCATACCGGCTATCGCCTGGCCGAGCTGTCACCTGCGACATGGATCACGATTACGAGGCCGAGCAGAAAGCCTTCGACGGCGGCCTGATGGACAAATTCGTCGAATTTACCTCCGCCTATCCGGGACAGAAGAACTGCGACAGCAATGGCGTGATGGCCTATTTCGACGGCAACACGCTTACGGCGATTTGGAATTACGCCCAGCATTTCGCGATGAGCGATAATTCTTTCGACACGACGTTCGGGCCCTCGACGCCGGGCGCGCTCAATCTTATTTCCGGCAACACGCACGGCGCCTCCCCGGAAAGCCTGATTGCCTACAATGAACCGGCGATCGTCCAGGGCACGATCATCGGCGATCCCGATCCGCAAACCGACGATTGCTCCGATGGCAAGAGCGGCCTTGCCGCCGTGAATGGACGCAACGTCGGCGATCTGCTCAACGCCAAAAATATCACCTGGGGCTGGTTTCAGGGCGGCTTTCGCCCCACCGAGGTGAAGGACGGCAAGGCGATCTGCGGCGCCAAGTCCACCAACCTCGCGGGGAAGGTCGTCTACGACTACAGCCCGCATCACCAGCCGTTCCAGTATTACGCGCAGACCGCCAATCCGCATCATTTGCCGCCGACGTCGGTCGAGAAGATCGGTCAGACCGATCAGGCGAACCACCAGTACGATCTCGCGGATTTCTTCGACGCATTGGCAAAGGACCGTCTGCCGGCGGTCAGTTTCGTCAAGGCGAAGAAGTTTCAGGACGGTCACGCCAATTATTCCAATCCGATCGACGAACAGACGTTTCTCGTCACGCTCATCAACGCGGTCGAAGCTTCCCCCGCCTGGGCGG
>Ga0182030_10022108_pt1 | contig 11859 bp, 22 predicted proteins | sample 812S3MmetaG_FD_121299 | JGI IMG/M metagenome (GOLD analysis project Ga0182030, IMG submission 121299) | Permafrost microbial communities from Stordalen Mire, Sweden - 812S3M metaG (Illumina Assembly) | ecosystem: Environmental > Terrestrial > Soil > Wetlands > Permafrost | place: Sweden... | reverse complement strand
TCGCCGTCGTCGTCGTGACCCATTTGAATAAGTCCACAGGGGGATGCGCCATGAATAAGATAACTGGCTCGCTTGCGTTCGTGGCCGCGGCAAGAGCCGCGTACATGGTCATCAAGGACGAGAACGACGAATCACGCCGGCTATTCCTGCCGGTTAAAAATAACCTTGCCGAGGACAAGAGCGGCTATGCGTTCGCTATCGAGTCCGTACAGCTTGGCGACATCAAGACCTCAAGAGTAAAATGGGAGAAGAATAGCGTTCAGACATCCGTGAATGAAGCCCTGCACAATAACGAGGGCGACAGAGGCGGCGTTTCCAAAGCCACGGTCGATTGGCTTGAATCATATCTTCGCAAGCACCCAGAGGGCGTGTCATTTGATGAGGTCAAACGGGAAGCAGATCGGCAGGGCATCTCGCGCAGGACATTGTATCGAGCCGAGAAGTACAGCTTCGTTGAGAAAGTCCCGCAAGGAGGACGCAAGCCTCATCTGTGGAAGCTCGCGTGGGAGGATCAAAAGGGCGAAGAAGACCCGGATACTATCAATCCTGATGATGTGCCGATTTGATCCTCGCAACCCGCGCCTCTTTAAGGTGGTTCTTTCTGGGGCGCGGTTTAGGGGGATCACATCACATAATATGAAACATCTAAGAGACACTGACATCAAGATAAGCCCGGACTTGTCCAGCCGCAACAGGCTTTCGCATTGGAACGAGCCGTGGCGGTCGATCGACGCGAACCCCTTTGAGCTCACCTTCTGGGAGCTCGACATTATCAGGCGCAAATATCATCGACTTATAAGCGAAGTGAAGGAGATGATGAAGAAACATGGAACTATTTGAGCATCAAAAAGCATTTCTCGCGAAGAACCCCGACAAGTCGGCGCTGGTTTGGAGTTGTGGCACGGGCAAGACGAAGACGGCAATTGAGTGGGCGAAGGGTGATACTTTGATTATTTGTCCCAAGGCGTTGAAGGCAAACTGGGAACGCGAAGCTGATTTGTGCGAAAAGGTGATCGTTGTTTCAACAAAGGAACAATTTAGGAAAGAGGTAAAAACTTGTCCGCGATTCGATTCAATCATCGTAGACGAAGTCCACGTCGGTTTCTTAACGCCCGGCTGGAAGTCGCAGATGAGCAAGGCGCTGAAGAAGTACATCGAGCATCATGGCGTGAAGCGCGTGCTTCTCTTGACGGCTACGCCGTTCACTTCGTCCCCGTGGAACATCTACAACCTCGCGTGGCTCACCGGACATCATTGGAACTGGCGCACGTTCCGCTTTAAGTTCTTCACGGAGGTGCGCATGGGTCCGCGCATCATCCCGGTCGCCAAGAAAGAATGCGAGAAGGAATTAGCGAAGCTCACCAAGGAGATCGCCGACGTGGTTGATATTAACGACATCATGGATGTGCCGCTCCAATTCCACGCGGAACCTGAGTATTTTGCATTGAACTCCGCGCAAGAGAGAGCGATTGAGCAGGCTTATGATCCGCTCCCCATCGTGCGCTTTACTGCTGAACATCAGATAGAACAGCGCGGCGACAAGATGGACCGTATAAAGGCGCTGTGCGAGGAAAACCCCAAGATCGCCATCGTTTGCCGCTATTTGGAGCAGATACACGCCCTAGAAGCCCTCCTAAAGCCCCATTACCCGGTCTACACGGTCTCTGGCGAGGTCAAAGACCGCGATTCGGTATGTCGAGAGGCTGAAGCCGCAGAACGGGCTGTAGTGCTGATTCAGGCCGACTGCGGCCTAGGATTCGAGCTACCATCATTCCCCTTGTGCGTGTTCGCAAGCCAGTCGTATTCGTACACTTCCTTCGAGCAGATGTGCGGCAGATTCTTACGCATGAATAAGCCCAGTCGAACGACATTCATGTACCTCTTGACCGAGGGCGATAGTGTAGACAAAGCGGTGTATGAAGCGGTCAAAAGGAAAGAGGATTTTAAGGCGGAGTTATTCCGTAAATCACCATGACCCACCTCGACCTATTCTCTGGCATCGGCGGATTCTCATTAGCTTTTGATAACATATTTCATGAACAAAAAAACGAACACATCTTCTGCGAAATCGACCCGTTCTGCCAAGCGGTTATTCGGAAGCATTGGCCCGAGGCGCAAATCATCGGAGACATCCGCACCCTTGCTTCCGACACCGGCGGTGTCGGACTGCTTCACAGTAAATCTCAAAAGCTCCCAGCAGAATCCGAACAGCAAGCACAGCGTCAATCTTCCACAGGTATTCACTCACCCTTTCTTCTCACAGGAGGGTTCCCATGCCAACCTTTCAGCCAAGCCGGACGAAGAAAAGGAACGGGAGACGACCGCCATCTCTGGCCGTATATGCTCTCCGTCATCAAGTCTTTTCAGCCAGAATGGGTCATCGCTGAAAACGTGCGTGGAATCCTTACTATCGAGCACGGCATGGTATTCGAACAAGTGTGCCTTGACTTGGAAGCGGCTGGATACGAAGTGCAACCGCTTATTATTCCAGCTGTCGCCGTCAACGCGCCACATCGAAGAGATAGGGTCTGGTTTGTTGCCAACCGCAGACAGCAACATGGGAGCAAGGGGCGAGATGAAGGAATGGAAAAAAGTGAGGCCAAGCGGTCATCATGCAAGTCTGACATTGAACGATGCGGTGAAGATGATGCCAACACCACAAGCGAGGGATTGGAAAGAGGAAATGAATCCAAAACCGCACGGACAACAACAAGCAAACATTCCACAAATGATAGCTGGAACCAAAACTGGCTTGAAGTTGCAACCCGCCTTTGTCGAGTGGATGATGGGCTATCCACAGGACTGGACAAAGCTCGACTGATAGATTATATTGTAAGGAATGGACAGCCAGACCAAAGCCAAACTGCGAAAACGCTCTCAACGACTGATTCCTCTGACACAATGCGAATCATGCGGCTCTACATCAAAGTTGCAGAGGCATCACTACAAGGGACTTCGGGTATGGAGAAAGGTACGAATCCTATGCCAGAAATGCCACACCGAGGAAGAACACGCCAAAGGAACATGGGGGCCAGGAAGCAAGAAGAAAATCAGGTGCGTGATATGCAACCGATGGTTTCTACCGACACAAACGGGAAAGAACAAGACCTGCTCGAAGAATTGCCTATCGGAATTGGGGAGGCAAAACGCTATGTTGCGGTGGCATCCCAAAGAAATCCCAGACTCAAAGCTCTTGGAAATGCGATTGTCCCGCAAGTCGCAGAAGAAATTATGAAGGCGATAAAAGAAATGCCATGAAAGAATGCTCATTCCAAATCCAGTTTGGCCATTGGGTCAAGGCCAATATGAAAGAGTCGGCGGCGTTCGAGCTGAAGTCCGTTAAGGGTTCGAGTTGTCCGTTCAATGCGGTTCAGGAGCATCAGGTCGCGGCGTTGAAGCGCGTGGAGGACGGACTGCTCTACCACAAGATCCCTGATGTCGGATTTCAGAACCCCTTCGACTGCTTCACCCTCTACAAATGCCCGGCGTATGTCGTCATCCGCTACGGCTCTGGCACGTGGTACGCGATACGGATCTATACCTTCGCTAAAGAGATGGAGGCATCGAAAAGAAAGTCGCTGACCGAGGAACGAGCGCTTGAAATATGCTCGTTTAAGGGCTAAAAGTTATCCCCAGTTTTCGAAGTATTTTCCAATCCAATGAGGCTCATTTGCGTTGGAATCATGAACGATTTGGGTATCCTTTTGTATTGGACAAGACTTTCGATTGACGACAGGATTGCAATTATGTATGCTATTAGTGTCGTACAAATTATAAACGTAAAACTAATCACACAAAACTATGGCTAAGGCCAAAACAAACTGGGACGATCCAGAAAATGAGGTAAACAGCAATTTTATCAAGTGGGGCGCGCCTGAGGATCATATCATCGGTACGCTCATGTCTGTCCGCAAGACCAAATCAACGCTCCCTGGCAAGGAGGACGAGATGCAATCCGTGTACGACATCAAGGTGAAGGAATGCCAGTACCATGACATCGACGACAAGAAGCGCGTTGCCGATGATGCCACCGTCATCGAGGAAGGCGCTATCATCTCTGTCGGCGGCCGTTCGACCATCTACACCAAGATGAGCCGGGCGAAGATCGGGCAGATAGTCGGCCTGAAGTTCATCGAGGAAGTAGCATCGAAGACCAAGGGATTCAATCCCACAAAAGTCATCAAGGTATATCTCCCGCGCAATGCGGAAGGAGAATACGAGATGGACGAGGAGGTCGTCAACGCCAATAAGGACGAGCTCGATTCGTTCGAGAAGTAATCGTTACCCCTCACCTAGGATGCGGCGTACGACCCGCGTCTTATGGTGAGGGGTACAAAAATGAAATACACATTACCAAAACCTTATCTATCTTATTCGCAACTTTCTTTGTGGCAGAAGGACAAAGCGCAATACCGCGCACGCTACTACGAGAACGGCCCGGCGTTCGAGAACGCCGAGACGATATTCGGAAAGAAGATAGCCAAAATGCTCGAGGACGGGATTGACGATAAGATACTCAATCGTGTTCCTCGTTACCAGTACAAAGAGTACCGCATCGAGCTTAAGGTGGGCGGAGTTAAGTTCCTCGGAGTGCTTGATTCGTTCTCGAAGCGCATGAAGCGCGTCCTCGAATTTAAGACCGGCAAGATCCCTTGGGACGCGGTGCGGACCGCCAAGCACGACCAGCTCGTCGTCTACAGCCTCCTCGTGAAAAAGAAGTTCGGCAAGGTTGATCCTTGGTGCAGATTAGTTTGGATCCCCACGCGCTACAAGATGACATCCGAGATGGTTGGTTCACGGATGATGGAGGGAGAATCGAGGGAAATCGAGCTTATCGATACCAAGCCTCTCGTCTTTAGACGAAGGATAGCGGAATGGGAGAGGAAACGTATGCGAGAGAAGATCGTGGAGTGCGCGAAAGAGATCAGCGAGGATTATTCAAATTATTTAAAGAATCACCATGAACCAAGTAAATAAATTATTGAGCGAGTACGTTGAGGTCGAGGCGCGATTCAAGGCGCTCGAGGATGTGAAGCAGGACTTGCGCGGCAAGATACTGGAAGCGTTTAAGAAGGAGAAGATAGACAAGATGGAAGACCCGACTCTCGGCACGTTCTCCATTGCTCATAAAACCACCTGGACGTATTCGCCGGCGGTGAAGACGCTCGAAGGCAAGGTCAAGATCGCTAAGATCAAAGAGCAGGAGAAGGGCATCGCCAAGTCGAGCGAAAGCAATTATTTGCTGTACAATAAGCCTAAAGAAAATGCAACCGACTAAACAAGACATAACGCAGGCCGTGAGGCGCTTGGAAGCGGCGTATCTCACGGAATACGAGGTTGATAAGCGATACGAGGAAGTGAGCAAGGAGAAGCGCGCAGCGCATCATGAGACGCTTCTGGCACGGGATGAAGTGTTCGCGATCAGATTCAACTAACATGCTCCCCACCCTCTTAAAAGATTAAATTAAAATCATGTCTAAATACAAGCTCACAAATAAATCAGTTGCTCATTGGTCTGGTAAGACATTGTTTCAAATCGAGGCCACGGCTTCGTTCGGCTCGATATTCAAAGGCGATCTTGGCGGCTATATCGAGAAAGAATCAAACCTTAGTCAGGACGGCCACGCATGGGTGTCCGGCAACGCATGGGTGTCCGGCGACGCACGGGTGTCCGGCAACGCACGGGTGTACGGCGACGCACGGGTGTACGGCAACGCATGGGTGTACGGCAACGCATGGGTGTCCGGCGACGCACGGGTGTCCGGCAACGCACGGGTGTACGGCAACGCATGGGTGTCCGGCGACGCACGGGTGTCCGGCGACGCATGGGTGTACGGCGACGCATTGGTGTCCGGCAAACTCGAACTCACTCTTGGCTATTTCTTCGGAATGAAATACAAAAGCGAATCAATCCAAGAAATCGAGCAAGGCGAGAATAAGATAATCTGTAAAGGCGATGTCAGGGTTAAGAAGTATGATGAGCCAGAAGTGAGATCGCTATCAGGCCAGACTGTTGAAGTAAAGGTCGGGGATAAGACATGCAAGGTTATAATCCAATGACTTTATCCACCCTCTTAAAAGAACAGGAAAAGAGATACCAAAGAAGAAAGGCGTTTCTGTCCACCCCACACCATGAATGAAATCAAATGCACAGCACCAGAGGGATACTTCCACGATGATGAGTCGGGTATCATTTGGGCGAACGATAAGAAGTCATACTACCCATGCCAAAGGTGTTTACCTGTACAAAGATTAGAAGTACGAATCAAAAGACTTGAAGAATTGTTTGAATTGATATTTAATAAAATGAAGCAGGATATTTTAGATGATAATATAACCCCACACCATGAAAAATAAACCTGAAAATTGCATTTGTGATGATGAGATGGATGTCGCATGTCCTTTTCATGGGCAAAAGGCACTAGACGAACTCCTAGACACTATTATTCAAGAGGTTAAAACACAGGTAAGCGGAAAAACCGAGTTTGTCAATCATCAAAATGTTAAAGATGACATTAAATCCTTCATCGCCGAAGCCTACACCGAAGGACTTAATTACGTTCATGGAAATGACCGCCGCAAGTTCTACCAAAGAGGATTTGATGAAGGCCGTCTTGCACGGGAGGAGGAGATTAGGAAAGAAGTATCAAGATTAGAAGATGAAGTCTTGCCAACCCATGCAGAGGAAAATGGATATAGCTGTGGTATCTTTGATGTCCTCGCTTTCCTTGATAAAGGTTCTTCCAATGGTCGCTTAAAGTAAAAACAATAATATGAAATGGTCATATAAAGAAAAAGTATATCCACAGAGAAAAAGACTTATTATCTTTCCTCGCAAATGTACTAAATGTCAAACCATCTTCTTCTTGGAAATGGGAATGACTGTCGGTAAGCACAAAGATGTATTTCAATGTCCGAATGGATGTAAAAACAATTATGACAACAATGGTCATATGATTTCAATGCTATAGTCCCCCCATTGACGGGACTACGAGAGAATAAAATCTACACCGCAACTAATTTTAAGGTGTAATAGATTTCAATCTCATACGGCTTCTAAGTGCCATCCATACGCGATGACAATACAGGCGATATGCTGCGCATTTCAGCCTTTATATACAGGCAGAGCTCACTTATGAAGGAGTGGGGGATGTAAACAAAAAGACCGTTCTAAATGAACGGCCTCTTTGCTGTGCAATTCTCTCCGGACTTATTATACTTTCTTTCCCGAAGGAAGAACAGCGCCAGCTACCCTGGCGGCCGCCACGACTTGCGTATGAGCATAGAGAGCATATACGCCCAAGATGGCCGTGATCAGGTTAGCCCACACGGGGGGGAGAACGGGAACGAGCATGTTACCGAAGTTGACTACAGCAGCGAGAATACCCGCCCAAGTGGCCTTGCTAGTTAGAAGATTTTGCATATGAGTAGGGTTAATTAGTAACGCCTTAATTATACCATATGAAATCGTTTCAAGTATCATACGGCTATAGCGTTGTCCCCTCCCTATGGGCGACATTATACCCGATATGCTACGCATTTCAGGGTTTTAATACAAGCAGAGGCCGCTTATGACGGCCTCTTGCTATATGCTACGCAGGATTATTTTAACATAAAAAAGAGAGGATGGTTAGTCCTCTCTGCGGTCAAGCCCGCGTCTTCGCAGGCCTTCTCAAGACAAGCATTCCGAGGGCAAGCCTCGTCCTGTCCATCTCCCATTTTTGCTGGCACAGCTCCGTGCAGAACTCGACATGGCCGCTCGCTGGCCGGTTGAGTATCGTCCTGCACTGGGCGCATCTGGCTTTTTCTCTGCTCATAATAATCTCTTTCGTTGTTTTCCTTTGATAAGGAAAAATCCCTTGTGGCGATAGGAACAGTACCTATATTCAAGCTCGAACACTCCCGTTGGAATGACGAAGCGCTCGACGTGGGTGATGCCGAGTTTCGGCAACACGCGCGTGTAGTTGAAATCAGGAATAACCGGATTAGGAAGTTGCATATGTCCTTTCTAGTCATGTCCTGGATACCAGCTTATCGGCATCAGGTAGAACGATTTTCTCTCGACAGTGAGGCTATGCCCGAGCTGTCTGACCTTTTCTTCCGCCTCGAATACCGCCACATGGCGCTGACAGCAGAAGAAGCGACCGTCCGCACGCACTCCTTGAGTTTCAGAGAAGTGCGCACGGCATGATTGAAGACTGCATTTTCGTATTCTCATATCAAAGAACCTTTCTCCCACCTAGTCATAGGCAGGGGTTCGGAAGCGCGTTTCTTCTTTGGTATGTTTTGAAGATGGCTTCCGAGCCTCTGACTACGATTGAAAGAGCTTGTCTACGGCCGCCCAGCCTGAAAAGAACCACAGTAACTGAGACCATAGGCTTTGGGGCTGCTGTACGGGAACCTGGATATTCGCATCATACTCGAACGTGAACGGGTCTATGAATCCATTGGTAAAGTAATTCTCCCCGAAGAATTGTATGCCATTCTGCCCCCAGCTCGTTCCTTCGCTTTGGAATGCCATGATAGCTTTCTGCCCATTGTACATCGTGAAGTCATAGGCGCACATGAAATGGTGGAATACAGGCTGCGGGTTATTTTGAGAAGGAGGCTGTGGCGTCGGGCTTCTCCAATCGGGGGTATTCCCGTTCTGTCCTTCGATTTCCCATATGACTGCCCCATACGTCGCTATAGCCTCTGCTACGGCATCTATGTCGTTCAAGTCTATATCCACAGAGACATAGCCTGCCCGTGCCTTGGCGTCGGCTATAAGGGCTGGTGTTTCCCATGATCTGCTCTGCATGAGCGGTTCTATCAGCGGATTCCCATAGGCATCATATGAGGGCACCGCAGACTCAAGATTAGCCCCTCCAGTCTCTATCTGCCTCTCTAGGTCTTGTATGGTTGTCCCGCCTCCTAGATAGGCTATGGGGGCATATACGCTCTTGGCGGACAATTCGCCTTCCTTCACCCCTCGGATAAGATCTTGGACTTCGAGGAAGTAGGAACCGGCCTGTCCTCCGCAGGAATCATTCGTCCCCTGATTCTTTATCATCACATTCTGGATGACGGAACGGAATGGCGAACCGACGGTGTAATCAATGCCGACGCCGCGTGCCACATATCTCTTGGAGATGTGCCTTCTCCACTTGCGATTAAACCATCGGCGGACAGGCTGATGAATCGCTCCATGCCCTCCTGTGTTTTCGATGAGTATTTTCATGATGTTATGACTTTAGGTCGGTCGTATCTGCCTGCGTAGTCGATTGTCTGCGCTGGATATACTCATTTATGTTCTGAATGGTCTGATGGTCTTGGTCTATCAATGTGCCCTTATCCGTCTGCCACTGGGCGATAGCGGTAAGCGTACTGTGGTCATAGAACACAGTAATGGCAAGAAATCCGAGTATCGCTGTTAAGATGCCTCCCATCCATTTGAGTAATCCGCTGTCTATGGCATGAAGAGAGGCGACAGTCCTGAGGTCTCTCTGGTCTTCGTTACGTTCCTTTAATCGCAGGCTCTCGTTCATGTTATATCTTCTGTGCGGGTGTCGCCAGATTCGCCGTCCTTGCATCAGTCGCGCCGTTCGTGATGGCCGTGGTGATGACGGTATTCACTGCATCTTGTGCGGCTGAAAGCTCAGCGTTCAGGGCATCGAGCTGTGTCTGCTCGGATGTCATGTTCGCGGTGATGGCGTCTATCTTGGCCTGAATCTGGTCGATGGTCGTGTATGAGACAGGCGGCGTGATGGTCAGGCCTGCGCCTGAAATGACTGTGCCGTCCGGCGCGGTGTAACTGGTAATCGGGTCAGGCGAAATCGCAAGACGAATGGAATTAGCGGTCGAATCCTGAATCGTATTTGTATCGAGCTGGGGAATGATTTGCATGGTAGTTATTGTTATTTTGTAATTTAATAATTCATGTCAGTAGTTTTCTGCCATGAGCATATTATTCTTGTGCGTCGCTCCCGTATAGGCATAAAGCTGGGTAATATCTGTCGATGACAACTTTCGGGTATATATTCGGACATCATCAATATTTCCACCAAAGTTTTGCGGGAAGCCTCCGTCATTTCTTCGACCAAGCCACAATGGGGTCGAGCCATAGAGCGGTGCTGTCATAGCCACAGTCTGTGTGACAGCACCATCAGTATAGAAGACCACGTTCGTTCCGTCGTATGTCATTGACACCATGTGCCAAGCTCCGTCATCAACTCTACCAGTAGCAGACTGCCAAGACGAACCATTGTAGAAACTCAATAGTCCAGGATTGATAGATGATGAACCTTGGGAAATCGCAAACTCCCACCCGATGTAACTGGCAGGAGCAATAGTGGTGAATATCGTATCTGCTGGATTTGTTGTTTTTATCCACGCGCTTATTGTGAAATTAGTCGATGTAAAATTGTAATCTGACGCATCAGACGTGGTTAGGTAATTACCTGACGCGGGATTAAGCGTCAACAGGCCAACTCCAATATGCCCGGGACCGTACGCGGGACTATTGATACAGGTGGCCGTATTGTTTGCACTCCCAGAATCTGCTGTCGTCGTCGTACAGTTTCCCGTGTTTGCCTCGTCGAACTTATACCAGCTCACCAGATTACTGGTGATGTCGGCATGAACCGAATACGGCCAGAGCGACCATGAAATCATGGAGATGGCGGCGATGAGCAGACAGAGCTTTGATGTCTTGTTCAACATTTTAGTATGATATCTGCGCGCCCATGACAAAAGGCGTCGAACTACCATTGGTGGCAGAGAATGTCCACAGGTCGCAGGCATTCGCAGTCGTCGTTTGGGCCGGAACACTTGTGCCCGACCAGTGTATCCAGTACTGCGAGGTCGTCCATGTGATGGCGCCCCCAGTCGTGTTCGACGGGTTGCAGACGGTGAGGCGAAGCACGGAGCCAGCGAGGATGTTCGTCAGGTTGAGTGTGATGCCTGATGCGCCGATGCGTGCGACGTATGATGTCGAGGAAGCGGCCGCCACCATCGGGATGTTCGTGGTCGAGCTGGTCGCTACGATTATTTCGGGAGAATAGAAACCGGAGTTGCTTTGGACGACATCGGAGAACGTGGAGGTGGCCGTCGATGTGGCGATGATTGAACCCACAGTTAGAGGATTCGTGCCTGTGGCAGATATGGCCGTACCTGCCGAGGCGTACCATCCGAGCGAGCCAAGTGCCCCGGTATTCACTGTGCCGCTCCCAGAGATAGTGTTGCATCCGAATTGGCCTGCGCTCCATGTGAGGGCGTTCGAGCCGCTATTGCATGAGTTGAGGTTCGCTCCGTAGTACAAGGTAGATGAGGCCAAATTGAATGTCGAGGCGACAGTGGTCGATGTAGCGGTGAAACTCTCCGCTACCACACCGCCTGTGCCTACTACGGAGAGAGGAGCGTATGGAGAGGTCGTGCCGATACCGAGACCCGTCGTAGTGAAGCGGGCTTTTTCAACACCATTAGTTGAGACACCAATAGATCCAGAAACTGGATTATAAAATCCTGTATTAGTATTTGACTGAAAAGAATATGCAGGGTTGCTCACGGTTATTGAACTATTATCCATTTGTAAGTAAGGGTTACCCCCCCAATTACCCACAAGAGGGACATATATCCTTGCATCCGTTGAACCAAAGTATCCTTTGACATTTCCTGCAACACTGAAGGCAACATCTGAACCATCAGTATACATTCCTGTAGTTGTAGCACCAGAAAACGTATAAGAAGGATTAGAATCTGACCCATTACCCGCAATAAACGTAATAGAAGATGCTATCCCCACATTCGTTAAGTTATATCCCCCGCCATTTATTGCTGATGTCCACGGAGTTTGAGAACCGCCACTACCGCACGCTGAAG
>Ga0182030_10022107_pt1 | contig 11860 bp, 10 predicted proteins | sample 812S3MmetaG_FD_121299 | JGI IMG/M metagenome (GOLD analysis project Ga0182030, IMG submission 121299) | Permafrost microbial communities from Stordalen Mire, Sweden - 812S3M metaG (Illumina Assembly) | ecosystem: Environmental > Terrestrial > Soil > Wetlands > Permafrost | place: Sweden... | reverse complement strand
GCGATCCGCCACCCGCCCCACCACGCCGGCCGGGGCACGTCGCGGTCGCCGAACTCGGCCGTCCACCGGTCGACGGCGGCGTCCAGCGCCGCCCGGTCGGCGATCGGCCGGCTCTGGTGCGAGGCGTAGGCGCCGATCCGGCTGCGCAGGTCGCGGGTGGCGTAGTACCCGTCGGACTCCTCCGCCGCCGTGCGGGTCACGGCACCCTCCACCCGCACCTGGCGGCCCAGGGGCTCCCAGTAGAAGAGGAGAGCGGCCTGCGGATTGGCCGCGAGGTCGTGGCTCTTGCGCCCGTCGTAGTTCGTGTAGAACACGAAGCCGTCGGCGCCCCACGACTTGAGGAGCACCATGCGCACCGAGGGGCGTCCGTCGGCGTCGGCGGTGGCGACGGCCATCGCCTCGGGTGCCTCGACCGCGGCCGCGGCCGCCTCGTACCACCGACCGAACTGGACCAGCGGGTCCGGGTCGACCGTGCGTTCGTCGAGCCCTCCGGCGGCGGGACCGGGTTCCGGCGGGGTCGCGTCCATGCCCCCGACCCTATCGACGCCGTCCGGGCCCGGGTGCCGGCCCGCCGCCCCGTCGGCGCGCGGGTCACCGGCGCTCGCTAGCGTCCGTTGCGTGTCCTCCCCCATCGACGTCGCCGCCGAGCGGGCCGCCACGCCGGGCTGCGCCACGGTGGCCCACCTCAACAACGCCGGGGCGGCCCTGGCGACCACGGCCACGCTCGACACCGTCATCGACCACCTCCGACTGGAGGCGGAGCTGGGTGGGTACGAGGCCGAGGCGGCGGTCCGCGACCGCATGGCCGGCGTCCGCGCCTCGGTGGCCACCCTGCTCGGGTGCGACCCCGACGAGGTGGCGGTGACGGGCTCCGACACGGAGGGCTGGACCAAGGCGCTCTGGGGCCTGCTCCTCGGTGGCGGCCTGCCGGCGGGCGGCCGGATCCTCGTCGACCGCATCGCCTACGACAGCCACTACCTGGGCCTGGTGCAGGCCTCGTCGGTGGCCGGCACCACCATCGAGGCGGTCCCCAGCACGGCGGACGGCACCCTCGACCTCGACGCGCTGGCGGCCGCCCTGGCCCCGGGCGGTGTGGTGCTGGCCAGCCTCACCCACGTGGGGACCCACCGTGGCCTGGTCAACCCGGTCGCCGAGGCGGTCCGGCTCTGTCGCACCGCCGGCGCCGTCACGTTCGTCGACGCGTGCCAGAGCGTGGGCCAGCTGCCCGTCGACGTGCGGACGATCGGCTGTGACGTGCTGACCGCCACCGGACGCAAGTGGCTGCGCGGGCCGCGGGGCACCGGATTCGTCTACGTCCGGTCCGGGTTCGTGGACCGGCTCCTCCCCATCGGCCTCGACGGCCGCTCGGCCACGTGGGACGGCGACGACCACTACCGGCTGGCGGACGGGGCCCAGCGGTTCGTGGTCTTCGAGTGCCCGGTGGCCGTGCGGCTCGGCCTCGGCACCGCCGTCGACCACGCCCTCCTCCTCGGCCTGGACGCCGTCGCCGAGCGCGTCGGATCACTGGCCGAGGAATTGCGGGGCGCCCTCGGGGCGCTCGACGGCGTGGCCGTCCACGACGGCGGCCGGGTCCGGTGCGGGATCGTCACCTTCACGGTGGCCGGACGCACCACCACGGAGGTGGCGGACGGGGCCCGGGCGGCCGGGGTCAACGTGTCGGTGTCCGACAGTCCCGCGGCCCGCCTCGACCTCGGTGGGGCCCGCCCGGACGGGGTGGTGCGGGCGTCGCCCCACTACTACAACACCGTCGACGAGCTGGGCCGGCTCGTCGAGGTGGTCGCCGGCCTCGCGCCCCGGTAGGGGACCGGCCCCGGCGGACCGGTCCCCGGGGCGGGCGCCCGTCGGCCAGGACCGGGGGTTCCCCCGCTACTGTCGCCCGTGACGGTCGGCGAGCACCGGCCCGGACACCGGAGGGCAGCCATGGTCGACCTGCGAGCCGAAGGCGGGCGGGACCCCGCCGGGGTGCCGCGCCGTCCCGACAACCTCGTGGTGGTCCTGCTGGACAGCCTCAACCGGCACCTGCTGGGGGCCTACGGCGGCGACGAGTTCGCCACGCCGTCGATCGACGCCTTCGCCGGCTCGGCGCTCCGGTTCACCGGTCACCACGCCGGCTCGCTGCCGTGCATGCCCGCACGCCACGACATCCTGGTCGGCGCCCTCGACTTCCCGTGGCGACCGTGGGGGTCGATCGAGGTGTGGGAGGACGCCGTGACCCGGTCGCTGCGCAGCCGCGGCGTCACGACCATGCTCGTGTCGGACCACCCGCACCTGTTCGAGACGGGTGGGGAGAACTACCACACCGACTTCACCGCGTGGGCCTACGAGCGCGGCCACGAGAACGATCCGTGGCGCACGACCCCGGATCCGACGTGGATGGGGTCGCCGGCCCTGCCGGTCGAGCGCCCGTCGTACCACCACGCCTACGACGACTCCCGCACCTGGTTCCGCACCGAGGCGGACTTCCCCGGTCCGCGCACCATGCAGGCGGCCGCCGACTGGCTACGGACGTCGGCCCCGCGCCACGACCGCTTCTTCCTCATGGTCGACGAGTTCGACCCCCACGAGCCGTTCGACACCCCCGAGCCGTACGCCTCCCTCTACAACGGCGACGAGCCCGGCGCCGAGCGCGCCATCTGGCCGCCCTATCTCATCGACGCGCTGGCCGGCGGGCTGCTCGACCCGGACCGCGCCCGTCACCTGCGGAACAACTACGGGTCCAAGCTGACCATGATCGACCACTGGTTCGGGCGGCTGCTCGGGGCCATCGACGACGCCGGACTGGCGGCCACGACCGGTGTGGTCCTGTGCACCGACCACGGTCACTACCTGGGCGAGCACGACCTGTTCGGCAAGCCGGCCGCTCCCGTCTACAGCGAGCTGGGCCGGATCCCCCTGTTCGTGCGCTGGCCCGGCCGCCCACCCCGCGCGGTGGACGCCCTCACCACGTCGGTCGACCTCCACGCCACCATCGCCGACCTGTTCGGCGCGGAGGTCGGACACCCGACGCACGGCACGTCGCTGCTGCCGCTCATCGAGGGCACGGCGACGTCGGTGCGCGACCTCGCGCTGTTCGGTTACTGGGGTCGCCACGTCGGGGTCACCGACGGTCGGAGGCGCTACCTGCGCGGGTGCGGTGACGAGAACCTGCCCCTGTCGATGTGGTCGAACCGGTGGTCGACCATGCCGGTGCACCCGCTCCCCGAGCTGCGGCTGCCCCGTCCGGACGACCGGGCCGAGCTCCGCACCATGCCGGGCACCTCGGTACCGGTCATCGTGCAGCCGTTCGGGCCCGGCGACGCCCTCCCCTACTGGGCGCTCGGGCCGCCGCCGTCGGAGACGCTGCTGTTCGACACCTCGGTCGACCCGGGCGAGACGGAGAACCGGGCCGGCGGTCGTGACGAGGCGGAACTCGTCGACGGGCTCGCCACGGCCCTGCACGCCATCAGCGCGCCCGACGATCTCCTGGCGCGGATGGGCGTCGCCTGACGCGGCAGCCGCCCGGCCGCCCGGGCCGGGACGTCAGCCGCCGGACCTATCCGGCCGCCAGCCCGACCGCGGCCAGCTTGTCCCGCACGGAGCGGAGGCGGTCGCGGCGCTCCTTGAGGGCCAGGCGGTACGAGGGGTTGTCCGTGTCGGCGATCTCACTCGACAGGTCCCCCAGCGACCCGTCGAGCAGGTCGCGCAGTTCGGTCGCCTCCACGTCGTTCAGGGTGAGTTCCATCGGGACCATCTCCTCGGTCGTTCCGTCGCCCCACCCGGGGCACGGGTCCATCATCGGGCGACCCGCACGGGGCGGACAGGGCCGAAGGTCCCTTCACCGTCCGCGCCGCGGGCCCGACGGCCCACCCGCGGCGCCCGCGCCCGATTGACACCCCAGGTGCCGAACCGATAGACGGGTGCGATGATCCTCGAGGGAAAGACCGTACTGGTGACCGGCGTGGGCGGGGGCCTGGGACGCGAGTGCGCCGCCGCCGCCCTGCGCGACGGCGCGAACGTGGTGGTGGCGGCCCGGTCGGCCGACACCCTGGCCACCATCGCCGCCGAACTCGACCCGTCCGGCGAGAAGGTGGCGCACCACGTGACCGACATCACCGACGCCGACTCGTGCGCCGGACTCGTCGACCTGGCCCGGGAGCGGTTCGGCTCGGTGGACGCCCTGGTCCAGGTGGCCGCGTTCGAGAACGCCTGGGGCGGCCTCTACGACATGAAGGACGAGGACTGGCGGTCCGCCTTCGACACCAACGTGCTCGGCGCCATGAACGTCATCCGCCCGGCGGCCACCGCCATGAAGGCGGGCGGCGGCGGCGCCGTCGTGCTGATCGGCTCGCAGTCGATGTTCGCGCCGCAGATGCCCCAGGGCGGCTACGCGGCCTCCAAGAGCGCGCTGCTGTCGGCCATGTACTACCTGTGCGACGAGCTCGGGCCGGACAACATCCGCTGCAACATGGTCATCCCCTCCTGGATGTGGGGGCCTCCCGTCGAGATGCTCATGAACTGGCGGGCGAAGAACGAGGACAAGACCGTCGAGGAGGCGCTCCACGACGTGGTCGGCACGTTCCCGCTCCGCCGGATGACCGAGGACGGCGAGGTGGCCGACGTGGTCGCCTTCTTCGCCTCGGACCGCGCCAAGGCCGTGACCGGCCAGTACCTGCTGGTCAACTCCGGCGAGATGTTCCGGTGAGCGCTCCCAAGCGGGTCGTCGTCTGGGGCACCGGATTCGTCGGCAAGATGGTCATCCCCGAGATCCTGGCGCATCCGGGGTTCGAGCTGGTCGGTGTCGGGGTGGCGGATCCGGGCAAGGTCGGCCGGGACGTCGGCGAGATCTGCGGTATCGGGCCCGTCGGCCTGGCCGCCACCGACGACATCGACGCCCTGATCGCCCTGGCCCCCGACGCGCTCGTGCACTACGGACCGACGGCGGCCAAGGCGGACGTGAACATCGCCCAGATGGGCGCCTTCCTGCGGGCCGGCATCGACGTCTGCTCGACCGCCATGACCCCCTGGGTCTGGCCCCACATGGCCCAGAACCCGCCGTCGTGGATCGACCCCATCACCGAGGCGTGCCGGGAGGGCGGGGCGTCGTGCTTCACGACGGGCATCGACCCCGGGTTCGCCAACGACCTCTTCCCCATGACCCTGATGGGCCTGTGCAGCGAGGTCCGCCAGGTCCGGGCCCTCGAGATCCTCGACTACATCAACTACGAGGGCGACTACGAGGTGGAGATGGGGATCGGCATGCCGCCGGACTACGTCCCCATGCTCGAGCACACCGAGATCCTGGCCATGTCCTGGGGCGGCACCGTCCCGATGATGGCCCACGCCCTCGGGGTGGAGCTCGAGGGGATCACCTCCACCTGGGAGAAGTGGGTGACGCCCACGGCCATCACCACGGCCAAGGGGATCATCGAGCCCGGCAACGTGGCGGCCATCCGGTTCACGATCAACGGCATCGTCGACGGCAAGCCCCGCATCTGCCTCGAGCACGTCAACCGGGTCGGCCAGGACGCCGCGCCGGACTGGCCGCGCGGCAACGACAACGACGTCTACCGGGTGGTCATCGACGGCACCCCGTCGATCACGCAGGAGACGGCCTTCCGGTTCACCGACGGCTCGGGACGCGACGCCGCCGCCGCGGGGTGTCTGGCCACCGGCCTGCGGGCGCTCAACGCGGTGCCCTACGTGAACGAGCTGCCGGCCGGCTGGGTCACCGCCCTCGACCTCCCGCTCATCCCGGGGGTCGGCACCGTCCGCTGACGCACCGATACGCCCCCGGGGCCGCCGTTGACGGCCCCGTCCGACCACAGACCAGGAGCTGCCATGACCCCCGAGGACCTCGTCGAGCTGGAGCTGATCAAACGGCTCAAGTACCGCTACCTCCGCAGCATCGACCAGAAGCTGTGGGACTCGCTCGAGTCCTGCTTCGTGCCCGAGGCGACCGCCCGCTACGGCGGCGGCCTCTACGAGTTCTCCAACCGGGACGACATCATGGAGTTCTGCCGCACGTCCATGGGCGCCACGACGTTCCTGTCGAGCCACCGCTGCCACCACCCGGAGATCGACCTCCTCGGCGACGACGCGGCCACCGGCACCTGGGCGCTCGAGGACACCGTCATCCTCACCGACTTCGGGCTCACCATCCAGGGGGCCGCGTTCTACGAGGACCGCTACGTCAAGCGGGACGGTGAGTGGAAGATCCTCCACACGGGCTACAAGCGCTCGTTCGAGGAGCTGATCCCCCGGGCCTCCATCGCCGGGATCAAGCTGACGGCCGAGTGGTGGGCCACGGACGGACGCTCGAACCTCGGCGCCTGACGCCCGGGCGGGCGCCCCTCCCCGACCGGCCCGTCCGCTCCGGCCCTACGAGAGGGTGGCGCCGTCCACCCGGATGTCCGCCCCGTTCATGTGCGAGGCCTCGTCCGACGCCACGTAGGCGATCGTGGCCGCGATCCCCTCGGGGGTGCCGAACGCCCCGAGCGGCATCACCCGGTTGATGAGTTTGGGATTCGCCCCCTCCGGCACCGAGAAGGAGGCGGTGATGGGCGTGTCGATGGCGCCGGGGCTGACGCTGTTGCAGCGCACGCCGGCCTTGGCGTACTCGACGGCCAGCTCGCGGGTCATGGCCAGCACGCCGCCTTTCGAGGCCGAGTAGGCCAGCGCCCAGGGCTGGCCGGCGTGGGCCGCCGTCGAGGCGATGTTGACGATGTTCCCCCGGCTGGCCAGCAGGTGCGGCAGCGACTCCCGGCACATCAGGAAGGTGCCGGTCAGGTTGATGGTGATCAGGCGGTTCCACTCGTCCAGGGTCAGCTCGTGCGAGTGGCCGAACGACAGCACGCCCGCCACGTTGACGACCACGTCGAGCGAGCCGAGGGCGTCCACGGCTCCCGACACGATGGACCGGACCCCGTCCTCGGTGGACACGTCCCCGGGCCGGGCCAGGATCGAGCCGGCCAGCCCCGTCGCCCCGTCCGCCACGGCGGCGAGCGCCTCGGCGTTGACGTCGACGGCGACGACCGCCGCGCCCTCGTCGGCGAGCCGGAGGGCGGTCGACCGCCCGATCCCCGACGCGCCGCCCGTCACCAGTACGTGCTTCCCGTTGAATCGCTCCAGAACCATGGCGGCACTGTAGGACGGATCCCCGGGGCGAGGGGCGGGCCCGGCGCCTCCGGCGGCACCGGTGGGAACGGCCGGGGACCGACCCGTGCAAGGCTGGGCACCGCCCACCGACCGCCCACCGGCCACCCTCCTCCGGCCACCCCTGCGAGGTCCCCGTGCCCACCGCCCACGTCAACGGTGTCGATCTGGCCTACGAGCTCCGGGGCGGGGGGCCGCGCCTCCTCGCCCTCCTCGGGTCCGGCATGACGCTCGCCGGGGCGCAGCCACTCCTGTCCCTCGTCGGGAAGGGGTGCACGGTACTGGCCTTCGACTACCGGGGCCTCGGGGCGAGCACGCCGTCACCCGGCCCCTACGACATGTCCACGTGCGCCACCGATGCGCTGGGCGTGCTCGACGCCGCCGGCTGGGACACGACGCGTGTCGTCGGCGTCAGTTTCGGCGGCATGGTGGCCCAGGAGCTGGCCGTCACCGCGCCCCGCCGGGTCGAGCGCCTGGCCCTGCTGTGCACCTCGTCCGGGGGCGCCGGTGGTTCCTCCTACCCGCTGCACGAGCTCGAGGACCTCGACCCCGACGCCCGGGCGGCGGCCCGCCGGGGACTGCTCGACGACCGGTTCGACGACGCCTGGCTCGCCGGCCATCCGGGGGACCGGGCCCTCGTCGAGCTGCTGGACGGGCGCGACGCCGACGACGACCCCGTGGCCGTGGCCGGCCGGCGGGCCCAGCTCGCCGCCCGGCGGGGCCATGACGTGTGGGACCGGCTCGGCGCCATCGCCTGTCCCACGCTGGTGGCGGGTGGGCGCTACGACCCGATCGCCCCGATGGCCAACAGCGCGGCCATCGCCTCGCGCATCGCCGGTGCCGAGCTGCGCGCCTACGACGGTGGGCACGCCTTCTTCGTCCAGGACCGGGCCGCCCTGCCGGACATCATCTCGTTCCTGACCGCCGAGGGGCCGTGACCGCCCGGAACCCCGGCGGCGACGACCCGGTCCCGGTCGACGGTCGGTGCGACGCCCGGTTCGCTGCGGTGGGCGACGCCTTCGCCGCCAACTTCGACGCGCGCGGTGAGGTCGGCGGCGCGGTGGCCGTCTTCGTCGACGGCGAGCTGGTCGTGGACCTGGTCGGCGGCTGGGCCGACGGGGACCGGACCCGCCCCTGGCGCCACGACACCCTCGTCGACGTGTACTCCGTCGGCAAGGCGTTCGTCGCCCTCCTCCTCCTGCAACTCGTCGACCAGGGCCGGCTGGGACTCGACGACCCGGTGGCGTCGGTGTGGCCCGAGTTCGCCGCCGCGGGCAAGGCCGACGCCACCGTCCGGCACTCGCTGTGCCACCGGGCCGGCGTCCCGGCCATCCGCCGGCCACTGACCGACGACGACCTCTGGGACTGGTCGACCATGGCCGGCGCGCTGGCCGCCACGGAACCCTGGTGGGAGCCGGGGACGCGCCACGCCTACCACACCAACACCTACGGCCACCTGGTCGGTGAGCAGGTGCGGCGCCTCACCGGCGACCTCCCGGGCACCCGGCTGCGGAACCTCGCCGGGGCGCTCGACGCCGACGTGTGGTGCGGCCTGCCCACCACCGAGCAGGTCCGGTGCGCCGAGGTCCTCTGGGCGCTCCCCGGGGCGCCGCCGGACATCGACGCCGACGCCCGCTCCGGTGACGAGCTGATGGTCCTGCTCGGCTACTTCAATCCGCCCGGCTACTCGTCGATGGGGGTCGTCAACACCGCCGCGTGGCGCGCCGCACAGGTGCCCTCCACCAACACCCATGCCACCGCCACCGGGGTGGCCCGGATCTACCGGGCCCTGCTGGAACCGGGGCGGCTCCTCTCGCCCGGGCTGCTGGCGGAGGCCACGTCGGCCCAGTCCACCGGCTGGTGCCCGGTCCTCGGCGAGGAGGTCACCTTCGGACTCGGGTTCAAGCCCACCTCGCCGCGCCGGCCGTTCGGACCCAACCCCACGGCCTTCGGCCACTTCGGGACCGGCGGCGCCGTGGGGTTCGCCGACCCGGAGGCCGGCGTGGCCTTCGGCTACGTCATGAACCACGTGATCCCGCGGTGGCAGAGCAGCCGGAACCGGGCCCTGGTCGACGCCCTCTACCGCTGCGTCTGACCGGGCCGGTCGTCGGCGGCACACCCGTCTGGCAGTGTGTCGGCGTGCACGGGGGGAGGACATGAGGATCATCCACACCAGCGACTGGCACCTGGGCCGGAGGTTCGAGCGCGAGCCCCTCGAGGAGGACCAGCGGGCCTTCCTGGCCTGGCTGGCCGACCTGGTGGCGGAGCGGCAGGTCGACCTGGTGATCGTGGCCGGCGACGTCTACGACCGGTCGCAGCCCGCGGAGGACGCGGTGGCCCTGCTCGACCGCGGCCTCGACGGACTGCGGGGCGCCGGGGCGGAGGTCGTCCTCATCCCGGGCAACCACGACAGCGCCCGACGGCTCGGCTTCGGGGCGGTCCGACAGTCCCTCGGCGGGGTGCACGTGTTCGCCGACGAGCGCACACCCCCCACGCCGACGGTGCTGGAACTGCGGGGCGAACGGGTCGCCCTGGTGGCCGTCCCGTTCCTCGACCCCCACGGGGCCCCACCGCCGCCGACGTCCGGGGACGGCGCCCACCGGGCGCCCACCCACGAGTCGGTCCTGGTCGACGCCCTGCAGGCGGGTCGCCTCGGCCTCGCCGACCTCGACCCGATGCCGTCCATCGCCGTGGCCCACGCCTACGTGTCCGGGGCGGGACTGTCGGACTCCGAGCGCACCCTGGCGGTCGGCGGGGCCGACCAGGTGGACCCCGCGGTGTTCGCCGGCTTCGACTACGTCGCCCTCGGCCACCTCCACCGCCCCCAGCGCATCGGTGGGTCCGACACCCTCGCCTACTCGGGGTCGCCCCTCCCCTATTCGTTCAGCGAGGACCACCCGAAGTCCGTCCGCCTCCTCGAGGTCCGCCGGGGCGAGGTCGTCGACGTCACCACGGAGTCCGTGCCGGTGGGACGCGGGGTCGTGACGCTGACCGGCACCCTGGACGGTCTCCTGGCCGATCCCGCCCACGAGCGGTTCGTCGACCGCTGGGTGGCGGCACGGCTCACCGACGACACGGTCCAGACCCAGCCCATGGAGCGCCTCCGGGCCCGGTTCCCCCACGCCGTGAGCCTCCGCTACGACGACCCGCGCACCGGGGCCGTCGTGGACTTCGGATCGGACGGCCCGCCCGTCGAGGAGCGCACCGACGAGTCGGTCGTCCTCGAGTTCCTCGAGGAGGTCCGGGACCGGGCACCGTCGGACTCCGAACGCCGCCTCGTGCTCGCCGCACTGGGCGAGGCGCACCGCAGGGCCCCGGCGTGAGGCCCCTGGCCCTGCGGCTGCAGGCCTTCGGGTCCTATGCCGGTGCGTTCGCCATCGACTTCGCCCGACTGGGCCGTCACGGGGTCTTCTCGATCACCGGACCGACCGGTGCCGGCAAGTCGACCATCTTCGACGCCATCGTCTACGCCCTCTACGACGACCTCCCGGGCTTCCGCGTCAACAGCCACGTCCGCAGCCAGTACGCGGACGCCACCACCCGCACCGAGGTGACCCTCGAGTTCGAGGCCGAGGGGCGCCACTGGGTCCTCACCCGCTCCCCCGCCCAGGCCAGGCCGAGTGCCCGCGGCGGCGCCGGCCTGGTGGGCGACCCGTCGAAGGTCGTCCTGGCCGAGGCCGGGGTGGAAGGTGCCGTCCTGACCCGCAAGCGCGACGTGTCCGAGCGCCTCGCCGACCTGGTCGGCCTCGACAAGGCCCAGTTCGAGCAGGTCGTCCTGATCCCTCAGGGCCGGTTCGAGGAGGTCCTGAAGGCCAGGACCCAGGAGCGGGCCGACCTGCTGGCCAAGCTGTTCCCGGTCGACGTCTACATCCGGACGACCGAGGCGCTCCGTCAGCTGGCGGCCGACCGACGCGACGCCTACGAAGCGCTCGCCGCCGGGCGCCGGGTCGCCGAGGACCGCATCCGCGCCGACGTGGCGGCGTTCTTCGCCGGGGCCACGGACACGGAAGGCGCCGTTGCGCACGACGCTCCCGGAGAGGACGGTGCCGAGGGGGAAGGCGTCGAGCAGGACGGTGCCGAGGGGGAAGGCGTCGAGCAGGACGGTGCAGAGGGGGACGGCGTCGCGGTGGACGGTGCCGAGGTGGAGATGGCCCGCCTGCCCGAGCTCCGCGACCGGATGGCGTCCGTGCTCGCCACCGTGGTGGCCGAGCGGGATTCGGCGGCCGACCGCCACGAGGAGGCGCGCGCCGCTCGGGTCGCGGTCGAGGCGGCCGTCCAGCGCTGGGAGCAGTGGCAGGAGGACGTGGCCGAGGTGCGCACCCACCCGGCCGAAGTGGCGGCCGACGCCGAGGTCGCCCTCGCGCTCGAACGGGCGGTCGTCGTCGCCACCCTGTCCACCTCCGTCGAGACCTGGCGTGCCGCGACCGAGCGGCTGGCCGTCCTGGACGCCGACCGGCTGCACCTCCGGGCCGCCGTGGACGCCGCCTGGGTCGACGGGGCCGACCGGTCGGCCCTCGAGTCGGCGACGACCGCCCACCACCTGTCCGCCACCCTCGCCGCCGGGGCGGCCGCGCTGGAGGCGGCCGACCGCCGGTTCGTCGAGCTCGGACACCGGCGCGACGCGCTGGAGGGTGACGAGCGGGGTCTGGCCGAACGGACCGCCGCCCTGGCCGAGGCCATGGTGGAGCGGGACGGCCTCGCCGGCCGG
>Ga0182030_10022106_pt1 | contig 11860 bp, 15 predicted proteins | sample 812S3MmetaG_FD_121299 | JGI IMG/M metagenome (GOLD analysis project Ga0182030, IMG submission 121299) | Permafrost microbial communities from Stordalen Mire, Sweden - 812S3M metaG (Illumina Assembly) | ecosystem: Environmental > Terrestrial > Soil > Wetlands > Permafrost | place: Sweden... | reverse complement strand
GCCGCTTGTTCACCCGGTCCGGTCAGCAGGATGATGGTGTCGAACATTCAAACCCGCAAAGTTGACGGATCAGGCCGATACGTCGAGCAGGTTGGTCGATGTGGTCAGCGTGGTTGGCGAGACTAACGTGGTGAGGTCGGCGCTCGACGACGTCGAGGTCGAACTGGCGCTGTCGCTGGCGTGGTGATGGCCGGCGTGATGGTTTTGGGCGCCCTTGGCGCCTTGCGCCTGCTGCTGCAGCGACGCCAGCGCCTGCTGCGCATTGCCGATACCGCCTGATTGCAAGGCATCGCCGATCTGGCCGATGGCCTGCGCGAACTGGCTGCTGCCCTGGCTCGACTGCGACTGGGTGAGGCTGGCATAGGCGCTCTGCGCGGCGGTCAGGTTGCCGGATTGCAGCGCGCTGACCATTTGCATGAAGGCCTGGCGCGATGGATCGGCCGGCTGGGCAATGGACGCGGACGCGGAAGAAATTGAACTTATCGACATGACACGTCTCCGGCTGGACCGTTTCCTGCATAGATCGCGTCGCCCCGTGGCTTGTTGGTAGCCCGATATGATTCGCAAAACGTTAATGCCGGCGCCTCCCGGTCACCGGAGCATCGCTGCCGCGTGATTATTTATGCGGGGCTTATATGCTGCGGCGGCTTCGCTGGCTTCGCTGGCTTCGCTGGCTTCGATCGATGAGGTCGCGCTAGTCGGCGGCTTCGAGCGGCAGCGGAACGCTGCAATGCATTTGCACGCCGTCGCGCCGGTAGTCGATCGCGGCGGTGGCCTGGATCTGGCCGGGCAGCACGAATTCCAACAGCCTTGAGCCGAAGCCTTGCCGTTCGGGCGCCGACACCGCCGGTCCGCCGCTTTCCACCCATTCGAAATCGAGTCGGCGGCGAGTCGCCTCGATGGTCGTGCTCCAGGTCACATCCACTTTGCCGCCATAGACCGAGAGCGAGCCGTATTTCGCGGCATTGGTGGTGAGTTCATGCAGCGCCATGCCGAGCGACACCGCCAGTTGCGACGACAGATGGACCACCGGACCGCTCAGCGTAATGCGCCCGTCGGTGCCGTCGTCGAAGGCGTCGAGTTCGTTATGCAGCAGGTCGCCGAACGAAACGGCGTCCGCTTCGTCGGTGAGCAGACGATGGGTCTTGGCCAGCGCGCCAATGCGCCCGATCAGCGCGGTCTTGAATTCCTCGATAGTACCGGCCGAACGCGCGGTCGAGCCCATGATGGCTTGCACGGTGGCGAGGGTATTTTTGACGCGGTGATGGAGTTCGCGCACCAGCAGCGCCTGTTGCTCCTCGGCCCGTTTGCGCTCGGTGATGTCGATCAGCATGTTGACGGCGCCGACCAGTTTGCCGGACTCGTCATGCAGCGGCGTCGGACAGGGAATAAACTGCACGCGCGTGCCGTCGGGCCGCTCGGCGATGGCTTCCAGCCCACGCACCGGCCGGTTTTCCCTGAGCGCGACCGCCATCGGGCATTCGGCGTGCGGCAGCGGCGTACCGTCCGGCCAAAACAGTTTCCACGAGCCGCACCATTCGCTCGAGCCGAGCGGCGGACGTTGACCCCACAATTCGGCGGCGAATTCGTTGTAATAGGTCAGCCGGCCTTCGGCGTCGGTGGTGTAGACGGCGGCGGGCAGGGCATCGAGAAGTTCGCGGAACCGGCGCTCGCGCTCGCGCAAGGTGGCTTGCGAGCGCAGCGCCGCCGAAATCGGCACGACATTGTCCTCGCCCGGCGCGTCACCGCAGGCGGCCAAAGCTCGTTCCAATTCGCTTTCGAGAAAGCCGACCGGCTCGTCCATTCTGCCCCGGATCCACGCAAATAATTAAGGTCTGGACGCCGATTTTTTTGTCAAGAGACCCCAGCCCGCGACAGTAACGCGCAAGTTCATATAAAGTTGCGATCAATTTTGCGATTTATTGATCGCGGACTGGCAAATTTTAATTAATAAAATCAATGGTTAAGCCAGCGGATGCTCCGGTCTAAAGTGGCCGTACCATAACGAGTGCATCCACCAGGCCCAACCGCGGGTGGCGGAAGGCTGCCGGTAGGGTGCCGGCTATCGAAAAGCGGCACGAGCGCCACAGCCGAACTGCGCGCTCATTGGAAGCGATGACTAAATTGAACTGCATGGCGGTAAAGCCGCACCCCCGCGCGCGCTCGAGCGAGTGCTCGCACATCGCCCGCGCCACGCCGCGCGCCGTAGACTGCGGCGCGACGATATAGCCGCAATTGGCGACATGGCCGCCGCCGCCGCGATTATTGGCGCGCAAATAATAGGTGCCGGGGATTTCGCCGTTTTGCTCGGCGACGAATACTTCGTGGCCGGGCCTATGCCAGTAAGCCAGTGCGTCGGCGCGGCTGATGTCGGGCGGGACAGGGTAGGTTTCGCCGGCGCGGAAGGCCGGTTCGAGAATGCGCCAGATGGCGTCATCGTCGGTACTTGTTGCGGGGCGGATGCTGGGCGCCGGCGTCATAGCGCAGCTTTGCTATCACGCCGCCTGTGCGATGCAACCATGTGGGTTGCCGTGCGTTGCTTTAACGGGGCGAATCTCCACGATAACCAATGAGATTCACCACATGCCATCGGCAATCGACAATTTCGGTATCGTCGGCCTCGGCAAAATGGGCGCCGACCTCGCCGTCAATGCGCTTCATCACGGCTTTGGCGTCGCCGGCATGGACACCCATGCGGTGCCCGCCGATTTGACGCGCGCCGGCTTGAAACCGGCGAGCACCCTCAAGCAACTCGCAGCACTTCTGAGCGCGCCGCGTTTTATCATGCTGTATGTGCCGGCCGGTCCGCCGGTCGACAGCGTTCTCGACCAGCTCGAAGGTCTTTTGCAGCCCGGCGACATCATTGCCGACGGCGGCAATTCCTATTGGGGCGATTCCATTCGCCGCCACGCGCGGCTAAAGCAAAAGGGCATCCATTTCATCGACGCAGGCACTTCGGGCGGTCCGGGCGGCGCGCTCGACGGCGCCTGTTTCATGCTGGGCGGCGAGGACGCGCCGGTCGCGGCGATCGAACCGCTGCTGCTCAAACTCGCGGTCAAAGGCGGCTATGTGCATGCCGGCGGACCCGGCGCCGGCCATTTCACCAAACTGGTGCATAACGGAATCGAATTCGCCATGTTGCAGGCGATCGGCGAAGGTGTCGATCTGCTCGAACATTACCGCGAGCAGCTTCCCATCGCCAATGTGCTCAGCTGCTGGCGTCACGGTTCGGTGATCCGCTCATGGCTCATCGATTTGATGGAGTCCATGTACCGCAAGCAGGGCGGCCTCGTGCAAGTGCCGTCTTATGTCGAGGATACCGGCGAGGTAAACTGGCTGGTGGACGACGCCCTGCACATGGAAGTGCCGATTCCGGTGATCACCCAATCCGTGGTGCAGTTGCTCGCCTCACGCGACAATACTCACGACGCTTCGCGCGCTATCGCCATGATGCGGCACGGTTTCGGCGGCCATCCATTCGGCGCCGATGCCGGCATTGCGCATGAGCGCCACACTGGTCGCGTCAGCGGCTTTATAGGCAACGGCCAATCGGCGAAACAAGCGGCGGAATAAAGGAGTGGTATCATGACCATGCCCATCGGGCGGTATAACTGGGCCATCGCGGAAGGCTATATCCCGCCGGCTTCCACCGGCACGACGCGCGAACTCATCAGCCACGAAACGGTGTGCATTCTCAACACCGCCGACGAGGATGCGCAGGTCGATATCACCGTCTATTTCGCCGACCGGGCGCCGGCGGGGCCGTTCAAATTCATCGTCGCCGCGCAACGCACACGGCATTTGCGTTTCAACGATTTCACCGATCCGGAAGCGATCTCCACTGGCACGGATTTTTCCAGCGTCATCGTGTCGAGCGTGCCGGTGGTGGTGCAGCACACGCGGCTCGACACGCGCCAGCCGGCGCTGGCGCTGATGAGCACGATGGCGTTCCCGCTCGATCCGTGAGTCGAGCGCCGGCGCTATTAGCCTCAGGCAATGCGATCGGGCCGTCCGGGCAACTCCGTGACGTTCACGGTTGTGATATGAGTTTTCCATGCCGACGCTAAAATGGTTCGCGATCGCCCTGTTCCTCGGCTACGGCGGCTTGATGGCGCTGATGTATCTGTTTCAGCGCTCGCTTTTGTATTTTCCCAACCCGATCCACTTGCCGCCGGGCGATTCCGACCTGCCGCGGGCCAGCGAAGTGTCGTTTCAAAGCGATGACGGCAAGAAATTGCTCGCCTGGTATGTGCCGGCGCACGCTGGCAAGAAGTTGGTGATTTATTTCCAGGGCAACGCCGACGGGCTCAATCTGCGCGCCGTTCGTTTCACTTGGCTCACGGCCGACGGCACCGGTCTGTTGGCGCTGTGCTATCGCGGTTTTGGCGGCTCAACCGGAACGCCCACCGAGGACGGCCTGATCCGCGATGCGCTGGCCGCCTATGATTTTGCCGCGGCGCGGATTCCAGCGAGCCGCATCGTGCTGTTTGGCGAGTCGCTTGGCACCGCGGTGGCGGTGGCGCTTGCTGCTAGGCGCCCGGTCGCGGGGTTGATCCTCGACGCGCCGTTCACCTCCACCGCCGATGTCGGCGCATCGCATTATTCGTTCGCGCCGGTGCGCTGGCTGATCAAAGATTCCTGGCATTCCGACCAGCGCATTGCGCGCGTGACGGCGCCGCTTTTGGTGCTGCATGGCGAAGCCGACCGCATCGTTCCGATCCGTTTTGGCGAGCGGCTGTTCGCGCTCGCCCATGAGCCCAAACGCATGGTACGCTTTGCGGGCGGCGGCCACGTCAATCTCGACGGCTTCGGCGCGCCCAAACCGATCGAGGAATTTCTGGCGGGATTGCCTTATGGCCTTTTCTGACGAAGTGGTCTTGCGCCGCGCCGATAGCCCAAAAGCAAAAGCGCGGGCCTGTTTGAGACCCGCGCTTTTAAATTTCTAAACCGGTCCGGTTTAAGCGATCAGAAACGCGATCCGCCGCCGCCGCCGCCAGGACCACCGCGTCCACGTCCGCCGCCGCCAGGACCGCCCGCGCCGCCAGGACCGGCAGCGCCGGGAACCACGCGCGGCTTCATCGGCAACAGGCCTTCGCGCTGCATCTTCTTGCGCGCGAGCTTGCGGGCCCGGCGGATCGCTTCCGCCTTTTCCCGCGCCTTCTTTTCAGATGGTTTTTCATAATGCCCGCGGAGCTTCATCTCGCGGAAAATGCCCTCACGTTGCATCTTCTTTTTCAGCGCCTTGAGGGCCTGATCGACATTGTTGTCTCGAACAAGAACTTGCACGCTTGCTCCTTCGTTGGTGGCGCGGATCGGGTTTTGGTCAAAAAGCCCGCAAAGGCAGGGCCTTTGAGTCGGGCGGCATTAGCAGAAACGGCACTAGGAGTCCATTAAGACGGCCAAAAAGCTCGCCGGATGGCCTTTTTTCGGCCCGGGAAAAGGGTTAGCTGCGCCCCGCTTGGCCCGTCAAACCGGGGCTTTGGCGGCCTGCGCCGCCCGTTCGAACAGGGCAGCCACCCAGTCATTGACCACGGCGTCGATCACCAAATGGACGCGGTCGCTCTCCCCCCGGTTTGCCACGCTGTGCGCGTCCGACAGGCGCAGATACCAGCGTGAACCCGTCGCCATGACGCAGCGCATCCCATTGAGCCGAAAATCGACATCCGAGTTGGTCACCACGGGGATGTGGATACGCACTTGGCCCTGCTCGAAACTAAGGTCGTTATCTCGGTGTTCCTTGATGACCGAGCCGGGCGTAAGCCGCATCAGCCGCACCGCCTGGAGCGGGCAGGCGAATTCGGCCAGCACGGCGCGGAAATTGGGCGAGCCAAGCAGCCTTGGGGTATCGGCAAAGTCGGTGCAACTCGGGTCGGAATAGATTGTCTGGATCGGGTGGCGGGCGCCAGCGGGCCCGCGCAGCGCGATCACGCTCCAGTCGCCGTCGTAGTTCTGTTTGACGAAATGCTCGATCCACGCCGCTTTCGAAAAATTCGCCATGTCGGCGGCAAGCCCGCCCGGGTCGAAATCGAGCGGTAGGCGCAGGCGGTCGGGAAAACGGGCGGGCATGGCCATGGCGCAAGCTCCAGCCTCCCATCTTACCGAGAAACCGCGGCGGTTAAAACGGCGAACTCAACGGCGGACTCTTGGGGAAAACCACCCACAATCCGATTTGGCGCGGGCGGCCGTTCGATAGTATGGTGCCCCTGGATAATTATCTCGCATAACCCCTGAAAACGGGATCGGGCTGTGGACGCTAAAATGTCAGAACGCGTGGCCGTGAAGCATTCTCAATCCGCCTTGGGCGAGATGGTTGCCGAGGGCAAAACCAAGAAGATCTACAAGGTCAAGGACAGTGCCGGCCTGGTGACCGTCGTCGCCAAGGACGACATCACGGCTGGCGACGGCGCCAAGCACGACATCATCCCGGACAAGGGGCGACTTGCCACCGCCACCACATCCAATGTCTTCCGTCTGCTCAAGGCCTGCGGCATCCCGGTTGCTTTCGAGCGGCAGGATAGCCCGATTTCGTTTTCCGCGCCGAACTGCGAAATGCTGCCTTACGAAGTGGTGGTGCGGCGCGAAGCGCACGGCTCGTTTCTCAAGCGCAACCCGCATCTGGCCAAGGGTCAGTTGTTTCCGCATTTGATCGTCGAGTTCTATCTCAAGACAAAAGACAAGAACTGGAAGGGCAAGCCGCTGGTCGCCGACGATCCGTTCATGGATTACGCCGACGGCGCGGCGGAGATAAAGCTGTTCAATCCAGCCAAGCCCTTGCCGGGCCAGGAGCCGTTTCTGGTGCTGCCGGTTGGCGAGGTTTTCGGCCGCGTCGACGAATTCAAAAGTTTTCCCGACATGCGCCGCATCGCGCGGCAGGCCTTTCTGGCGCTGGAAAAAGCCTGGCAGCTTGAAGAGGGCCGGCTGGTCGATCTCAAGGTCGAGTTCGGCTATGACAGCAAAGGCAACCTGCTGCTCGCCGACGTCATCGACAACGATTCCTGGCGCGTCATCGAAGGTGACGCCTATATCGACAAGCAGGTCTATCGCGACGGCGGCGCGCTCGACGACGTTGCGGCGAAATACGCCCATGTCGCCGACATCACCAGCCGCTTCCATGTGCCGCGCCAGCGCATCATTCTTTGGCGCGGCTCCGACAAGGACAAGACCGACGCATTCTCCGAAGCGCTCGGCGATCTCAAGGACCTGATGACGGTCGTGACCTGCTCTGTCCACAAGGAGCCGGTGCGGGGCGCTGCAACTCTCTATAAAATGTTGCAGGAAGTCCCCAACACCGTGGTGATAGCCTTTATCGGCCGCTCCAACGGTGCCGGCCCCGTGCTCTCCGCTCTGTCGGCGGCGCCGGTCATCACCGTGCCCGCGAGCGCCAAGGAATTCCCCGAAGATGTTTGGTCGTCATTGCGCGCGCCCAGCGCCGTTCCGGTAATGACCGTGCTGGAGCCATCCAACGCGGTGCTCGCCGCCTTGCAAATTCTTTCCGCCCGCAATCCCAAGCTTTACGCCAGAGTGCGCGGCGAAATAGAAAACCGGACAGTCAATACAATCCAGCTTTAGCGGGGGGCTACGGAAGGATCCTTCGTGGCCGCAGATGAGCCAGAGTCAGGCGGCAATCCGGCGGTTGGGCACGCAGCCCTTCTGCTCGCCGAAATCGAACGGCTCAAGATCGAATTGACGCATGCCGAGTGGAGAATCGCCGAGCTTGAGGCACATGCCGACGTCGATCCGCTGCTCGACATCCTCAACCGCCGCGGCTTCGACCGCGAACTGGCGCGCTCGATTTCCTATGTGAAGCGCTACGGCACCGCCGCCGCGCTGATCTATATCGATCTCGATGGCTTCAAGGCGGTCAACGACCAATATGGCCATGCTGCCGGCGACGCTTTGCTTGTGGCGGTGGCGACGCAGCTCACCGGTCAGGTGCGCGCGTCCGATATCGTGGCGCGCCTGGGCGGCGACGAATTCGCCGTGCTGATGTGGAATGTCAACGAGACCCATGCGCTCGCCAAGGCGCGCGAACTGGAAACGGCCGTCGCTTCTGCCGGTACCGGCGCCGGCTCGGCGCGGGTTTGCGTTTCCGCCAGCGCCGGCGTCGTGCCGATTTCGGGCGACGCCACGCCTGGCGAAGTCAGCGATGCGGCGGACCGAGCAATGTATGCGCGCAAGAAAGAGCGGCGCGGCTAGCACTTCGCGTTAGAAGCAAAGATTGGTCATGACGTTGCCGCGCTTGTCCTTGAGCACATAAGGACATTCGATGCGCTTGAGCGCGGCCTTGGCGTCTTCATTGCCGAGCGCGGCGGCGCGCGCGTAATAGGTCTTGGCGGCGCTCTCGTCCTTCGGCCCGCCACGCCCGAGTAAGGCAAAGGCCCCCATCCATTCCAGCGCGCCGGGATGATTTTGCGCGGCGGCTTTTTCAAACAAGGCGCGTGCGGCAACGTCGTCCTGCGGGCCACCGATGCCATTGGCGGCCATTATACCGAGCTGGAATTGTGCTTCCGCCGAATTGGCCTCCGATCCCGACGACAGCAAAGCGCGCGTTTGCGCGGGATCTACCGGCGCGCCGCCGCTGCCCGACAGCGCCGCCAGATTGGTAGCGGCACGCGGATTGCCGGCCGCAGCCGCGTGCTCGAATAATTTGCGCGCCTCGGCCGGATCCTTGGCCAAGCCGGAGCCCGTGCCATACAGGACGCCCAGTTCGACCATGGCCGAGGTGCTGCCTTTGTCGGCAGCCTTGCGATAGGCGCCGATCGCTTCCGGCATTTGCCGGTTGGCGGCATAGGCGCGGCCGAGTTCATACATCGCCCGGCGCGATCCAGCCGCCGCGATTTTGCAAAACTTGAGTGCCGTTGCGACATCCGACGCCGCGACGGTCGCGGTGCCTTTGACATCGGCCGGTTTGTCAGGATCGTAGGGGTCGGCGGCAAGCCGGTCGCACAGCACCAGATCGGCCGATTGGGCTTGCGCCGGCGAGAGATGCAGCCACGCAGCCATCAGCGCGACACCGCCGATAGCGAGCTTGCGGGCAATTGAATCTGCTGAATCTGCGCCGGACCGTCTTGTCATCATCATCCCTTATCTCGCCAATTTACATGATCCGGCTGGGTTTGCCCGCTACGCGATAATATCCGGCGTTAGCTGATCGTCGATGCGGCGGATCTTGTCGCGCAACACCAGCTTGCGCTTCTTGAGACGCTGGACCTGGATCAGGTCGGAGCCGGGCGAGCCGGCGAGTGCCGCGATGGCCGCGTCGAGATCGCGGTGCTCCTGCTGCAGGCGCGCCAGCTGCTCGCGCAATGCGATTTCGTCATTGTCGTTCATCGCCACCGCTGGTTTTGCTGCGCGCCGGTATCCGGTTCGGCGCGGCCAAAATAATTATCGCGTTTTCCACAACACCGTTCAAGCGGCCAGAAAAATCGCTCCCGATCAATGGCTTCGTAATGGCCTTGGCCGGTTTGCCGCACTGCGGCTCCGGGTGTATCGTCGCCCTTGTACTGAGTCCGCGCTAGGCTTAACTCCATCAGGGGACACTGATTGAGGAGACATGCTGAATGTCGATGCAGTCGCACCTTTCGGAACTCGAAAAAAAGCACCAGGCGCTCGAAGCTCAAATCAACGATTGCCTGGCACATCCCGCCACCGATGATCTAAAACTAGTCGAGCTAAAGCGTCGAAAATTGTACGTAAAGGACGAAATCGAGCGTCTGCGGCATAGCGAAAACGCCAGCGTGCACTGACCCGGTTTCATATCCGCTGATCAAATTCCAGGCGCAACTACCGGCCCGCCATGATGCGCGGGGCGGTGGTTTTGTATTTCCGCCCGCATTGATTTACCTCATAATGACACCAGCCTTGAGCGGCCGTTCAACGGCCGCCGATTTATTGACCCGGGGGAAATTCATGCGCTCATTGACTGCCGCCATTGTCGCCGCGTTTGCCTGCACGCTCGCAAGCCTTGGCTGCGCCCATGCCATCGACTACCCGACCCGCACCATCACGTTGATCGTGCCCTATCCGCCGGGCGGCGGCGTCGACGCAATGGCGCGCGTGGTGGCCGCCAAGCTGACGGATTCGCTCAAGCAGGAGGTGATCGTCGATAATCGCGGCGGCGCCGGCGGCACCATCGGCACCCGCTTAGTCGCCAAGGCAGCACCCGACGGCTACACGCTGCTGCTCGGTCACACTGGCACGATCTCGATCAATCCCAGCCTCTACGCCAAGCTCGACACGAACCCGCGCCGCGATTTCGCGCCGATTGGGCTGGTCGCTTCGATGCCGGTGGCGCTGCTGGCGAACCCTTCGTTCCCGGCCAAGACCATCGCCGAATTCATCGCGCTCGCCAAAAAGCAGCCGGGCAAGCTCAATCTCGGCACCTCGGCCATCGGCACCGGCGGCTATATGTGCGCCGAACTGTTCAAATCGGTGGCCGGCATCGACGTCGCCATCATTCCGTACAAGGGCACGGCGCCGGTGATGACCGATCTGCTCGGTAATCACATTCCGATCGCTTTCGGCGTGCTGCCGCCGGCGCTCGGCAATATCGCGTCCGGAAATCTGCGCGCCGTCGCGGTCACCAGCAAGAAACGTTTCTCGCTATTGCCGGATGTGCCGACCTTCGATGAATCCGGCATGCCCGGCTTCGAAGCCGTGCTGCATTACGGCCTGTTGGCGCCGGCCGGCACGCCGAAGGAAATCATCGACAAGCTCAGCGCCGAATTGGCCAAATTGGTCGATACCGACGAGGTCAAGAAGCAGATCCACAATGAGGGCGGCGACCCGATGACCTCGACGCCTGCCGAATATGCCGAGGATATCGACAAAGAAGAGACCAAATGGTCGGCCCTGGTGCACAAACTCGGGCTCAAGGTCGAATAAAGCGCATTCCGGCGCTTTTTGAGCGCCCAAAAGAAATCCCGCCAGCCACTGCCCATTGGCCCGCGCATAGCTTAGCTATGGGGCATGGCAAAGGAACTCAAAATGAGCGAACCCGAAGACAAGCGGCCCCGAAACCTGCGCGGCGACGCATTCCCGGTCGAGGGCTTCGCGGTCACGGTGGACGGCAAGATCAAGTCGCAATATCCGGCTTTAGCCGATGCGATGAAAGTGGGTCTCGAGTTGAAGAAGAAATTTCCCGTGATCCAGGTCACGATATATGATGCCGCCGCCAAGACCCGCACGTCGGTGGAACTGCCCGAGGCCTGACGCCTTTCGCGGCCACCCCCCGCAGCGGGCTGCATCAGGGGAGGCTCACAATGCGGACATCGATCAGGATACTGGCTGCGCTATGGCTAACGGCTTCATTCGCCGGGGCGCCGCAAGCCGCGCGCGCCGACGATTATCCGGCACGGCCCATTACTCTGGTCGTGCCGTTTCCGCCCGGCGGCAGTACCACGGTAATGGCGCGCAACGTCGCCGACAAAATGTCGGACTTGCTCGGCCAGCAGATCGTCGTGGAAAATCGCGGCGGCGCCGGCGGCACGCTCGGCACTCGCTATGCGGCCAAGGCAACGCCGGACGGCTACACGATCATCCTCAGTTACACCGGCACCTTCGCGATCGCTCCTGCCGCCTATGGCAATCCCGGCTACGACCCGCGCAAGGATTTTGAACCGATCGGCATGATCGGCGTGGCGCCGAACTTGCTGGTCATCAACCCGTCGCTGCCGGTGCATTCGCTCGCCGAACTGATCAAATACATCAAGGCGCAAAGCTCGCCGATGCAATACGGCTCGCCCGGCGTCGGCACTGTCAATCACCTCGCCGGCGAATTGCTGGCGAGCGATATCGGCGTTCACATGCAGCACATCCCCTACAAGGGCAACGGCCCGGCGCTCGTCGATTTGATCGGCGG
>Ga0182030_10022100_pt1 | contig 11861 bp, 9 predicted proteins | sample 812S3MmetaG_FD_121299 | JGI IMG/M metagenome (GOLD analysis project Ga0182030, IMG submission 121299) | Permafrost microbial communities from Stordalen Mire, Sweden - 812S3M metaG (Illumina Assembly) | ecosystem: Environmental > Terrestrial > Soil > Wetlands > Permafrost | place: Sweden... | reverse complement strand
GGCGCGCTGGCGCCGATCGCCATGGTGAGGAACGCGCTGTTGATGCCGTCGCGATTGGGCAGACCGAAACTCACGTTGGAGGCGCCGCAGGACGTGTTGACCTTCAGTTCCGTGCGCAACCGGTGCACCAGCCGCATCACCTGCACGCCGGCCTGATTGATCGCTCCGATCGGCATCACCAGCGGGTCCACGACGACGTCGCAGGCCGGGATGCCGTGGTCGGCCGCGCGTTCGACGATCTTCTTCGCGACCGCATAACGCACGTCCGGATCCTCGGAGATTCCGGTCTCGTCGTTCGAGATGGCGATGACGGCGGCGCCGTACTTCTTGATGAGGGGCAGCACCGACTCCAGGCGTTCGTCCTCGCCCGTGACCGAATTCACGAGCGCCTTGCCCTTGTAGACGGCGAGGCCCGCCTCCAATGCTGCCACGATCGAGGAGTCGATCGACAAGGGGACATCGGTGATCGATTGCACGAGCTGCACGGCGCGGGCGAGAATCGCGGGCTCGTCGGCCAGCGGGATGCCCGCGTTGACGTCGAGCATGTGGGCGCCGGCTTCGACCTGAGCGCGCGCATCGGCCTCGACGCGGCTGAAGTCGCCCGCCGCCATTTCGGCGGCGAGGATCTTGCGGCCGGTGGGGTTGATGCGCTCGCCGATGATGACGAACGGCCTGTCGAAGCCGATGACGACCTCCCGGGTGGCGGAGCTGATGATGGTGTCGGTCATGAAGCGGTCCTTTGGGAAATGGGTGAGGCATCGCGTCCGGGGTACCAGGGCGTACGGCCTTCGAGCACACCGGAACGATCGACGATGTCGGCCACCGATTCCTCCTGCTTGTAGGCCATGATGTGCACGCCGCTGATGCCGGGCATCTCGCGAATCTGCTGGATCAGTTCGACGCAGATGTTCAGGCCCTCGCGCGTCTGGTCCTGGGCGCCCTTCAGGCGCTCGATGAGGCTGTCCGGAACGTGCATGCCCGGAACGTTCTTGCGCATCCACTCAGCCGTCTTGGCGGAGCGCAGCGGCCCGACGCCGGGAAGGATGAATAGTTTGCCAATCAAACCGAGTTCCGCGACATGGCCCATGAATGAGCGCAGCAGCTTAAGATCGTAGCAATACTGCGTTTGGATGAACTGGGCGCCGGCGACCGCCTTTTTCGCGAGCCGCTGCGCCCGCCAGGCCAGCGGCTCTCCGGACGGGTTCTCGGCGGCACCGAAGAAAACGCGCGGTGAGTATGAAATCTTGCGGCCGCTCTGGAAGCGGTGCTCGTCGCGCAAGCCGCGGCCGATCTTGAGCAGCGACATGCAGTCGAGGTCGAACACCGGCTTTGCCTGCGGGTGGTCGCCGGCCTGCACGCCGTCGCCCGTCAGGCAAAGCATGTTGCAGACGCCCATTGCTGCGCCGCCCAGGATGTCGCCCTGAATGGCGATGCGGTTCTTGTCGCGGCAGGAAATCTGCATGATGGGTGCATAGCCGATGCGGGTCAGCAGGGAGCACACGGCAAGGCTCGACATGTGGCAATTCGCGCCGCTGCCGTCGGTGGCATTGATCGCATCGACGTAGCCGTCAAACACCCGTGCGCGCCGGTAGACGTCCTCGGGGTCGGCCGAGTCCGGCGGTGCGAGTTCGGTGGTGACCGCAAATACCCCCGCCCGGAGTACGCGTTCGAACCGCCCGGGGGAGGTGTGTCCCGGCAGTATCGGCAGCGGATACCCGGGTACCGGCTCGTCGTCGAATCTCATGGCGCCGCCTTTGCTCTGGCGGCCTCCGGGGACGGGGCGGTCCGTTCCCTGACGACGCGCAGCCAGGATGAGCGGCCTTCCTGACGCCGATCCACGGCGAACTGCACCTCGGCCATCGCCCCGAGGCCACCCGGAATACGGGTGCTCCCGGCATAGGCTTCGACCCACACGCAGCGCATCTCCGGCTTGACCTCGCAGTTGCCGTCCGGGCGCACGCCACCGCATGGGCCATTGCGCAGCGTTTTCGGACAGTTCATGGGACACGACATGCCCGTGGAGCTCAGAATGCATTGACCGCACATCTTGCAGTCGAAAAACAGTCCCTTCACCGCCTTCTCGACCGCCGCGACCGGCTTCTCGGCGCGCTCGTAGCCGATTGCCTCGAATACAGGATGCAGGCGCACCAGAAAGCCCTCGAAACCGTCGTAGAAGGCCTTCAGGCCGCGCGCGTGCCGCACGGACCATCGGCGGAGCGAGTACATCAGGTTTCTCCCGGGGTCGGATCCGCGGGCGCCGCAGCCTCGAGGCCTTTGGCACGGATCAGCCGTTCCAGGTCATCGTCGCTGTAGCGTGCCTCGAGGCGGGCGGCCTCCGCCGCCGCTTCGGCCTGTAGGTCCTCGCCGCAGGGACGGGGATCGCTGCGCTTCCAATCGGCCAGATAGGCGTCGGAGCTGCCCTTGCCGGCGCGCATCGCGGCGCGGTCCACCGCCTCCTGGAAGCGTTGCGAGAGTTGTATCTTGGCGGTTTCGCGCCCGCGTTTGACGATGACCTGCGCGGGTATGTCACGCCACGAGATGAGGATGATCGAGCTCATGCCGAGCGCCTGAAATCGCGCAGGGGCGACTCGTGAGTGTCGACGGCGGTGCGCAGCGCCGTCTCGAGGCCACCGTAACCGGTCGGCAGATGTTCGAAGGCAAGACCCATGCGCGCCGCGATCGCCCGCGATTCCTCCACCGCTTCCGGTGCGGGCGACTGCGACAGATACACCAGCCGTCGATAGTGCCCGAAATACTCCGGGAACAGTTCCGGATGGCGGTCGAGGCCGAGGCCGCGGATCACGAGGCGCTCGAAATGCCGCAGCAAAAAGTCGGTCAGATAAAAGGTTCCGGGCTCGGCATCCGTCAACGTCTGCCATACCGGGGCGGTGGCGAATACCTCGTAACAATGCGCGCCCGGCAGGCGTTCGACGCATTCCTCCCGCAGCACCGCGTCGAGCAATCCGCCCGTGCCGCAGTCGCCGTACGCCACGAAAATGCTGCGGTAAGCCGGCCGCGACTCCTGGATCAAGGCGCGCACGGCGGGGGGAATGCCCTCCGGCCGGTTGTGCAGATCCGCCGGCAGGCAACGCACGTCGATCCGGTCCCAGGCGTTCGCGCGGCGCAGCGCCATGATCTCGTGAGCCAGTGCGCCGCAGGCGATGACCAACAGGCCGTCACCGCCGGGAGGGGCCGATTGAGACATATCCCCGCAGCTCCCGCTCAGTGCGCCGCGGCGCCGGCGCGACGTGCCGCTATGAGCCCCTTCGCAGTCTCGACCGCGACGGCGGCATCCCGGCAATAGGCATCCGCGCCCACGGCCTTGCCGAACTCCTCGTTGAGCGGAGCCCCACCGACCAGGACGATGAAATCGTTTCGAATGCCGCGCTCCTTCAACGTGTCGATGACGACCTTCATGTATGGCATGGTCGTCGTGAGCAGAGCCGACATGCCGAGGATGTCCGGCTTGTGCTTGTCGAGCGCCTCCAGATACTTCTCGACGGGATTGTTGATGCCGAGATCGATGACTTCGAAGCCCGCACCCTCGAGCATCATCGAGACGAGATTCTTGCCGATGTCGTGGATGTCGCCCTTCACGGTGCCGATGACGATCTTGCCGATCGGTTCGACACCGGTTTCCGCCAGCAGCGGCCGCAGTATTTCCATGCCACCCTTCATCGAGTTGGCCGCGAGCAGCACCTCGGGCACGAACAGGATCCCGTCCCGGAAATCGATGCCGACGATGCGCATCCCCTCGACGAGGGCATCGTTCAACACCCGTTCCGCCGACCAGCCCCGCTTCAGAAATATCCGGGTGGCTTCCTCGACTTCGCTCTTCAGGCCGTTGTACAAGTCGTCGTGAACCTGTTCGACGAGCTCTTCATCGTTCAAGGACCCCAGGTCGAATTCGCCTTCGGTCGGCTGTGACATCTACTTCTCCAACGGTTATTTTGCGAGCCGCCACGGTATCTTACGAGGCCCACGTTCACTGCATGGTAAGTCGCAAAAGCGCGCAAGACTTGCGGTATTGCGACGACAGCGTATCCAGATGCGACACGATCAACTGACGGGCGGCGCACCACCCTCGGCCGTGCGGCGCGCCACATACGCATCCATGGCCTCGACCACCGAGGGTTCGCGGGGCGGGGCCACGTAGCGCCGCAACGTATCCTGCCAGATGCCGCTCGCCCGTTCGGTGGCCGTCTTCGAGCCGTCCTCGGCCCAGCTGCCGGAATTGCGCCAGTCGGACACGAGAGGCGCGTAAAACGCGCTGCGATAGCGTTCCATCGTGTGCGCACAGCCGAAGAAATGGCCGCCGGCACCCACTTCGGCGACGGCCTCGAGGGCCAGGTCGGAAGGGCCGGCACCCACCGGTTGGAAAACCTCCGCAAACATCTGCAGCATCTCGATGTCGAGAATGAATTTTTCGTACGACGTGGTGAGGCCGCTTTCCAGCCATCCCGCAGCATGCAGGATGAAATTGCAGCCGCCCAGGAGGGCTCCCCAAAGGCTCATCTGCGATTCGTATGCCGCCTGCGCGTCGGGAATGTTCGAGGCGGTCGCGTTCGAGGAGCGCCAGGGCAGACCGAGAAACCGCGCCATCTGGCCCGCGCCGAACGCCGCTTTGACATACTCCGGGGTGCCGAACGCGGGTGAGCCGGATTTCATGTCCACGTTCGACGTGAAGCTGCCGTAGACGACCGGGGCCCCGGGTCTGACGATTTGCGCGAGCGTCAGGCCGGCGAGGGCCTCGGCGTGGGCGAGGGTGAGGGCCCCGGCGATCGTCACCGGCGCCATCGCCCCCGCAAGGGTAAACGGAGTGATCACGAGAACCTGTCCGGCGGCGGCGAATTTGATGATGCCGTCGGCCATCGGAATGTCGAGCTGCAGCGGCGAATTGGTGTTGATGATGGTGTAGGTGTAGGGACGGGACCGGAATTCCTCCGCGGAAATGCCGTGCGCGAGCCGGATGAGCTCGAAATTGTCGGCGATCTGCCCGGGCCCGCGCGAGAAGATGAAGGGGATTTTGTCGCACAACATGAGCTGGGCGCGCGTGACGTGCAGGTGCCTCACGTTCACGGGAACGTCCTGGGGCTCGGTCGCCCCGCCCAGGATGTGGATTACCTCGAAGCTCTGGCACAGCTTGATGATGTTGCAAAAATCCTCGAGCGTTCCAGCGCGCCTTCCGCCCGCCGTATCCATGATGTTGGGCGGACCCGACGTGGGCGCGAAGGCCACCTGTCCGTCCCAGAGCGGCACGTGGCGCTCCGGGTCGACGGCGTGCAGCGTGATCTCGCGCGGCGACGTCGCGATCGAGGCCGTCACGAGGGCGCGGTCGAGCCGCACGATCTGAGTCGTTTCATCGACAGCGGCGCCCGCGTCGCGATAGCGTTGCCGGGCCTCCTCCGAGAGGACTTTCATGCCCTGGGTTTCGAGCATCACCAGGGCAGCGTCGTGGATCGCGGCGACCTGGTCTTCGGAGAAGACTTTCAAAGGTTCGAAGGGGTTGCGCAGGTGACGATAGCTGCGCGTCCGGTCGAATACGGCGTGGCTCGGATCGGGGCCGGCCGGCCTCCGGCGGGTGCGCCGCACCGGCGGCTCGTCGGGTTGGTTCATGCGGAGGATCCTAAGGATTGGCCGCGCCACGTCGACGCGGGGGGATGATAAGGGAGAAATCCCGGTCCAACCATCGAGAATCGGCATAGCGCTTTCAATCAGGCATGACGGCCGCGTGTCCGGCGAGGGGTCTGCCCGTTGCGGTGGAGCGTGCCACGGCTTCGGCCAGGTAATCGCCTCCCGGCCCGACGTGGGCGAGCCTTTCCGAAACACTCGTCTCCACATGGGGATCGGCCGCGCCGGCGCGGCGCGCCGCGGCAAGCGCCAGATCGCGCGACGCCCGGCGGGCGTGGTCGATCGCCGGCGCCGCATCGGGGTAATCCTGACTTCCGGCCGGGTCGTGCACGCGGAACAATTTGAACGACGGTTGGTTGACCAGGATCTCGACGGTCTGAGACACCACTCCCGCGACCGCCCCGACGGCGTTGCAGACGGCGGCGTGTTCGGGAATGGTCAACCGGGCGCCCAGCCGGCGCGCCACCTCGGGATAGTAAGCCTCGACCGGTGCGCCGATCGCAAGCAGCGGCCGTGCGAGGCTCACCGAGAAATTGACCAGGCTGGATGAGGGTCGTCCGGCGACGGCATCGTCAAGCAACCGGTCGCCGAGCAGACCCCAGCGCCCGGCCGGCGCTTCGATACCCGGATCGTGGGCCAGGGCGGCGGCCAGCAGCAAACGGCCGGTCTCGCGAACCACAAGCTCGAAGGTGCGTTCGCAGATCGCCGCGGGCGTCGCCGCGGCGCGCGCGGCGCGCGCATTGCGTTCCTCGGTCGCAAGAATTCGCGCGCCGAGTTCCGCCGCCTCGCGGCACCAACCTTCCTGTCTTCCGAGCACATGCATCGCATCGCTGGGAGTGAAAGCGGCCAGCGTGGCGAGGCCCGCATCGGCGAGACGGCACAAGGCCTCGACACCGGAACCGTTGCGCACGACGCGAGACAGGGACTGCGGCGCAGGCGTGAGCGATTCCCATACCCGACGTTCGAGGTCCGCCAGGTGTGCGGGTGCCGGTCGGTCCGGATTGCGAAAACAAAACTGCGACGCATGTTCGGGCAGACGTTCGAGTTCGGCGACGCTGCGCAACTGCGTCAAAACTTCCGGAAACTGTCGCGCGAGCAGGCTGAGCGGCATGGTCTTGCGCGGGCCGACGGTCAGCCGGCAATGACGGTCGAAGCGGACTTCGCTGTCGCCGCCGAGGCCGCTGGTGCGCACGTCGATCGCTTCGACCATGGTGCGCCAGGTTCCCACCAAGGCGCCCTCGGCGCGGATGACGGGGCGGCCGCCGACCACGACGGCGATGTCGGTTGTGGTTCCGCCCATGTCCGACACCACGAAATCCTTCAGACCGGTCAGAAAGCCGGCGCCCACGACGCTGGCCGCCGGACCCGACAAAACGGTCTCGACGGGACATTCCAGCGCGACCTCCGCCCGCATCAGCGAGCCGTCGCCCTTCACGATCATGAGCGGTGCATCGATGGACTCCTCGGCGAGAACTGCCGACAAGGCCTCGATGAGGTGGCGGATCTGCGGCGTGAGGCGCGCGTTCAGCGCGGCCGTCAAGGCGCGCCGCGGCGCGTCGAGCTTGGAGGAGAGCTCATGTGCGCAGGTGACCGGCTTGGCGGAGAGCGCGCGGATGATCTGGCGCGTCCGCAGCTCGTGCGCCGGATTGCGCACCGAAAAGTTCGCCGCAACCGCGAATGCCTCGGCACGGATGCCGTGTTCCGCCACCGCACGTTCGATCGCCGCCTCGTCGAGCGGCATGGACTCGTCGCCGGTCGCTCCGTGGCCGCCGCGGATACGTACCAGTGCGCCGCCCTGGGCGCGAAGCCCGGAGCGCTCCGCCATGGCATCGTCGAAGCCGATGAGCAAGGTGCATATGGGACTGAAGCGGTTTTCGACCACGGCGTTCGTGGCGAGGGTGGTGGATACCGAAACCAACTCGATCTGAGTGCGGCACATGTGGGGCGGCAGCTGGGCGACCACCGCACGAATGGCACGGCCCAGCCCTATGCTGAGATTCCACGGCGTCGTCAATGCCTTGGCGCTCGCAACGACGCGGCGTCCATCGGCCAGCAGCACCGCATCCGTGAACGTGCCGCCCGTATCCAACCCCAAACCGATGCGGGCGCCCGATGAATCGGCGGCGGTGCCCGCCGGCGTTGGGTCGATCATCGGGCTCGCCCGTTCGATGACAGGGCGGCGACCCGCGCGGATCCCAGCCTGCCGGCGATTTCCGACAGCAGTCCTTCCGTGCCGGACCGCCAGATCAGCCGCAGATCGCCGACGTTGCGCGGGTCCGCCGGCACGGCACCCGCGGGCCGGATATGCAGGCTCGCGCGAACAGGAGCGTTGCGGCCGCGAGCGCCGATGATGCGTCCGGAGACCTCGAGATCGTCGACCCAGCGCACCCGAGTCAGGATGATGTTCAGCGCATCGCCATGTGCAATGCGGTACGTGCCGCCGCGCAGGCCCGGGCCGTGACCCGAGACGTTGACCCGCGCTCGCGCCAGCACGTCGAGTACCGTGCGTTCGGCCGCCGTGACGAATCGCAGCTGGTCTGGATCGGCCTGGTTGCCCGCGAGGCCGGCGGCGGGGGGAAGGGTCTCGGACGAGACCGCGAACTGCGGCACCAGCCGCAGCGGCGGGACCGCCGCGGCACACCCCGTGTCGCCGGGGGTGAGCGACCGGAGAAAGTGCCGAACGATATTCGCTCCACACCGGCTGCGCGCCCGGGGCAGCGCGTTCACATGGAAGCTGTTGGCGAGGCGCACCTGGGTTCCGCGTTTGAAGTGCGACGCGACGGCGGCGCCGTCCGCCAGGGTCGTCATGTTGTCGAATTCGCCGGACATCACCAAGGCCGGCACATCTGGGTACACGGCGGTCAGGCCGATCTGCGATGCCGGGTGAGCCGCCGGCGACACCGGCCAGAGCACACACTGGTCGATGAAACTGTAGTCGAGGGGCATCGCGCGGTATTCGTCGATCGTGAAGGGCGCATAAGTATCGGGCGCCGTCCGGCGGCGCTCCTCGACGACCCGATCACGTTGCGCCGCCCGTTCCGCGGGGGGCAGTTGCATGTCGAATACCTGCGGCGGGTCCTGGCACATCACGGCGACCGCGAGGCCCGCGCTCCATTTCGAAGGGTCCGCACTCGGATCGCGCGAATCGACACCCGCCGCCGTTTCGGCCATGAGGCGCAACAACGGGGCCGGATCGCCGCCTGCGAAGGCCCGCGCGGCGGCGTCGACTTCGGTCAACGTCGTGTCGGGAGGCGCGCTGCCGAACATCACGATGGCGAGCTGCGAGGCGGTCGCGGTGAAACTCCGCGTCGTGCCGTCGCTGTCGGCCGCCCGCGCGGCGAAGGGGCGGGCTCGCAGTGCCGCGAGCGCGGGCATCACGTGCGCGACCGAGTCGCCGGACAATGCCGCGCAGGCCGGGTCACGCGCGCAGGCCAGGTTGAATTTGTCGCGCATGGCCGGCGCAGAGGTGGGATACCAGGCGTAATCGGGACCGGTGAGCGGATAGGCGCCGTCCAATACCAGGGAGCGCAATCGCCCGGGATGGCGGACGGCGAACACCTGGGCGAAATAGGTGCCGTACGAATCGCCGTACAAGTCGATCGTGGCGATGCCGAGAGCGTCCAGGATTGCCGCCAGATCATCCACCGCGAGCGCGGTGCTGTAGAGGGGCGCGCGTTCGCCCAGCGACACGCCGCACCCGCCGATGGCCTCGACCGTCACCCGCTTCGCGCTCTGCAGAGCCCGGCAGTCGACCGCGCCGGAGCGTCCCGTACCGCGGTTGTCCATGAGCAGCACGTCCCGGTCCGTCATCAGCGGTCGGAACAGCGCGAGATAATCCGAGCGGGATCCGGTGGCCGGATAACCGGGTCCGCCTTCGGTGGCGACGAGCGTGCCGCGGGCCCGGCCCGCCTGCCGATGCGGATAGAACTCGAAGTGAATGGACAGTTCGCCGCCGGCGAGTCCCGCGGGGTCGAGCGGTCGGCGCAACTCGCCGCAATACGCCGGCCCGCAGCGCGTCAGATCGACAGTCCCCACTCGCCGTGCGGGCGGCGCGGCCGCGGTGGCCGTCGTGCCCAGGCAGAGGGCGCCCGCGAGCACGAGCGCCCACCGCATCCCTTCTGCCCGCGATCTAAAAATTCGATAGCGCCCACCGGTGTCCATGCCGGGATTTTAGCGTGCGCGTGACTCACTGTCGTTTATATTGTCTAAGAAGTCGCTTCGGGGTAACGCTCGTGCCACACTCGTTGGTATCTTGATCCGCATGAACTCGCAACCGAACCGGGCCAGCCGGCAGCTCATGCTGCAGCGATTGCGGGACCGCAGGCCCGCGACGGCGCTGGATCGTGACTTCTACACGTCGCCCGATGATTTTCAGATCGATCTCGAGCTGATCTGGTATCGCGATTGGCTGTTCGTCGGCCACGACTGCGAGGTGCCGGGCGCCGGCAACTTTCTCACGGTGCAGGTCGGCGAGTATCCCGTCATCGTGCTGCGGGATCGCAACGGGGATGTTCGCGCCTTCCACAACTCGTGCCGACATCGCGGCTCGCGCATCTGCGCGCAGGAACGCGGCATCGCGCCACGGCTCGTGTGCCCTTACCATCAATGGACCTACGCGCTGGACGGCAGACTGCTGTCCGCGCGCGACATGGGAGAGGTTTTCGACAAGGGCCGATACGGCCTGAAGCCGGTTCACTGCGCCACGGTCGGCGGCTACATCTGGATTTGTCTCGGGAAGGACGCCCCGGACTTCGAGCCGGTGCGGCGCCATCTCGAGCCGTATTTCCTGCCCCACCAATTGCAGCACGCGAAGGTCGCCTTCGAATACACCATTGTCGAGAACGCGAATTGGAAGCTCGTGTGGGAGAACAATCGCGAGTGCTATCACTGCTCGGCGAATCATCCCGAACTGATCCGCTCTTTTCCGGCGGATCCCACCATCACCGGCGCCGACGAGGCGGGGGAGAAACCGCGCATCGCCTCCAAATGGCATCACTGGGAGTCGATCGGATTGCCGAGCAGGTTTCACATCTCGGCCGACGGACAATACCGGACCACCCGCCACCCATTGGTCGAGGGAGCCACGTCGTTCACGATGGATGGCAGGCCGGCGGTGCGCCGCCCGCTGTCGGACGCCATACCTGAGCCGGACGTGGGATCGCTCCTTCTGTTTCATTTTCCGTCGACCTGGAACCACGTGCTGGCCGATCACGCCACCACCTTCCGAATGCTGCCCTTGACCCCGACTACGACGCAGCTGACGACCCGGTGGCTGGTCCACAAGGACGCGGTCGAAGGGGTTGATTACGACGTGTCGCGGCTCACGGAGGTGTGGCGGGCGACGAACGAGTCGGACCGTCGCGTCTGTCAGGAAAACCAGATCGGGGTCAACTCGCCGGCCTACGATCCGGCGCCCTACTCGCCGGTTCACGAGGAGGGGGTGATGCAGTTCGTGGACTGGTATTGCACACATCTCGAGGAGCGCCTGCTCACGTGAAATATTCGGCATGGGCGCTCCTGCGCGGCGCGCTCTCCGGCCACCGTCACTGGACGCCCGCGTGGCGCGATGCCGAACCGCGCGCGAGCTACGATGCCATCATCGTGGGCGGCGGCGGTCATGGCCTTGCGGCGGCGTATTACCTCGCGAAGAATCACGGGCTCACCAACGTGGCGGTGCTCGAACGCGGCTGGATCGGCGGCGGCAATACGGGCCGCAACACGACCATTGTCCGCTCGAACTACCTGTTTCCCGAGAGCGCGCGGCTGTACGATTTTTCGCTGAAGCTCTATGAGGGGCTGTCACAGGACTTGAATTTCAACATCATGCTGAGCCAGCGCGGGCTCGTCATGCTGGCCCACAGCCGGCACGATCTAGACTCCATGTCACGCTGGGCCAACGCCATGCGCATGAACGGCATCGCCGCCGAGCTGCTCGGCAGGGATGAGGTGGGCGCGATGGCCCCGGGTCTCGATCTCTCGCCGCATGCCAGGATACCGGTGCTGGGCGGCTTTGCGCAGCGTCGCGCCGGGACCGCCCGGCACGATGCCGTGGCGTGGGGCTATGCGCGCGCGGCGGCGGCGCGCGGCGTCGACATCGTGCAGAACTGCGAGGTGCGTGGTTTCGTGCTGGAGGGCGGTCGCGTGGTCGGCGTCGATACCAGCCGTGGTCGCATCCGTGCGGACCGGGTGGGCATCGCCGCGGCCGGACACAGTTCGGTGCTCGCGAAGCT
>Ga0182030_10022098_pt1 | contig 11863 bp, 9 predicted proteins | sample 812S3MmetaG_FD_121299 | JGI IMG/M metagenome (GOLD analysis project Ga0182030, IMG submission 121299) | Permafrost microbial communities from Stordalen Mire, Sweden - 812S3M metaG (Illumina Assembly) | ecosystem: Environmental > Terrestrial > Soil > Wetlands > Permafrost | place: Sweden... | reverse complement strand
CGGCGACGTCCTCGAACGTCACCCGGCCATGCGCCTCGGTCAGCATCTTGGCGCGCGATTTGCCGAAGCCCATCGCCTTGCCGGCGCCGCCCTGCATCTGCCGTGACAGGAAAATCCATACCCCGATCAGCGCAATGAACGGCAGCCAGGACACCAGCAGCGAGACGAACCACGGCACATTGTCGCCGGGCGGCTTGGCGGTGATCGAGACCTTGCCGTTATACAGCCGCGAAACCAGCGTCGGGTCGTTCGGCGCATAGGTCTGGAAGCTGGAGCCGTTGGTGAAGGTGCCGTGGATTTCCGGCCCCTGGATGACGACGTCGCGAACGTGATTCGCATCGACCTCGGTCAACAGCTGCGAGAACGAGATGTCCTGCGAGGAGGCGTGCTGACCAGGGTTCTGGAAGAGCGTGAACAGCGCCAACAACAGCAAGACAATGATAACCCAGAGGGCGAAATTGCGCAGATTGGCGTTCATCGATCTTCCTTCGTGGTCGCGCGGATCGCGGCCTATGTCCTTGGGTAGGCACGAGGGAAGCCCTCGGTCGACTGTTGTACAATCTAGGTGCCGCCCCGGTCGCTGCCAAGGGAACCACTCAGGACTATTTAGCGCATCTTAGCGCGATTCCCGCTCAAATAATGGCGTTTGAGTGGGCGTTTTACGAGGTGGTTAAGCCAATAGGCGGTTTCAGGACAATGGCGCCGGCGCTCGATCCGCTCTCAATCGGCCCGGCGGCGACGGGGCGGCGCCGGCTCAACGCGAATCCGGCCGCCGGCGAGGCTGACCAGGGCCCCGGCGAGGGTCTGTTTCAGCCGAAGCCGGCGGGCTTCCATCTTCTGCGCGCCAGCCCGGTCCAACGCGGACAGCAAGGCCTCCGCCTTGCCGAGTTCCGCCGGTCCCTCGTGGCCGAAACGGTCGATCGCACGCAGCAAGAGCCGGAGGCGGATTTCCTCCGGCATGGCGGCAAAGGCCTTGGCGTCGAAAACCTTCGCCTCATGAGCCGTGGCCTGGAACCCGGGAGGCGGGGCCTCGCGATCCCGCAACGCCAAATAACGCTCGGCGCCATCGACCAGAACTTCCACAGCCGCATTGGCCCGGGCGAGCCGCGACGCCAGCCGCGCCAGATTGCGCGTATCGCCACCCTCGGCAGCGAGAGCCGGCATGATCGCGCGCAGTCGAGGCCGGGTGAAATTCCGATCGCGGTTGGTGGGATCCTCCACGAAGCCGATTTTGGCCTTTTTGAGGGTCGCGACCAGCTGCGATTTCGCGATATCCAGAAACGGCCGCGCCAGGCCGACGCCATCCCGTTCGGACTGCCGCGCGATCGCTGCCAGGCCGACTATGCCACTGCCCCGCATCAGCCGCATCAGCAGCGTCTCGGCCTGATCGTCACGGGTATGCGCGGTGAGGATATGGCTGGCGCCGTTGGCCCGCGCGGCCTCGGCCAACAGGCGGTATCGCGCCGCCCGCGCCGCGGCCGGCAATCCGGTGTTCGGTTTTGCACCTGTCCAGCGCATCGTGCGATGCGGCAGATCGAGGGCCCGCGCCAGTCGTTTGACCTCGCGCGCCTCGCGCGCGGACTCCGGGCGCAGGCCGTGATCGATCGTAACGACGACGAGGCGCGGACCCCGCGCCAAAGCGCGGCGCCAGCGCGCCGCAAGCCACATCAACGCGATCGAATCGGGGCCGCCGGAAACGGCAAGCACGATCGCCGGAGCGGCTTTCCAGTCCGCGAACAGATTTTTCGCGTCCCGAGCCGAGATCGCCGCATGGTCGTCATCGCGCATGATGTTTCAGAATCCCGGTTTCGAGGCCGGATCAGGTTGCAAATGCCGGATCGGATGATGATGTGCGATAGGCATCGCGGACCAAGCCAACCGGTTGCTTGAACATTACGGCAAAGGCGACGGGGCTTGAATACTCCAAATCATAGGCAGTCAGCCCGGCGTTCACGTCGCCGATCCGCTCTGGACACCCCCAACGATGTGGTCGAGCGTCGAGCCTCGGTCCCAGCTAGCACTTGACCCGCTTCTGCTCGCGGTCCACGGCCTGTTTGACCCCGCTCGAGGCGCGGGGATATTTCCGCGTTACCTCGCCGAATGCGGCGCAGGCCGCCTCTTTCTCCTTGAGGGCCGCCAGCGATTGTCCGAGCCGCAGCAAGGCGTCCGGCGCCTTCGCCGATTTATCGAATTTTGTGGTCACGGCAAGGAAGGATTCGGCGGCGTCGCGATAGAGCTGACGCTGGAAAAAACTCTCGCCCAGCCAATATTGCGAATCCGCGAGCATCGGGTCGCCGGGGTACTTCTGGGCGAAATTGCGCATGGTCTGTTCCGCCAGCGCGTAATCCTTGCGCTGCATATAGCCGATGCCGAGGTCGAATTCGTCCCGTGGCGTCTGGGACGGCGGCGCTGTGACAAGCGCGCCGCCGGTCGCGTTGGTATTGCGCGGCGGCGGTGGCGGCAGCGCTCCGTCCGGCGTGCGCGCGCCGGTGTTGGCCAGATCCAGCGGCTCTCCGGCTGCCCGTCCGCCCGGCGCTGCTTCGGCCGGGATCGGGAGCTGGCCGCCGCCGAGCGCATGCGGCGCGCCCGGGGCGCTTGGATTCTGCGCGGGGTCGAAGGCATCGCCGCGGCGCCGGCCCGGCGGCAACCCCGGCGTCTCCTGCTGGACCGGCGGCGCAATCTGCGCGTCATAGCCGGGCTGGGGCTGTCGATAGGCCGGGTTCGGCTGCGCTGGCGGCAGCGCGGCTGTGCTGGGCTGGGCCGCCGCCGCGGGCTGGCCGCCGGGAGTGCCCTGCGCGCCGCCCTGGAGCATCCTCAGGCGGTCTTCGAGCTGCCGGTTGCGGTATTGCAGTTCCTCATTTTGGCCGGTGAGTTGCCGCAGCTGATTTTCAAGCTGCTGAATTCGCAGTTCCGGATCGACATCGTCGGATTGCGCCAATACCTGCGAAGATACGGCCTGCGAGCCAAGCGCCAGCATCGCGGATATTGCCGCGGCGCGGGTAATTTGATGAAACCTGGATGACATTTTGGCCTGACGACGAAAGCGGCGTGACATCGAGAGCGGAATACATTGAGAGACGGAGTACGCCGAAAATGTGACTGCTACAAACCAGTGCCTGCAGCAAAGAGTGGCAAAACAAAACCGGCGCCCGAAGGCGCCGGCGACGATATTTCGCAACAAACAACCGCTCAGGAGCTGGCGTTCAGCACGGTAACGGCGCGGCGGTTCTGCGACCAGCAGGAGATGTCATTGCAGACCGCGACCGGGCGCTCCTTGCCGTAAGAGATCGTCCGCATCCGGCTGGGATCGATGCCGCGCGAGGCGAGGAAGGTGCGAACCGACTGGGCGCGCCGCGCCCCCAGCGCGATATTGTATTCGCGGGTGCCGCGCTCATCCGCATGGCCTTCGATGGTGAAGGAGTAGCGGTTGTAGCTCTGCAGCCACTGCGCCTGCTTCTCCAGCGTGGCGATCGCCTGTGGCGACAGATCGGTCTGATCGCTCTCGAAGAACACGCGGTCGCCGACATTGACCACGAAATCCTGCTGGCTGCCCGGGGTCGCCGCACTGGCCATAGCGCCATCGGCGCCGAGGTTCTTGTTGGCGCAGGCACCCATCGACAGCGCCACCGCGAGTACCGCGGCCAGCTTCAATCCCTGGAGGATACGCATCTGATGTTTCATTCGGGAGCCTCCACGCTCACGTTTTTCTACTGTTATCCGGTCTACAGGGCGATGGTTAAGCGAACGTTCCGTCAACCTTGATGGGGTGTTGCCAAACCCAATCAAATGCCAGCCAATCGCAAAAAGCAACGCCGATGGTTAATGCGTTGTAAATGTGGCGCGAGGGTGAAGGCAAGCGGGAGCCGAATTGACTCCATCTCTGGCCATTTGCTGACCGTTGGGGGAGATTGCGCGCGAAATCAGCGTCCCCGGGGGCCAGAATCGGCCAGACCGGGCGCCCCCGGTCGATTGGTCAGGAATGCGGCACGATCGATGCGCGCGCGAACGGCGAGGCTGCTGCATTTGGCGGCACAGAAGAACGCTCGCCGCGGCGTTCAAACAACATCCGCCGTTCGAACGCGCTGGAACGCAGAAACGGATAGCGGGCCAGGACCTTTTCACGCACCGCCGGCAGATGCGCCGCCATCAATCCAACCGGCTTGACAAGACCGGGGTACAACCGCGGCTCACACCAGGCTTCCTGCAGAAACACCCGGCGGTAGAACGCCTGATGTTCGGCACGAACGATGGCCAATCCGTAGTCGGCATTGAAATGAACGCCGGCCATCGAACCCAGCCTGACCGTCACATAGGGAAGTTCCGGGAAGATTTTCGCCTTATCGGGGTCGGCGACGAAGCGAGTTGAATCGATGAACACCTCGCCCTTGTCCAGCCTGGGGTGAAGAACCTCGCCAAACAGCTCAACCGATGGCGACATCCGCCATTCCGACGTCAGCACGCTCACCCGAATTGAGCTGTAAAGCTCGCCATGAAAGTAGACGCCGAAGGTCCAGGCGTTGGGGGCGTCCTCGAATTGATCGATCACGCGCTGGTCGGCCGACGGCCGGATTGCACCCTCCCGAAGATAGGCCCGGTAGCGAAGGTTGTAGATCTCTTCTTTTTCCTCCGGAGTTTCCGCCAGACGATAGTCGACTTGATCTAGTGGGTCCGAACTTCGGGCCACAGCCGCAGTAGTGGTTTCGGCCGAGGACCTCATTTTGTACTCCTTACGACTTCCCAACAACTTCAGCGCGTATTTCAAAAGATTAACAGCTTCTTAACAAAGATGCAAAGAGATCGCGGCATTAGGGTTAATCCGAAGCAGGTCAAACCTCGCGCCGCCTGCCGCAATCAGAGAAGAAAATTCCACGATCGCGCTGCCGGCCTGTTTCAGGCAATCGATCGCGAGGGAATCACGACCAATTTCTCGTCCGGCAGACGACGACCGTGCGACGCGTTCAGCAACTGACGAACTCGCACCGCCGGAACCGGCCGGCTGAACAGATAGCCTTGCGCTTCGGTTACCGTGCCGTCGGCGCTGATCAGTTCGAGCTGCTCGTTGGTCTCGATGCCTTCGACCACCACCGACATGCCGAGATCGGCGCTGAGCCGCGCCACGCCGCGCAACAGCGTCAGGGGACGGTCGCTATCGATGCCTTCCAGGAAGGAACGGTCGATCTTGACCTTCTGCAGCGGGAAATTATGCAGATAGCTCAGGCTTGAATAGCCGGTGCCGAAATCGTCCAGCGAAATCCGCACCCCGATCGCGCTCAGCTGCGAAAGCACGTCATGGGTCAATTGCGTGTTGCGCAGCAGCGACGATTCGGTGATCTCGATTTCGAGACGGTGCGCAGGCAACCCGGAAACCTCGAGCGCGTAGCGAACCTCGCTCAGCACGTCACGCTGATGGAACTGCTGCGGCGAGAAGTTAACGGCAACGCTGACGGCTTCCGGCCATTTCATGCATTCCATGCAGGCCTTGCGCAGGATCCAGCGCCCGAGATCGACGATCAGGCCCATATCCTCGGCGACCGGGATGATATCGACCGGGGAAACCGTGCCGCGCACCGGGTGGTTCCAGCGCAGCAGCGCTTCGCAGGTCGCGATCCGTCCAGACTTGAGATTGACGAGCGGTTGATAGAACAGCTCGAATTCCTCGTGGGCCAGCGCCTTGCGCAGGTCCAGTTCCAGAATGCGGCGCGCCTCGACGGTTTGCGCCATCTCGTCGCGGAAGAAGCAGTAGGTGCCGCGGCCGTCGGCCTTGGCGCGATAGAGCGCCATGTCCGCGTTCTTCAACAGCGTGTCGGCGCTGATACCCCCCGACGTCATCGCGATCCCGACGCTGGCGCCGATCTCGACCAGGTGATTGTCGATCTTGTAACGCTCGCTGAGATGGTCGACGATGCGCCGTGCGAGGCCCGCGGCGTCGGCGTTCGATTTGACGTTCTGCTGGAACACCACAAATTCGTCGCCGCCGAACCGCGCCACGAAATCCTCCGGGCGCAGCATTTCGCGCAACCGGTCGGCCACGGCGCACAGCAGCTGGTCGCCGCACGGATGTCCCAGAGTATCGTTGACCTGCTTGAACTGATCGAGGTCGATGAACAGCAATGCCGATAATTGCTCTGCTTCATGCGGGACGGCCAGCAGACGTTCGATCTCGTCGCGAAAATTGAGTCGGTTGGGCAGCGCCGTCAGTTCGTCGTATCGCGCCAAATGGGTGATTCTGGCTTCGGCATTGCGCCGTTCGGTAATGTCCTCCACCAGTACGACGGTTCCGCCGCCGGCCATCGGCTGAAAGGTCCATGACAGCGACCGGTCTCTGGCGGCGTCCGGATCGGTAGTGACGATATCCCGCGCCTGCGAATTCTCGATTTCCGAGAGGATCATCTTTCCGCTCACGGCCGAAATCGATCCGGCGCTGACGCAGGCCGACACAATGTCAGGTGCGCTCGCGCCGCGATGCACGAGATCGTCGGACAGGTTCATCATTTCGCTGAAGCGATGATTCATGACCGCAAGACGACCATCGGCGGCGAACATGCAAAGGCCATGCGGCATGTTGTTGAGGGCCGTGTCGAACTGGCCGGCCAGCGCCGCCTCGCGCTCGCGCGCCACCAGTGCTCCGACGAAGATCCTCTGCAGATTGGTGGTGATCTGCTTCAGTGCCAAAAAGAACACCGCGGCGACGCACGCCATCGCGATGTAATAGGGAGTGCCATGCAGCACCAGCGCGATCGCGGTCGGACCGCAAGCCAGCGCCACCTGCACGTGGTATATCCACGGCCGGCCGAAGGTGCGGCCTGCGCCTGCTGCAACGTACCCGATGGTAACCGACAGGCAAATCATGTGGGCCACGGCATCATCGCTGAACAGCAGGGCGACCGAACACCATGTTCCAAGTGCGGCGGCATAGGCCATCGCCCCGAGCTGATAGCGCATCTCCCAACGCGCGACCGCTTCGACGGTCAGAACGGATTTGCGCGTCTTGTACCAGTGCATGTCGAGCGCACGGGCAGCCCCGGTCACGATCAGAAGCGCGGCGCATGGCCAGAGTAAATCTACCTGCGTCTTCACGGCTGTCATGACCGCCGCGATGGCAACCAGGACGGCGCCCGCGAACAACGGCGCCGGATTCTGAAACAGCGAATCGATCAGCGCCGCGTAAATTGTCGGCGACAATTTCTGATTGGGCTCTCCGCTCTGGCTGGCAAGCTGCATTTTGATGGCACGGTCCTGTTCGGCCCCGTACTTCTACCCGCCGCAGATGAAGTCTTTCTGAGGGAACATCGTTACCGGGACGTTGTTTTTGGCATGGCAGGATGAAAATCTGCCCGTCAAATCAGCAAGCTAGGCAAGCTTTGCCGGTCTTGCCGGCGATCTGCCGGGGGCCGCGGGGATGTTGCGCCCCGGTTAACGCCGCAAGGCGGCGCCGGCCGTCCAAATGCGCGACCTCACGACAGCAGCGGTGACCACGCCGGATCGGACGCGAAACCGGGGGTCGGGACCCGCTGTTCGTTGCGTCCGGAAATATCCACGGTGAACAGCGAAGGTCCGTCATTGCCGCCGGGGTCGCGGAAGAACATCAGGACGCGGCCGTTCGGGGCGAAGGTCGGTCCTTCGTTGTGGAAGCCGGAGGTGAGAATCCGTTCACCGGATCCGTCGGGCTTCATGATACCGATCGAGAACTGTCCGCCGCCCTGTTTGGTGAAGGCGATGTAGTCGCCGCGCGGCGACCAAACCGGCGTCGAATAGGTGCCGTCCCCGAACGAAATGCGTTGTGCCGGTCCGCCCGCGGCCGGCATGATGTAAATCTGCGGCTTGCCGCCGCGGTCGGATTCGAAGCACAGGCGGCTGCCGTCGGGCGCATAGGATGGCGAGGTATCGATCGCCGGAGTGTCGGTCAGGCGCGTGGTCGATTTCGAGCGCAGATCCATCACGAACAGGTTCGAATTGCCGCCCTGCTGCAGGCTCATGATGACGCGCTGGCCGTCCGGCGAGAACCGCGGCGAGAACGACATGCCGGGAAAATTGCCGACGATCGCGCGCTCCCCGGTCTCGATATTGTACAGATAGACCCGCGGGTCGCCCTGGCCGAACTCCATATAGGTAATTTCCTGAGTCGACGGCGAGAACCGCGGCGTCAGCACCAGGTCGGCGCCGCGCGTGAGGTAGCGGACATTGGCGCCGTCCTGATCCATCAAGGCCAGCTTCTTGACCCGCCGTTCCTTGGGGCCGCTTTCATCGACGAACACCACCCGGCTGTCGAAATAGCCCTTCTCTCCGGTCAGCCGCTCATAGATCTGGTCGGAAATGATGTGCGCGATCCGCCGCCAATATTCCGGCGAGGTGAAATATTGCTGACCGGTCAGTTGCTGGCCGGTGGCGACGTCCCAGAGACGGAATTCCGCCTTGAGGCGTCCGTCGCCCTGCCGGGTCATGCGGCCGGTCACCAGCGCCTGCGCGTTGATGGTCTTCCAGTTCTGGAACTGCGGCGCCGCATCGATGTTGATGATCTTCTCGATATAGGCGGCCTGATCGATCGGCGCGAACAACCCGCTGCGTTTGAGATTGTTGGTGATGACCTGGGTCACGCCGACGGCAACGTCGTTGTCCGAAGGCGTGCCGCCGACGAAATTGGGGATTGCGATCGGCAGCGGCACGAAATCGCCCTCGGGAACGATGACGCGCTTCTGTCCGAAGGCGGTGCGGACAAAACCGCCCGTCAGCACGCCGAGCGAGGCCAGTCCCGAAACGACCTGCCGGCGGCTCGGGCGGAACGGCATCCCACGCAATCGATCTTTGTCGGTCATCTCTGAAGGTTTCATTTCATGTCTGCGGTGGCCGGAGCGTTTCAGGTCTTTCGCTCGGTGAACACCGGCGCAAAATATTTCCATTCCTCGAAATAGGCCGCGGGAAGATTATACGGCTGACAATCGATGATCGCGCGCAATGCGCTTTCCTGATAGACGCGAAGATAGGGCGTTGCCGGGGTTCCTTCCGGAACCGGCATCCCTTCCAGGGTGCCATCGCGTTTTAGCTTGATATCGAAAACCGCCTCGGGATTCTGGCTCTCGATACCGCCATAGGGCTTTTTCCAGCAACGCTCGACCTGAGCCTGGAACATCGCCCCCCAGGTCGCGGAATTGTCCGCGGCCTTGCCCTTGGCGAGGCCGAGCGCCGCGTTGGAATTAAGCGTGTCGCCGGTGAGTGCCTGCCGGGTCGGGTCGCGCTTGTCGAGCAAGGCCGCGATCTTGGTCTGATCGAAGGTCCGCTCCTTCGGCTTGGTCGGCTGCGGGGTTGGCGTAGCCGCCTCGGCCTGCGGCTTCGGCGGCGGCTTCTTCTCGTCCTTTTTCAGGGCTTCCGCGATCGGATCGACCTTGGGCGGATCGGGCTTCTTCTCGATCGGCTTCGGCTCTTCCTTGGGCTTGTTCTCGGCGACCGGCTTGGGCGGATCGGGCTTTTTCTCGACCGGCTTTTCCACCGGCTTCGGCTGCGGTGGCGGTGTCGTGTCGGTGACCACCGGCGGCTTCTCGGAAATCTTGCCGACGGCATCGTCCGCCGGCGTCGCATCGGCGATCTTTTCCACCAGCGGCTTGGGATTTTCCTTCTTGCCGGATTTCATGCCGGCGGTAACCTTGGCAAGCTGATCGGCGGAAATGATGTCGACCGGCAAGGATTCTTCCGGCATCGATTCAAACGCCCTGGACGAGAACGACACGAGTCCCCACCCGATCACGAGGACGTGCAGGGCCACAGACGCAACCAGTGTCTTGTCGACCTTCACCCTTTAGGACCCCTGCTCCACTTCGGTGACCAGCGCCAGCCGCTTGAAGCCGGCGCCCGACAGCTGGCCCATCACCTTGGCCACGGTGCCGTAATCCGCCTTCTTGTCCGCCCGCATGTAGATACGCTCGTCCATGCCGCCGCGGGCGTCGGTGATCGCCTTCAGTTTCGGTATCAGCTCATTCATGGCGACTTCGGTATCATTGATGAAGACCCGTCCCTTGACGTCGACCGAAAGCTGCAGCGGCGTCTTGTCCTGTTCCAGGCTCTTGGCCTGGGTCTGCGGCAGATCGAGCGGCACCCCGACCGTCAGCAGCGGCGCCGACACCATGAAGATGATCAGCAACACCAGCATTACGTCGACCATCGGGGTGACGTTGATCTCCGCCATCACGGCGCGACGCCGGCCGCGGCGTCCGCCGCCCGGCGAGCCTGCCATGTTCATCGCCATGTTCTGGTGCTCACGTTGCGCTCACAATACCGCTCATCACGCCCGCTCGTCGATCTGGCGCGACAGGATCGCTGAAAATTCATCGGCGAAACCTTCCAGCCGCTGGGCCTGCCGGTTCACCTCGGACGTGAATTTATTATAGAAAATAGTCGCTGGAATGGCGGCGATAAGGCCGATTGCGGTAGCAAACAGCGCCTCCGCGATGCCCGGGGCCACCACCGCCAGCGAGGTGTTCTTGGAGGCGGCGATCGACTGGAAGCTCGACATGATCCCCCAGACGGTGCCGAACAGGCCGACGAACGGGCCGGCCGAGCCGACCGTCGCCAGCACCAGCAGCCGGCGTTCCAACCGCTCGATTTCGCGGGCGATGGAGACGTTCATGACCTTCTCGATCCGCATCTGCAGCCCGGCGAAGGATCGGGCCTGGCTTTCAAACGACCGTTTCCATTCGCGCATCGCCGCCACGAAACAGGCCGCCATCGATTGCGTCGGCTTGGCCGACAGCGCCCGATAAAGCTCCTCGATCGACTGGCCGGACCAGAAGGCCTGCTCGAAACGATCCATGGCGCGCTTGGTGCGCGCATACAGGATCATCTTGTCGATCGCGATCGCCCAGACCCAGACGGAACAGCCGAGCAGGCCCAGCATGACCGCTTTCACGATCCAATGGGCCTGCAGGAACAGTGCAATCAGCGATACGTCGGTGGATGCCAGCGGCAAGGCTGACTGAGCCACGTCGGCCGGATTCATGAGCGGTATCCTCTCAACGCAAGTATCCCAGATCCACCGGAAGCAGAGAGCTGCCGGTTCCATAGCCGCGCGCCGGGCGCGGTAAGCGCCAGCGCGGAAGCCTTGAGGTGTCGCATGGGAGGCCCGTCCGAAGCCGAGGCCTGAATCCCCTGCCAACATGTCAAAACGAGGGCTATCAGCGCGCCTTTATGACCCTAACCAGACGCTGATCATGGTTAAGGCCGAGTTACCAAAGGGGATTTTTGCTGCCCAAATGGTCGGCGGCAGCTCGATCCAGGCTGGCTGCCGCGGCCGCTACCGGGAGCCCCCGGAAGCAGTACCATGCCCGCCGCCGGGCCGCCCGCGAGAATCGCGAAAACAACCCCATGCAAAGTAGAGGAATACCTCCAGGCTGGCCGCCGCGGTCGCTGCCGGGAGCCCTCTGAAGCGGTGCCATGCCCGCTGCCGGGCCGCCGGCGAGAATCGCGAAAACAACCCCATGCAAAGTAGAGGGATACCTCCAGGCTGGCTGCCGCGGTCGCTGCCGGGGAGGCCCCCCGGCAGCGGTGCCATGCCCGCTGCCGGGTCGCCCGCGAGAATCGCGAAAACAACCCCATGCAAAGCAGGGGTGCCCGGATCGGCAACCCTGCCGGACCGCGCCGATCCCGCGGCCGGGGCGCCAATGCCGGCCCAAAAGCAAAACCGCCCGTCTGCTTGCGCAAACGGGCGGTGCTGTAGCCGGCAGGTTGGTGGGGGCACTACGCCTGCGGCTGAAACTTCAATTCAGGCCAAGTCAGGTCTGGCGCCGATCAGGCCTGGGGCTGACCGTCCGAAGGCGGCGTCGGACGGGGACGATGCTGCGCCATGAACTGGTCGAACTCTTCCTTGTCCTTGGCG
>Ga0182030_10022097_pt1 | contig 11863 bp, 7 predicted proteins | sample 812S3MmetaG_FD_121299 | JGI IMG/M metagenome (GOLD analysis project Ga0182030, IMG submission 121299) | Permafrost microbial communities from Stordalen Mire, Sweden - 812S3M metaG (Illumina Assembly) | ecosystem: Environmental > Terrestrial > Soil > Wetlands > Permafrost | place: Sweden... | reverse complement strand
CCGGCTGTGTTGTCCTCGGCGCGGTGTTGGGCGTGGTGCCGTTTTATCTGGATTATCGCGCGACGGGAAAAGCCATTGAAGTCAACGCTCTCGGTGCGGTCGCGGAAAAAATCCAGAATTTGGAAAAACTCGCGGATCAAATTGAAACCACCGCCAATCATCTGGCGGTCGTCCAAGGCACGGTTCAGGCCGAAACGGGGAAAGCCACCGCCGCAGCCAAAGCCATTGCCGACAAGATGGCCGAGGAAGGCCGGCAATTTTCCCAATTCATGATGAAGGTGAACGACAACGAAAAGGCCACGCTGCGGCTCGAAGTCGAAAAGCTGCATCGCGCCGAGGGCGAATGGCTGCAAATCCTCGTGCGCGTCCTCGACCACGTTTTCGCGCTGCACACCGGGGCCGTCCGCACCGACGACCAGCGGTTCATCGAACCCATCACGAATTTTCAGAACGCCTGCCGCGAGACCGTCCGGCGGCTCGGCCTCACGCCGCTGGTCGCGGAACCGGACGAGCCGTTCGACGCCGAGCGTCATCAGGTCGCCGGCAAGCCGGATAAAATTCCGGACGGCGCGGTCGTCGCCGAAACCGTCGGGGCCGGCTACACGTTTCAGGGAAAACTGCTGCGTCCCGCGCTCGTGCGCTTAAAGGAACCGGCGGCGGAATCCAGTGCTTCGGAGGAATTGCCGCTGGAAGCGCCGGAGACCGAATAAATTTCCCATGAACCGTCCGCCCGCACCGGAATCCATCTGGCGATGGCTGGCGGTTTTTCTCGGCATCTTTTCCTTCGGCGTCGTTCTCGCCGCGCATCACATTGCCGACGGCGACCTTTGGGGCAAACTCGCCATCGGTGCCCACGTCTGGCATTTCGGCACGGTTCCCGACCACGACACGTTCGCGTTCACGCCGGTGCTACCGCATTACATCGAGCATGAATGGGGCGCGGGAACGATTTTTTTCGGCGTGCTGAAATTTTTCGGCCCGGGCGGCTTGATGGCGTTGAAAATCCTTCTCGCGCTGGGCGCGCTGGCGGCGGCCTTCGCCGTCGGCCGGAAGAACCATTGTTCCTGGGAAACCCTGCTCCTGCTGGCGGTTCCCGTCGCGTGGTGCGAACTGCTCGGCTACATCCCGGTCATCCGCAGCCATGCGTTCACCTACTGTTTTTTTGCCGTCACCTTGCTCTGCCTCGAAGAAATCCGGGCGGGGAAAAAATGGCCGTTGTTTGTGCTGCCACCGATGTTTCTGGTCTGGTCGAATGTCCACGGCGGATTCGTCGCCGGCCTCGGAACCATCGGCGTTTATTCGGTATTCGCTTTTTTCGCGCGGAAACAATTCAAGTTGTTTCTGCTCACCGCGCTGCTTTGCGGTGCCGTGACGTTTATCAACATTTACGGCCTGAAATTCTGGGCTTACTTGATTCCTGCGCTGCTGAACAAACGGCCGGCCATCGCCGAGTGGCAGCCGCTCCCGGTTTTTGCCAATGATGTTTTCAACAGTTACCGGGTTCTGTTTTTCATCGTCCTGTTCGTGGTGTTGTCCGGCTGGCGGCGGGCCGAACGGAAAAATTGGCCGGGCCTGGTGATGCTCGCCATCACGGCCGCGCTCGCGTGGCGCAGCCGGCGGCACGCGCCGTTTTTCGGCGTGGCGGCACTGGCCTTCGCCGGGCCGTATTTGCAGATGCTGTTTTCGGGCCTGACTTCTCGCCTGCGCTCCGGCGCACCGGGTTTTTTCAAGCCGGCGCTGGCCGTGACGATGTTTTACGGCGGGCTGGCCATTATTGTCGCGGTGAAATATTTGCCGCAAGCATCGTTTGACGTGCTCGCGCCCGTCGGTCACGACCCCGTGCGCGAAGTGGACATCCTGTCACGCGCGCAGGCGCACGGCAATCTGGCCACGCCGTTCGGCTGGGGCTGCTATTGTTCCTGGCGGCTGAATCCGCTCATCAAAATCTCCATGGACGGACGCTACGAGACGACGTATCCCGAATCCACATTCGAACTGAACAGTCGCTTCTACGAAAAACGGGGCACGAATTGGGATCAGCTCATCCGCGATTATCCGGTGGATTATGTCATTCTCGACTATCTGGAGGAGCCGCTGCGACCGCAGGACCTGGTCGCGCGCGGCTACGTTTTTATCTGGCAAACCGGGGGCCATTCCGCGCTGCTGGCCCTGCCGCAATACGCCGGCCAGCTCAAGCAGGTTGCCGCCGACCTGCCGCCCACCACCATCAATCCGCTCGACGCCAAAATCCCCGGCGCGTGGTGGCCGCGCTGAAATCAACCAACCCGTTCGGAGCGTTTCACCGATAAAAAATGCAGCCACCGGTTCGTCACCGGGCGAGAATAAATTTTTTCCAGCGCCGCCGCGTAAAGCCGCAACTGCGGCGTGTAGGTTTTTATTTTCGCCGGCAAATCATCCTTGCGAACTTCGTCCGTCTTGAAATCAACCAGCCAGATTTCCCGCGGCAATAACACAACCAAATCCGCCACGCCTTGCACGAACACAAATTCGTCTTTCAAACCGGCATCGTCTTTTTCACCGGTGATTTCCGCAATCTCCACCGGGCTGAAACGCACCGCGAACGGCAGTTCGCGCCGCACGCTGGCCGCGTTCGCCTGGATTTTCCGGCCAAGCGCTGAATCCCAAAACGCCGCCAGCACGTCCAGATCCAAAACCGCCCGCTCGTCCGGCGACAAACAGTTTTCCCGCACCAGCCGCTCCGCCTCCGCCGCGAGGTCGCCGGATTTTTCCAGCGCAAGGTGTTGAAGAAATTTATGATGCGCCGTGCCGGTTGCCGCCGCTGACAATTTTCGATTTTCGATTTTCGATCTGTGATTTCCTGTCGCGAAATTGGGACGCGCGAAAATCTGCGCCGACTCGTCATCCATTTCTTCCGCCGCGCGCCGCAACTCCGTGACCGACGCTTTTGCCTTTCGCTTCGTGGCGGCTTGATGCGGATAATCCCAATTCAACACGCCGCGAAGCTTGTCCGCCGTCGCCGTATCTAGTTCGGGCAGTTTTGCTTCAGGTTTCAGGCCGCCGGTTTCTGATTTGTCCGCGTCACCAAGTCCTGCGTCATCCGCCAGCCGCCAGCGCAACAACGATGTTTCACCATTTTGCAATTTTACTCCGCCGGTGTTCTGCGCGAACCACAAGCCCAGCCAGTCCGCGAAACTGTTTGCCGCCGCGATTTTCTGCGTCGTCGCCGGCGGTTGCGGCTGCGACCATTTCTCCAGCCAGTTTTTTTCGGTGATGGTTGCGGACAATACCAGCGTGTCGCGCGCCCGCGTCAGCGCGACGTAAAACAGGCGCAGCTCCTCGCCGCGCAGCTCGCGTTTCTGCCGCCGCTGCGCGAGCCAGTGCGGCAGGCTCGGATAACGCCGGCCGCTCGACGGTGGTTTCACTTTCGGACACAACCCGAACTGCTCGTCAAAAATAATTTCGCCGCGCAAATCCTGCTCGTTGAATCTTTTTGCCAAATCGGGCAGCACAACCACCGGAAATTCCAGCCCTTTGCTTTGATGAATGCTCATCAAGCGCACGGCGTTTTCCGTGGCGACGGCGGGAACTTCCGGTTCGGCTTCCGCCGCCAGCTGCGTCTCAATGAACTTCAAAAAACGGAAAAGCCCCTGCCGCTGAAACTGGTCAAACGCCTGCGCCAGATTCAGGAACCGCTCAATGTTCGCGGCCCGCTGCGCGCCGCGCGGCTGCGCCCGCAGCCAGTCCGCGTAAAGCGTCTCCGCCAGCACGGCTTCGAGACATTCCGAAAGCGAACTCAGTTTCGCCAGCTTCCGCCAGCGCGAAAAACGCGCCAGGAAGTTTTTAATTTTTAATGTTGAATTTTGAATTGAGTTCAGCGCCGTCCAAAAATGTTTCTCCTTCGCCGCCAGCCGGATTTCCGCCAGTTCATCCAGCGACAGGCCAACCAGCGGCGAGCGCAACACGGCGATGCACGGCACGTCCTGCAACGGATTGTCCAGCAGTTGCAGCAGACTCAAGAGGTCGAGGATTTCCGTGCTTTCGTAAAATCCGCCGCGTGCCACGGCCAGCGGCACGCCGGCGCGCTCAAACTCCCTGGCATACACCTCCGACTTGCCGCGCGGCGAGCGCAACAACACCGCGACGTCGCCGAACCGCGCGGGGCGAAATGAATTTGCCGTCTCATCCCAGATTTCGTGTGGCGACGAAACGAGTTTTTTCAAATGCCGGGCGATCAGCCGGGCTTCCTTCGTCGTCTCATCAAGATCGGTCAGGTCGCCGGCCTCGTCATCGGCGGCTTCACCGGCTTTTGTCTTCAACCGCAACAGCAGCTCCACGCGCGGCGCCGGGATTTGCGCGGTGTCAGGCTCATCACGCTTTTCCGGCGTGCCGGATTTCAACTGCGCGTCCGCATCGTAAACCACGCCGCCGATTTCCTCGCGCATGAGCAGGCTGAAAACAGAGTTTGTAAAATTGAGCAGCGTTTCGCGGCTGCGGAAATTTTCGGCGAGCGGGATGACCCGGCCGTTTTTGCCACGCCACTTGCGGGCGTAATCGCGGAAGATTTTTGGATCGGCGAGCCGGAAACGGTAGATGCTCTGCTTCACGTCGCCCACGAGAAAGCGATTTTGGCCCGACGGAGTCCCGCCCCACCGTTCGTCACGGCTTAGTCCGAGGATGATCTTGTCCTGTGCGGCATTGATGTCTTGATATTCGTCCACGAGGACGAACTTTAACTTCGCGCGCCAGTTTTCCGCGATGACCGTCGGCTGGCCGGCGGAAAAATCCCAAAGCAGCTTCAGCGCGAACTGTTCGAGGTCGTGGAAATCCACAACCCCGTCGGCGCGTTTACGTCCGGCGAATTTTTCAGTGAATTCCTGCGCGAGCCGCAGCAGTGTTTCCATGTCGCCGCGCACCCAGCTCCAGTCTTCCGCGAGCGGATCATTGCCATTTTTAACCGGTGCAAGCGCGGCCAGAAACTTTGCCTCCTCAAAAATGCCGCCAAGCGCCGGGCGCAGTTTCCCGGCTTTGCCCTTCGGATAATTAGCGGTCAGATCAGCGACGGCGATTTGCTCCAGGACTTCCGCCGCGAGCTCGCGGGCGAAGTTTTTGTCCAGCCGCGACAAAATGCCCGTCAATTCAGCGGCTTTTTCATTTCCGCCTTTCAGATTTTCCAGAACCGGCAGCCATTCGTTGCGCCAGTCTTCAACCGCGTCGAGCAACCAGCCATGCCATTCGGCTGGCCTGGCGGCGGAAAATTTCTGGATTTGTTCCGCGAGCCAGCCGGCGGCATCCGGCCGCGTTTGCGAATAATGGTGCAGCCGCAAAATGAGCGCGCGGATTTTTTCATCACGGCCGCCGCCGTGGATCTGGATGAGATTTTGGACGGCGATGGAAAATTCATCCTCGCCGGCGTAGTGCGCTTGAAACTGTTCGTCGAGTGTTTCGGTGGCGAGCTGGCGGGCTTCTCCTTCATCGAGGATCGCAAGCTGCGGGTCAAGACCGAGTTCATGAAAATGCTCGCGCACAAGGCGCAGGCAAAAACTGTGAAGCGTGCCGATGTGCGCGAGGTCGAACCGCGCGATTTGTTCCGGCCAGAAAGTTTCACCATGCGTCGCGGAAATTTTTTCTTCTAGGCCTATCCGCAGCCGCTGGCGCATTTCGGCGGCGGCGGCCTCGGTGAAGGTGACGACCAGCAGTTCGTCGAGCGATGCGCGATCACGTTCGAGGCAGTCGAGGCAGCGGGCGACGAGCGTCCGGGTCTTGCCGGTGCCGGCGCCGGCCATGACGAGGACGTTGCCGCGCGCCTCCACGGCTTGCTGCTGTGATTCCGTCAGTGAACTCTTTTCTTTGCGCGGCAATTCCATGCGTGCGGAAATTTTAGCCGCAGACGGACTCGGATGGAACAATGATTTGTCGCGGCAAAACCCGGCACGCGAAAAATGAGGGCCATAGCCTTGTTTCAGCAGCGACTGTTAAGCAAAACCGGCGGGCGCGTCTCCGATTGCCCGATGGCGAAACGTCGAGCTTAATGATATTCCTGCACCGTCTTCACCGCGTAGCCGGATTTTTTCAGCGCGGCGATGCCGAGCGCGGCGGCCTTCGCACCGGAGAGCGTGGTCATGATCGGCGTGCCGGTGTAGACGGCGGTGGTGCGGATTTTCACCTCGTCCTCGCGCGGCGACTGGCCGGCGGGCGTGTTGATGACGAGCTGGATTTCCTTGTTCTTGAGCAGGTCAATCACGTTCGGCCGGCCTTCGAGCAATTTCAAAATACGCTGAACTTTCAGCCCGGCCTTTTCCAAAATGGCCGCCGTGCCGCTCGTGGCGACGAGTTCAAAGCCGAGGTCGGAAAATAGTTTTGCGACCGCCGCCACTTCGGTTTTGTGCGAGTCGCTGACGCTGATGAACACTTTCCCGCTTGTCGGCAGCGGCGAGTTCGCGGCCATCTGCGATTTGGCGTAGGCCACGCCGAGATCAGCGTCAAGGCCCATGACTTCGCCGGTGGAACGCATTTCCGGCGAGAGCAAAATGTCCTGGCCGACAAATTTGTTGAACGGGAAAACCGATTCCTTCACGGCCCAATACTTCGTCCAAATCTCCTCGGTGAATCCCAGTTCCTTCAAGGTTTTCCCGGCCATCACTTTGGCGGCGAGTTTGGCGAGCGGTATGCCGATGGCCTTGGAGGTGAATGGCACGGTGCGCGAAGCGCGCGGATTCACTTCGAGAACGTAAACCATGTCTCCCTTGACCGCATATTGAACATTCATCAGGCCGATGACCTTCAGTTCGCGCGCCATGGCGTGGGTATATTCGCGGATCAGCGCGAGGACTTTTTTGGAAAGCGTGTGCGGCGGCAGCACCATCGCGGCGTCGCCGGAATGGACGCCGGCAAACTCGATGTGCTCCAGCATTCCGCCGATGACGATGGTGCCTTCGTTCGCATTTTTGAAATGGCCGACATCGGTGATGCAGTCCACGTCCACTTCGGTGGCGTCTTCGAGAAATTTGTCCACGAGCACCGGACGATCCGAGGAAACCTCAACGGCGAACTTCATGTAGTGCGTCAGCTCCGCGTCGGAATAAACAATCTGCATCGCGCGGCCGCCCAGCACGAACGACGGGCGGACGAGCACGGGATAAGTCAGGCGCTTGGCGATGACGAGCGCTTCGTCGGCGTTCGTGGCGAGGCCGTTCGGCGGCTGCGGAATGTTCAGCTTGTGCAACATCGCCGCGAACAGCTTGCGATCTTCGGCGATCTCGATGCTCTGCGGCGAGGTGCCGATGATGTTGACGCCGTTCTTCTGCAAACCGAGCGCGAGGTTCAGCGGCGTCTGCCCGCCGAACTGCGCAATCGCGCCCCAGCATTTTTCGCGTTCGTAAATGTGCAGCACGTCTTCGAGTGTGAGCGGCTCGAAAAATAATTTGTCGCTGGTGTCGTAATCGGTGGAAACCGTCTCGGGATTCGAGTTCACCATGATGGTTTCAAATCCGTCTTCCTTCAAAGCGAACGCGGCGTGGACGCAGCAATAATCGAATTCAATGCCCTGGCCGATGCGGTTCGGCCCGCCGCCGAGAATCATGACTTTCTTCGCGGTGTTGCCTTTCACCTCGTCATCGCCACGATCGTAGGTGGAATAATAATACGGTGTGTAAGCCTCGAACTCGGCGGCGCAGGTGTCCACGAGCCGGTAGCTCGGCACGAGGCCGAGACGTTTGCGTTCGGCGCGGACGGCATCTTCGGTGGTGCCGGTGAGATGCGCGATCTGCCGGTCGGAAAATCCGAGCGACTTGGCTTGGGCGAGTATTTCAGCGTTGAGTGATGGCATCGGGCGAAATCAAATTCGCGATAGTAAGCCGGAAATTTTTCCGCGTGTCCAGAGGAGTGTGCATTCGCTGCTTGCCGGGCTTGTGGCTTTCCGTTACGAAATGGGCGTGAAAAAATTGGGACAACGGCTGCTGTGGATGTGGCTGTTCGTTCCGCTCGTCGCTTCCGCGCAAATTGACCCGGCCGCACGCGATCTGGTGCAGTTCGGCTACAACCAGGCTTTCGAAGGACATCCGCCGCTAGCGGGCTACGCATTTTACTATCATAACCAGCCGGATTTTCTGCGCACGAACCTCACGCTGCGGCTGGCCGTCGCGCCGGTCTATGTGGACTCCAACCTCGGCTTCGTCAATGGACTCGGCCCGAACACTGATTTTGCGCTTGGCCTGGCCGGCGGCGGTTTTTCCGACAGTTACAACGAAATTCGCGGCGGCACCTATTACCAAAGCGAATCGTTTGAAGGCAATGGCGCGGAAATCTCCGCCAGCGTGTATCACCGGTTCAATCCAACCGAAGAGATTCCATTGAACTACATTTTGCGCGGCACGGCGCATTATTCTGATTATAACCGTGACAATGACACCGCGCCGGATTTTCAACTGCCGAACAACCATGCCGATTTCAGCGTGCGCACCGGCCTGCGCTGGGGTGGCGTGGAGCCAACGCTCTTCCCGCCGCTCGCGATGGAATTATCCGTCTGGTATGAAGGCCATCTGCGCACCGACCCGGGCAGCTATGGCATCAACAACGCCGACGAACTCGAATCGCAGTCGCATTTGTTCTGGTCGGAAGCCGCGCTCGCTTACACGCTGCCGAAGAGCCAGCAAAGTTTTTATGTCCGCCTGACCGCCGGGACCAGCGTGGACGCCGACCGTTTCAGCGCGTATCGCCTCGGCGGATTTCTGCCGCTCGTGTCGGAATTTCCGCTGTCGCTGCCTGGCTATTATTTCCAGGAAATCAGCGCACAGCAGTTCGTGCTGCTCAACGCCAACTACCTCGTGCCGCTCGACCCCGGAAAACTTTTCGACCTGGATTTGAACGCGTCCACGGCCGTCGTGGATTATCTGCCCGGAGAATCGCAGCCCGGCAACAGCTTGAGTGGCGTGGGCGGCGGCATCTTGTATCACACGCCGTCCAACCGGCTGAAGCTCATGCTCAACTACGCCTACGGCATTGACGCGATCCGCTCAAACGGGCGCGGCGCGAGCAGCATCGGCGTGCTGATGCAGATTGACCTCGGCCGGATGAGCAGCGAGAAGTTCAGCCAGCCGCAGCCGCTGCCCTTGCACGGCTGGCAGCGTTTTTTCCAGTAAAGTTGTCCGGGACTTTGCTACCGCATAGGCCGCCACATTAAATTTGTTTTTCCATTCGACTTTCTTCCTTCATCATTTCCCGATGACATCGCCCAACGCCGAACTGCTCCGCTCGCTGGGCCGGCTCGCGCGCGGATTGTCCGCGCTGTTCTGGGGCCTGCCTGCCGCGCTGATCATCTGCGCGGAAACCGCCCGCGCCAGCTTGCTCAAGCCGCCCGGCATTCTTCCCGCGCTGGTCGCCACCGGACTGCTGCTCTACGGCCTCTGGCAGATGGGCCGTTTTCAAAAACAGGAACGCCCCTGGCGCAACGCGCTCGACCGCGCGAAGCTGCTCGGCCTCGTCAACTTCGGCCTCTGCCCGTTTCTCTACTGGCAAAACAAGCGGCCGGATGAAGTTTTCTTCAACACGGCGGTCTTCGTGCTGGTGCTGTCGGCCATTCTGTTTCTGTTCAACCTGAACGTTGTCCTCAAGCAACTCGGCGCGATGCTGCCGGATGAAACCCTGCGGCAGGAGACGCGGCAGTTCACCGCGCTCAATCGCTGGCTGCTCGTCGGGCTGCTGCTGTGCGCCTCGGCGTATGTCATTTTGCTCCACGACCCGCGCCTGCCTGCCGCGTTTGGCGCGCTGTTTGTCTGGATCAACCGCTTCAGTTTTTTGGCGCTGACCTTTTTCGCGCTGCTGCCGCTCGCGATGACGATGGCGCTGATCTGGAAAACCAAGGAGGTCATCCTCGACAGCGTGTTCGGTCCGCGTCAGTAATTCAGATTTTAATCCTAATCTTCATCGTAATCTTAATCTCCCCGAACGATTATGGTTACGAGCAGGATTAAGATCATGAAAAACGCCGGGCAAACGTCCCTTGATTGAACCACGCAAATCTTGCTACCGTCACCATCACTTTCACATGACATCCAATTTCCTGTCCAAAATGGGCCGGCGCACGGGCTTGCCGCCGATCTCGTGGCTCATGCAGACCGCGCTCACGCGGCCAAAATTGGTTTCGCTCGCCGCCGGATTCACGGACAACGCCACTTTGCCCGTCGAGATTTCGCGCAAGCTGCTGAATGAAGTCCTTCGCTCGCCGACAACCGGCCAGCCCGCGCTGCAATACGGCATCACCGCCGGCGAAATGAATCTGCGAACGCTCACCGCGAAGCACCTGCAAAAACTCGACGGCGGACATGACCGCGCGCATTCGCCCGAACACGTCATCATCACCGGCGGCTCGCAGCAGTTGCTGTATATGACGCTCGAAGCGCTCTGCGACGAAGGCGACATCATCCTCGTCGAAGACCCGACGTATTTCGTTTTCTTGAGCATTCTCCAAAGCCGCGGCATCAAGGCGCGCGGCGTGAAACTGGAGCGCGACGGCATTGATCTCGCGCACCTCGAAAAAGTTTTGGAACGGCTGGAAAAATCCGGTGAACTCCGCCGCGTGAAGGCGCTTTATCTCGTCACTTATTTTCAAAATCCGACTGGCGCGACGACTTCGCTCGCAAAAAAATCCGCCACACTAAAATTATTGAAAAAATTCGAGCGCGCCGCCGGACATCCGCTTTACCTGCTCGAAGACGCCGCGTATCGCGAACTGCGTTTTGACCACGGGGCGGACGTGCCGACCGCGCTAACGCTGCCCGGCGCGGCGGAACACGTGATTTACACCGGCACTTACAGCAAGCCCTACGCGCCCGGCGCACGCGTCGGCTTCGGCATTTTGCCGAAACCGGTTTTCACGACCGTCCAGCGCATCAAGGGCAACCACGATTTCGGCACGGCGAATCTGCTGCAACAATTGCTCGCCGGCGCGCTGTCATCGGGACTCTACGACAAACACGTCGCGAAGGTGCGGAAAAATTATGCCCGCAAGGCGCGTGTGATGAAGCAGGCGCTTGCTGATCATTTTCCGGCGAACGTGGAGATCTGGGAATCCGGCGGCGGACTTTATTTCTGGGCGCGATTGCCGGAGGGAATTTCCACCGGCGTGAAGTCAAAAGTATTTCAAGCAGCGCTGAAAGCCGACGTGCTCTATGTTCCCGGGGAACTGTGTTACGCCGACGATCCGTCGCGCGCCAAGCCGGACCACGAAATGCGCATCAGCTTCGGCAGCGCAAGCGAGGAAAACATCCGCAAAGGAATCGCGCGGCTGGGCAAGGTGTTGGCGAAATTAGGCAACGGAAAATGACTGGTTTGGCAAGCGTTTTGAATTTTATCGTTTTCATATTTCAGAATCTCCTTTGGTTTTATGTTTTGGTGTTTTCGGAATTGGACAAATCCGCGCGATGCCACCATCCGCCGCCGAGAGCCTGAAACAGCGCTGCGGTGTCGGCGTAGCGATTAGCTTGGGCTTGGATGAGATTGATTACGGCTTGCTGATAAGTCTGCTCCGCGTTGAGCAGGTCAAGATGATCCGCACCGCCGGTTTGCAATTGCCGCCCGTGAGATTGAGCGTGACTTTGGCGGCATTGGCAGCGTCGGCAACGGATTTAAGTGCATCGGCGTCCTGTTCGAGCGCGTTCAAAGTATCGGCAACATTCTGAAAAGCCGTCAGAACCGTGCTGCGATATTGTTCGGCGGCTTGGGTGTAAGCGGCTTTGGCGGCGCGTTCCTGATGCAACAAAGTTCCGCCTTGAAATATCGGTTGTGTGACGCTTGCGCCCAAATCTCAAAAGCCCGCGCCGCCGGAAAGAATTCTCCCTGCGGTCAACGCCATTGTGCCGGCATCGGCGGTGAGCGTAAAATTCGG
>Ga0182030_10022096_pt1 | contig 11863 bp, 9 predicted proteins | sample 812S3MmetaG_FD_121299 | JGI IMG/M metagenome (GOLD analysis project Ga0182030, IMG submission 121299) | Permafrost microbial communities from Stordalen Mire, Sweden - 812S3M metaG (Illumina Assembly) | ecosystem: Environmental > Terrestrial > Soil > Wetlands > Permafrost | place: Sweden... | reverse complement strand
CGCGAAGTCATGCACCAGCGCGACGCGCTCATCCCGAAATATGCCGAGCTGGTCTATAACGGCTTCTGGTATGCGCCCGAACGCCTCGCGCTCCAGGCGTATGTGACCGAGAGCCAGAAGAACGTCACCGGCACGGTGCGCGTGAAACTTTACAAGGGCAACATCATGGTCAGCGGCCGCAAGTCCCCGGTGAGCCTCTACAACCCGCACATCGCCACGATGGAAGCCGACCCGACCAAGGCCTACAACCAGGACGACGCCACCGGCTTTATCCGGTTGAACGCCCTCCGCCTGAAAGTCGTGGCGAAGGTGCATGGGAAGAAAAAGTGAGCCTTTCCGCTCCACAGCAGTTCGTGTAGAGTTTCGGCATGACTTGGCAGGAAAAAATTTTGCAATGGCGCGCGCTAAAGCCAGCAGAGCGGAAAGCTCGACGCTGGGCGGACGTGCCACGTCAAGTTGCGGCTAGCATGGCGTTTGAAGGCGAATCGGTGGATTTTGAATGGCTAAAAACTCTACACAACCGCCGCACGCCACGCGCTTCGTAGAAACGACGCGTGGGATTCTTTCCTACTCGCAACTCGCGCCGCTGCTGGCCGAGCGTGTGTTGCGAGTGCTGCAAGACATTGAAGACGGCGTTTTTGCCGCCCTCCCACTGGACGAATCCCTGCTGCTCAATCTTCATCGCAACATCTGCGGCGACCTGACACCTGATTGGGCGGGACGGTTTCGCATAACGGAAGTCAAAGTCGGCCAACACTCACCACCCTTTTCGCACCAAGTCCCGATGCTCGTCCGCGATTACTTCGCCGACCTGAATGTGCGATTGGCTGACATATCCGCCGGGAAAGAAGCGATGTTGCTGGAAACGCTCGCCTTCGCCGAAGGACGCCTATTGTTCATCCACCCGTTCGCTGATTTCAATGGACGCGCCACCCGTCTGCTGCTGGCGGAAATCCTGCGCCGGCAGGAATTGCCGCCCGTCGAGCTTGCTCCAGACCACGACAACGCCCGCAAGAATTACATTCAAGCGTTGGAAGCTGCGGACAAATTAAACTGGACGCCACTCACCAAACTATGGCAGGAACGATTGGAACAAGCATGAAACCAAACCACGCCACGATGGAAGCCGACCCGACCAAGGCCTACAACCAGGACGACGCCACCGGCTTCATCCGGCTCAACGCGCTGCGCTTGAAAGTCGCGGCGAAGGTGCATGGGAAGAAGCACTAACGCCACCCGGTCGAAGACTATGCCAACAGAATCAAAACCAATTGTCGAACAAACACCCTCACCCGGCGTGACCTTGGCTGATTTTCTTGAATCACATCCGCCTGGTCAGGTTGTCAAAGTTACTGACTTAGCCGTTGCCATCAGAAACATTGATGCCTACAACCTTGCATTGCCGGAACTTCAACTTCATTGCGCCAAAGAGCGCTGCAATGGAATAAGAGTGTTCCGGTGCACCTCAAGTTATGGTCCTCGATTGTCTGAAGACGGATTCCGATACGAATTTGTAAACTATCAATGTTCAAATTGTCAGGAGGAGACAAAAACTTTCTCATTAGCAATCCGTAAAGAGCGGAATGCGTTGTCCGGCAATTGTTACAAGTTTGGTGAATTGCCAAATTTTGGTCCAGCGACACCGGCTCGTCTGATTCGACTGATCCAAAATGACCGCGACGTGTTTCTGAAAGGAAGACGCTGCGAAAACCAAGGACTCGGCATCGGCGCTTTCGTCTATTACAGAAGAGTTGTTGAGAATCAAAAGAACCGGATTTTGGAAGAGATCAAAAGAGTGTTGCAAAAGCTGGGCGCGAAGCCTGAGGTAATCGTGCTCTTGGATCAAGCTATCGCGGAGAATCAGTTCCAGAAAGCGATGCAAATCGCGAAAGATGGAATTCCAGAAAGTTTGCTGATTGATGGCCATAACCCGCTTGGGCTACTTCATTCGGCGCTTAGCGAAGGCGTTCACAACTTAAACGATGAAGAGTGTCTTGATCTTGCCAGCAGCATCAGAGTAGTTCTCACGGAACTTTCTGAAAGACTCGCGCAAGCACTCAAAGACGAGGCGGAACTTACAAAGGCTGTGGGCAAGCTTTTGAATCGGAAAAAATAATTTCATTTCTGCCCTAGCGCCGTAGGCGCGACATCTTTGTAGAAACCCAGCGCCAAGAATTTCAAGCTCCGTCAGGAGCGACATCTTCCAAATATGCCGCCCCTGACGGGGCTTTTTATTTTGTGGATTACCGTTCTACAAATATTCCGCGCCTGCGGCGCTTCCATCCGTGTTTCATCTGTGCCCATCTGTGGCTGAAAAATTTATGCCCACCGACCTCATCCATCGCATCGGCATCGCCGCGCCGGTTGAAATTGAACATTTAAACATCCTTGCGGTCAAAGACCCGAACGATCAACAATCAACCAACTTACGATTATGAAAAAAATTATTGCTCTCATGGCGGCGGCGTTCGTCACCGCCTCGGTTTACGCCGGTGAATTTGCTGACATCAGCCTGCAGGATGTCCAGGCGGCCGCCACCGCCAAGTCGGCGGTGATCATTGACGCCAACAGTTCCGCTTCCTACAAGGCCGGCCATGTGCCGGGCGCTTTGAGCTGGGCGGCCATCAAGGGCGATCCCGCAGCCAGCCTGCCGGCGGATAAGAATACGCTCATCATCGCCTATTGCGGCAATCCACACTGTCCCGCGTATGCCCAGGCGGCGGTCGCCGCCAAGAACCTCGGTTATACGAACATCAAGCACATGGTTGATGGCATTGATGGTTGGAACGCGGCGAAATTGCCGACAGAACCGGGCAAATAATCCAGCCGTTCGCTGACTTTACAGGGGCGACCCAATAATGGGTCGCCTTTTTTTCTACGGATAATTGATGCCCACCGACCTCCTCCATCGCATCGGCATCGACGCGCCTGCGGAAAGTTGAGCGCCGTTTAGTCCGCTTGTGATTCTGCCAAACCCGCGTTAGTGTTCCCGGTGCTGGAACGAATTCCCGTTCCAGCCAACAAAGGGAATTTATGAAACGCAAAGCATCAGCGGTCTGGCATGGCGATTTGAAAAATGGCAAAGGTGGCATCTCCACCGAGAGCGGCGTGCTCAAGGGAACCCAATACTCCTTCGGCACCCGCTTCGAAAACGGCATCGGCACGAACCCGGAAGAATTGATCGCGGCGGCGCACGCCGGGTGTTTCTCGATGGCGTTCGCAGCGGAACTCGGCAAGGCCGGCTTCACTCCCGAGTCCATCCACACGACGGCGACGGTCACGTTGGACAAAACGGAGGCGGGCTGGACCGTGACGGAATCGTATCTGGACATGGCGGCGAAAATTCCCGGCTTGGATGAGGAAAAATTCACGGCCATCGCGGACGGAGCCAAAGCCGGCTGCCCGATTTCGCGCCTGCTCAATACGAAAATTATTCTGAACGCAAAGTTGGAGGCCTGATAATTGCAGTTGCCATCGGGTGCGGTTTTTAACATTCTCGCAAGATGAATCTAAAACACCTCCTGCTTGTCGGCGCCGCCATTTCATCGGTCATTTTTTCCACCGGCTGCCAATGCTGTTCCAAAAAAGCACCCGCACCGGCGGCACCGGTGCCTGCTGCGGCACCGGCGGCGACCGCAACCCCCGCTCCGGCCGCGGTAGTCACCCCGCCCGACGCCGCACCAACACCGGCACCTGCGCCAATGGCGATCCGCATCAAGGCCGGCCTGTCAACGTCACTCACGAACAGCGACGGCACGGTCTGGCTGCCGGACCAGAACTTTGCGGACGGGGAAACGACGGAGCGTCCCGACATCCAGATCGCCAACACCACCGAGCCGGGGATTTACCAGAGCGAGCGTTACAGCATGACCGCGTTTTCGCGCCCGGTGGCCAACGGCAAATACACCGTGAAGCTGCATTTCTGCGAGACGTATGATGGCATCACCGACAAGGGCCAGCGGGTTTTCTCGTTCAATGTCCAGGGTCAGGATTTCAAGGATTTCGACGTTTTTGACAAAGCCGGCGGCGCGCTGCGCGCCTATGTCGTCACCGTTCCCGTGGAAGTCACCAACGGCAAGCTGGACATCACGTTCACGGACAACATCGAGAATCCGCAAATCAACGGTATCGAAATCATTCCCAATCCGTAACGGCCGGAACGGCGTAACACGCGCCGTTGTTTGAAAGAAAGCATGATGGATTTTCTGGCGCGGCAGCAGCCGCGCCAGTTTTTTGTTCACGCCCGCGCGACCATCATCGGTCAGTTCTCCGCTTGTTCCCTCGCGCTGTTCTGTTATTCTCCGCGACTCGTTTGTGACCATTACGCAAGAAATTCAGCGGCGGCGCACGTTCGCCATCATTTCGCATCCGGACGCGGGCAAGACCACGTTGACGGAGAAGCTGCTGCTTTACGGCGGCGCGGTGCAGCTCGCCGGCTCCGTGACCGCGCGCAAAAACCAGCGCGCCACCACCTCCGACTGGATGGAGCTGGAAAAAAAACGCGGCATTTCCATCAGTTCCACGGTTCTTCAGTTCGACTATGACGGCTACCGGCTGAATCTGCTCGACACGCCCGGCCACAAGGATTTTTCCGAGGACACTTACCGCGTGCTGACCGCCGTGGACGCGGTGGTGATGGTGATTGATTCCGCGAAAGGCATCGAGCCGCAGACGCGAAAATTGTTCGAGGTTTGCCGCCAGCGCGGTGTGCCGATTTTTACCTTCATGAACAAGTGCGACCGGCCGATGAAGGAGCCGCTCGCTTTGCTCGACGAACTCGAACGCGTGCTCGGCATTGGCGCGTTTCCGGTGAACTGGCCGATTGGCAACGGCGCGGATTTTCAGGGCGTCTATGACCGGCAGACGAAAACGATGCATACGTTTGAGCGCGTTGTGGGCGGCAAATATCGCGCGCCGGTTTCCGTCGGCGGCCTGCATGACCCGGAAGTGCGCGGAAATTTGAGTGAATCTGACTTTGCTAAAACCGTCGAGGAACTGGAAATGCTCGAACACGCCGGCGAAATTTTCGATGACGCGGCGGTGCTCGCGGGCAAAAGCACGCCCGTCTTTTTTGGCAGTGGCGTGAATAATTTTGGCGTGCAATTGTTGCTCGACGGTTTCCTGAAACATTCGCCCGCGCCGAAATCCCGCGTGATGGGCGGCATCGAAATTTCGCCGGAAAATCCCGCATTCAGCGGTTTCATCTTCAAGATCCAGGCGAACATGGATCCGAAGCACCGCGACCGCATCGCGTTCATCCGCGTCTGTTCCGGCAAGTTCGACCGCGACATGACGGTGCATCATTCGCGCTCCGAGAAAAAAGTCCGCCTGTCCAGTTCGCACAAGCTGTTCGGCAACGAACGCGAGACCGTGGACGAAGCCTATCCCGGCGACGTCATCGGGCTCGTCGGCCACGACAGCTTTGGCATCGGCGATACGTTGACGACGGATCCGAAGATTCTCTACAAAGAAATCCCGCGCTTCACGCCGGAAGCCTTCAGCTATCTGCATAATCCGAACACCGGGAAATACAAACAATTCCGGCAGGGTTTGGAGCAACTTTTACAGGAAGGCGTGATTCAAGCGCTTTACCTCCGCAATTCCTCGATCAAAACGCCGCTGCTCGCCGCCGTCGGCCCGCTGCAATTCGAGGTCGTGCAATTCCGCCTTGAAAGCGAATACGGCGCGGAATCGCGCCTCGAAGCCGCGCCGTGGAGCGTCGTCCGCTGGCTGCCGACCGACATCAAGGAAGAAGAACTCGACGCGCTTTCGCTTCCGACCGGCGCGCGCCTTGCCTACGACATCGGCAAAAATCCGGTCATCCTGTTCCAGAACGAGTGGTCGGCCAACTATTTCAACGAGACGAACAAAAACACACCGCTCTCCGCCGTGCCTGTGCAGACGGCGCGCGAGTAAAATCCCAGTTGATAGATGCATTTTCCGGTCGCCAGCCCCAGTTCATCGCCGGGATTTTACGTCCGGCTGGTTTCCGTCTTGCGGCTGATGATGGTTTTGGCGTTGCCGGTGTCCCGGTCATTGGCGGCACCGGTGGATTACACGGCGACCATCAATCCACACGTGGTGCTGGTGGATAATTTTGAGGGGTGGGGAACTTCGCTGTGCTGGTGGGCCAATGTGCTGGGCGGTTCCACCAACCGCGAGCAATACGCCGACCTCGCCTTCAAGAAACTGCAGTTGAACATCGTCCGCTACAACATCGGCGGCGGGGAGAATCCCGCCATCCCCAACTCGATGGAACTTCGCGCGCGGATGCCGGGCTTTGCACCGCGGCCGGGTGTCTGGGATTGGAACGCGGATGCCAACCAGCGCTGGTTTTTGCGGGCGGCGGTGGCGCGTGGTGCCAACCGCGTGGAAGCCTTTGCCAATTCGCCGCCATATTGGATGACCGTGAGCGGCAGCACGGCGGGCGCGACCAACGCGGCGGACAACAACCTTCGCGCCGAGTGCGAGCCGTTGTTTGCGGATTATCTCGCGACGGTGGTGAGCAACCTCACCGTGCTGGACGGCGTTACTTTCAACTTTGTCACGCCCATGAACGAGCCGGGTTCCGACAGCTATTGGGCCTACGGCGGCCGCCAGGAGGGCGACCACATGAGCCCCGACCAGCAGGCGCGCATGATCAAGCTGTTGCGGTCGGCCCTGGACCGGCGCGGGTTGTTTGCCGGCCTGATCGGTTCGGAGGACACCGCCGAACAGCTCGCCTATGAGTCCGTCAGCGCCTATGATCCCGCGACCCAAAAGATGCTTTCCCGGGTCGCCACGCATACTTACCACGCGAACAACCCCGACGGCCTTCGCCGGCTGGCGGCCGCGATTGGCCGGCCGTTGTGGATTTCCGAATATGGCGATGGCGAGCCCAGCGGCCTGATGCTGGCCCGCCGCATCCGCGATGACATTGTGCAGACGCGCGCCAGCGCCTGGATTTACTGGCAGTTCGCCGAACCCGGCGGCAACTGGGGGTTGGTCCGTTATCGCGCGCGCAATCCCGACGGGCCGTTTTCCCTCAACAAAAAGTTTTATGTGATGTCGCAGTTCAGCCGCTTCATCCGGCCTGGTTTCCAAATCCTGGAGGCCGGCGACACGAATTCCCTGGCCGCCTACGATCCGGCCGGCCACCAGCTCGTCGTCGTCTCGGTCAACGGCGGCGAACACCCCTTGACCGTCGCCTACGATCTCGGTGCCTTCCGCGTGTCGGATGCGCCGGTCCGTTGCTGCCGCACTTCGGACAGTGAAGACTTGCAGACCGTGGATTCCCTCGCCATCACCGGCGGTAAATTGATTTCGACCCTGCTGCCCCGTTCCGTCACCACGCTCGTCATCACCGACATATATCCGGCAGCGTCCGCTGCAACGAGTCCACCATCTGCGCCGCCCGGTCAGCGGCCGGCAACAGTGAACTGATACCGGCCGGAAGCGGTTTCAAAGACGGCGCAGCCGTTTTCCAGGCGAAGGAATTTGACGCCCGGCGATTTCACCGCGGCCACGCCGCTTTCGCGGACCGCATCGGCGGATGGCGCGGGCAGGAAAACGGTGGCGGCCGTGTTCGGCGGGATGGTCAGATTCAGCGAAAACTTTTTGCCGTCACGCTTCCATCCGGCCACGATTTTCCCACGGATGGAATTGTAACTGGCCTTCACCCAAGTCACGTCGCCGACCACCGCCGGCCGGATCGCGATTTTCTTGAAGCCCGCGCTGCCGGGTGCGTTCTGGATGCCGGCGAGGTCGTGATAAAACCATTCCTGGATCTGGCCGAGCATGAAATGATTCTGCGACGAGTCGCGCCCGGCATCCCACGCTTCGGTCAGACTCGTTGCGCCTTTCGCCAGCTGCATTCCGTAACCGGGTTTGTCCGACTGGTTGTTGATGTCAAAAATCACGTCGCTGCGCCCGCCATCGGCCAGCGCGCGGAGCAGATAGCGGTAGCCGACATCGCCAGTGGTCAGCGCGTTGCCACGCCGGCGCACGTCGGCGACAATCGCATCCAAAACGGCGGCGCGGTTCGCCGGCTCGCAAATGCCCATGACCAGCGGGATGGAATTGGCCGTCTGCGAATCCGTCGTGTAGAAATGATTGGTCGCGTTGTAAAATTTTTTGTTGAACGCGGCGCGGATGGTTTCCGTCAGCTCGGAAAATTTCTTTGCGTCGCCGTCCTTGCCCAGCAGCGCAGCGGCATGCGCCATGATTTCCGCGTCCTGATAATAAAACGCCGTCGCCGTCAGCGCGATGGGTGTGAGTTGCGCAAAGCCGGGATGCTTGGGGCCGAGGTCAAACCAGTCGCCGAGGCCGTAGTTGACGAGGCCGTTGCTGGCGCGGCCGCCGAGGAAGGCAAGGTAGTTGGTCATCGCGGCGTAGTGCCGGCGGAACAGGTTCAGGTCGCCGGCAAATTCATACTGCTGCCACGGCACGAGGATGAACGCGCTGCCCCATTCCGGCGAGTCGCCGAAAATGCCGCGTTCATTTGGGGTTTGTTTTCCGTCCTGGAAAACCGCGTATTCCGGCGCGGTGGTCGGCACGAGGCCGTTCGCGAGTTGCGAGTCGGCGATGTCGTTCAGCATCTTGGTGAACAGCGGCGCGACGTCAAATTCGTAGCGCAGGGCCGGCCCGTTCAGGTGGTCCTCCTCCAGCCAGCCGCGCTTCTCGCGCTGCGGGCAGTCGGTCATCACGCTCATCATGTTGCTGCGCTGCGCCCAGCGGATAAGCTTGCGGATGCGGTTGAACAAAGTGTTTGAAGACTCGAATTCGCCGACGGGTTCGGAGGAAGATTGAACGATGATGCCCTCGATGGATTTCACGGCGGGCAGTTTGGTTTGGTCCTTGGCGGGAAAGGATTTCACCTCGAAATAGCGGCAGCCGATATAGAAAAATTTGGGCGACCACGTTTCCACGCCGTCCGTCGCCTTGGTGTAGTCGCACCAGATGGCGCTCCGGGGTTTCTCGCCCATCGAGCCGTAACTCACCAGGCCATCGCCCAGCTCGGACGGGATGATGCGCACCCGGCTGCCCGTCGGGCCGGTGACGGAAATTTTCGGGATGTGCGCGGCGTTCTGGCCGAGGTCGAAAACCACGTCGCCGTTTGTAATCGTGCGCGAGGAAATGGGTTTGTGAATTTCAAATTTGCGGATCGGTGGCGCGGCACAGGAAAGCCCGCGCAGTTCGCCGCCCGGCCCGTTGACGACGATTGCGGACGGCCATTTGGAATCGTCAAAATTGATTTTGTTCCAGCCATCTTGCACGCGGCGCGCGTCAAAATCTTCGCCGCTGTAAATGGAAGCGGAAGTGATCGGGCCGGGCGCGGCGCGCCAGGTTTCATCCGTGTCGGCAAATTCCACCGTGCCGTCGGCGTATTCTAGGCGGATTTGCGCGATGGCTTTCTGCGGGCCGAAAGAGTAAGGGCTCCAGCCCGGCGGCTTGAACCGCGTCGCCAGTATGTGATACATGCCGTCGCCCAGCTCGATGCCGACGGCATTTTTGCCGCGCTTCAAATCTGCCGTGATGTCGCGCGTGTCGTAAAGGCACGTCTTGTCGTATTTCGTCCAGCCGGGTGAAAGAAAATCGGCGCCGACTTTTTTGCCATTGAGCGTGAGTTCGTATTGGCCGAGGCCGCAGACGTTGATGACAGCGCGCTGGAGTCCTGACTTCACGAAAAATTCATGGCGCAGCAACAGTGAAGGAATGTTCGTGGCCGCCGCGCCGATCCACTGCGCGTGCCAGTCTGAATCTTGCAGAACGCCCGTCGTCCAAGTCGCCGGTTTGCTCCATGTCGAGACTTTTCCGTTTTCGTCCCAAACGCGGACCTTCCAGAAAACCTGCTGCGACGATTTCAGCGCCGCACCCGCGTAAAGAACTTGAATCGTTTCATCCAAGTCCACCTTGCCGCTGTCCCACAGGTCGCCGGAATCCTTTTTCAACAAGACTTCGCTGGAAGCCGCGATGATTTGGTAGGCCGTTTGCGCCGCGCCGCGTTCCGTAGCCTTCAGGATCCAGCCAAGGCGCGGCTGCGGCACATCCACGCCCAGGGGATTTTCCCGGAGTTCACAACCGAGGCTGGTGGCCGCCATGCCGGCAACGGTCGGCATCGCTGGCATCAGCCCCAAAATCAGGAGCAGAAGAATTTGTTTCATGTGGTGATGCGCGAGCCTATCAGCCACATCGCCTTTTGCGCAAATCGTTTGTCGCCGCCGCCTTTCGCTTGTTCCGGCCCGGCGGACTGTTATCATCACTGTTCCTGTGAACATGATTATATGCCCCGCCGCCGTTTGAACTGACATGCCCACCATCATTTCCGCCTCCGAAATCACCGTGCGCTACGGCGAACGCGCCATCCTCGACGCCACCACGCTTGGCATTCAGGAAGGCGAACGCCTCGGGCTGGTCGGCCGCAACGGCGCGGGCAAGACGACGTTTCTGCGCATTCTCGCCGGCCTGCAAGCGCCCGACAGCGGCGAAGTTTCGCGGCAGCGTGATCTGGTCGTGAGTTATCTGCCGCAGGATTTCATGCTCGATGCGGCGAAATCCGTGGAGGAAAACATCCGCGACGGCGCGAAGCCGGTGCTCGATTTGATTGCGGAATTTGAATCGCTGCCGCACGACTCGAAGCGGCACGAATTTTTGGAACATCGCATCCAGGCGCTCGAAGGCTGGACGCTCGACACGCGCATTGAGATCGCGATGGCGCACTTGAACTGTCCCGCCGGCGACCGGCGCGTTGAAACCCTTTCTGGCGGCGAAAAACGTCGCGTGGCCATGTGCCGTGCGGTGGTTTCGCTGCCCGACTTTCTCATTCTCGACGAACCGACGAATCATCTCGACCCGGAATCCATCGAATGGGTCGCGGAATTTCTTGAGGAATTTCACGGCACTTTTCTCGTCGTCACGCACGACCGCTATTTTCTCGACCGCGTCGTGAAGCGCATGATTGAGTTGTCCGACGGAAAGTTTTTTTCGCACGACGGCAACTACACCGAATATCTGCTCGCCAAGGCCGAGCGCCAAGCCGCCGACGCGACGGTGGAACACAAGCGCCAGATGTTTCTGAAAAAGGAACTCGCCTGGGTGCGGCAAGGTCCGCGTGCGCAACGCAGCAAACAGAAGGATCGTTTCGAGCGTTATTACGACACCGCCGCGCAGGACGGTCCGGTGATCGAGGAGGATGTGGAGCTTTGCATTCCGCCGCCGCCGCAGCTTGGCAATCGCACGGTGGAGGTCGCGGATCTGGGCATGAGCATCGGCGGGAAGAAATTATTTTCTGGCTTCACGTTCAGCTTTGCGAACGGCCAGCGCATCGGCGTTTGCGGGCGGAACGGTCTCGGCAAAACCACGCTGCTTAAGGCCATCATCGGCCAGTTGCCGCCGACCGAAGGCACGGTGAAGATCGGCCAGCTCACGAAATTCAACTACGTGGATCAAGGCCGGCTCCAGTTGAACGAGGAGCGCACGGTGCTTGATGAAGTTGCCGACGGCACGGAGTTCGTGCAATGGGGCGACGCGAAACTTTCGGTGCGCTCGTATCTCAAGCGGTTTTTGTTCTCGGACGACCGCATCACGACGCAGGTGAAAAAATTGAGCGGCGGCGAACGCAGCCGGCTCCTGCTTGCGCGCATTCTTAAAAGCGGCGGAAACTTCCTGATTCTCGACGAACCAACGAACGATCTGGATCTGCCGACGTTGCGCGTGCTGGAGGAGGCATTGATCGCTTTTCCCGGCATGGTGCTGGTCGTCAGCCATGACCGCTATTTCCTGAACCGCGTCTGCACGGACATCCTGGCGTTTGAAGGCGACGGGAAAATCCATCACAGCGTCGGCGACTACGATTATTATCTGGAGAAGAAAAAGAAGGCGGAGG
>Ga0182030_10022095_pt1 | contig 11864 bp, 9 predicted proteins | sample 812S3MmetaG_FD_121299 | JGI IMG/M metagenome (GOLD analysis project Ga0182030, IMG submission 121299) | Permafrost microbial communities from Stordalen Mire, Sweden - 812S3M metaG (Illumina Assembly) | ecosystem: Environmental > Terrestrial > Soil > Wetlands > Permafrost | place: Sweden... | reverse complement strand
GGTTTTGAAAGATCTGTTGCTTTTTGGCGTTTTTGGAGGAGCCTTTTGATATCAAGCATGCCGAGTTGACCACAATTTGCTGCCACTCTTTACAAAATCTAACAAGCAGAAATTGATAGGTTTATTCTACAATACGTTTAAGTGGAGTTATAATGGGCTTGTAATTGACCATGAAATGAGAAATAAATGTGCAACAGAAAGCTTCTATATACTGGGGTAAACTTGAATAGTGACCGTAAATGTGTTTCCAGGAATATTGTTGCAGGGGTTTGGGGAAACTTTTCAGCTTAGAAAGCCCCCCCATTTCGTATTTATCTCCACTGAAATAGTTCATTCCTAGAGTTTCTTGTACTACGAGAAAAGAAGCTTAGACGATACGTACAATTCAGCACGCGAAACCTTTGCAATCACCATTTCTCAGATTGTTTCGATCACTCGAATTATATTAGAATCATTCACATCTAAACTGCTACTGACGTTATACCTTTTTGAATATTACAGTGCCAATCTTGATAGACCCTATTATCGTTCTGTCAGAAGTTTGGCATCACTCCTGCGTTTGAGCATGACCCTCTCAAACAATGTATCGTCTCCACTACCAGTCGCATATTTCAAAAGTATACAGTTCTGGCGAGTAGCAGCCTCAGTATCCTTCCAACGGCCTGATAAGATTGCTACAATACCACCATCGTTTCGTCCTTCGGCCTTTTTGAAAGCAGTTTCCCCAATCCGATCTAGAGTAGAGAAATCTGCTTCAAATCGAAGTAGTTCTCGAGTGGCCTCCTCATGGCCATTCTGAGCAGCGTGATGTAATACAGTTCGTTTATTTTCATCTGTAAACTCGATATCCACCCTGTGTTCCATGAGTACCCGAGCGGTTGGATCATATACCTGCAATACTCAACAAGGACTAGCCCTTATTTTTAGGGAAATGAAATAGTTAACATATCGTGCATGACCCCACCTGGTCTCCACTCTGCTCTCTTCAGACCCTTCCCATCCTCTCCCCGACAAACCGCTTGATTTATTGTGTAAGGGAGAGGGTCAGAGCTTCCACTTGTATATGGATTAATTGTGCATCAGCCGAGACTAGCTCACTATGGCGCCCCTTTACTATTCAGGATCCTGATTGTTATCACTGTAGTGATTAGACTAGACAAATCTTCCAGCGTGCAAGCCCCTTGACATTTTCTGGGGCATTATCGGCCTGTCCAGATTCTTCAATTGCACCGTCAGCCTCGAACTCCTCGCAAAGCGCTAGCACGGCTGCTGGTCCTTCATTATGATCCGTTGTCCACCATCCAACTCGTTTGAATGTACCATCCTTATCTCCACACAGCTCTAAACAGAGTCCAGCTTGCATATATATCGGTAGACAATAAAGTTTTTGCGCTTGTACAAATCTGCCAACATCCGCCCAAGTCTTCGCTGTGATAGCTTCGCCCGAGTTGCCTTTCCCCAGGGTTAGAATAGCTGTATCAGTACCAATTGTAACTCGCATAAGGGCCCCTTGAAGACTTATATATCCAGATTGAATTTGACCGTAACTATCTTTTGAAAGGGAAACAGCTTTTGCATCCAAAATGATGATTGCTTCAACTGGGCTCTCAGCGTTTTCTTCAGGTAAATCGGGCGGAATAGTCACTTTTCCATTGATGGATACCCAAGACCATGAGGGAGCAATGTAAGAGTCCGGTCGGGATGCTGTTTCAGGATCATCAACAACCCATAACAGTGCCCTTGGAAGTCTCTTCGACCACAACCCGGCAAGATATTCGCTGTCATTCATTGATCCCAAGACTTGGGCCACTCCAGCAAGGGCAATAAGCCTGTCCGTAGTTTTCGTAAAAGCTAGACTTGAATAGGTCTGCACCACTCTATCCCAAATCTTGTAAACACTCAGACGGAAATCTTTGAGGCCGCTCAGACCATCTTCTCCTCCATGCCCTCCTGTGAAAACCACGCCGTCGTGAAACATATTTAGATCTAGGTAGACACCTAGTGCTCGCAACATGGGCCATGGAACAAAACCCGGGTACGCTTCACAGGAATGATCGCTTTGGCACTCCCAAAAGACTTGATTCTTGCCGAAGTGCACTTTCCTAGTGGATAATAAGCGTTCTTGTAGTACCCAGCCCCGCTTGCTAAGCGGGGCTTCAATAACCTCGTTTTTCCACAGGTATCGATCGCACATGTGGTATTTTCCTGATATCAATCCATCCCATGTAACGTCAACGGTATGAGGCCCCAAAGTTGCGGGATCGCGCTCGAAGAAGAGTCCACCTTGTCCATCCACGGAGTTTGTTGCTGCGATATTGAGAGTAGCTCTCTGGTAGACATTCTTCATAGTCATCGCCTCCTTCTGCCAATCCTCCTTAGAATCCTGAATAATACACAAGGAGTCGATCCACAAATAGCGGAACCCTAGCTGCCATGTCACTGTGATGGCATCTCGAAATGTCTTAGGAAGCTTTTCGAAGGGAATGGCAACTTCTAGCTCGTCCATATTTTGTGTTGTTAACTTGAGTGGCTCAAAAGTTCCCCAGCAATGACTCAAAGATACATACTCGGATCGGGCAGGAAGCCCAGAGCGTTTACAGAGCCGTGGTTTGGGTATGGTACCATCTCCCAGATCAAGGAGTCGCGTTGGAAATTTTCTGGTTCCTCGGAGGTAGAAATTTCCGTTACAGGCCATGTGCTCTGCTTCACACCTTTGAAGCCACCATTTGATGATGGCCATGGTGCCCTTTGAAGCTGTAGATCCAAATATCTCGTAGCGATTGGCATTAGTTCCAATTTCTACTTCAATGTTAGCAGAAGTCTTCGGGGGAAGCTCGAGACACTACCTTCATCGGGTACCAAGTCGACGTTTTTAATGATTGTTCTCGCCCTTCTACCACCATCTTCAAGCCGGTATCCGTACATTATACCAATATTATTGTCCTTGAGATCCACGCTAATGGAAAGATCGATTCGCTTGACTACCTCTCGAACTTGGGTCTGCTCTTCGTCGCTTAATTGGTTCCATCGCAGCATACATAGTGGACACTTTTGTCCAACTGCTTGTTGAAAGTCAGTTGGAGACTGGTGGATCTCGCTAATATCAAAACTGAGGACGTCATCGACAGTCTTTAGAATTGGATGATTCGTTGTAAATAGGGAGGAGCAAAACGCGCACAGAGTGTTTGCGTTGATTGATGTAGCATTTTGAGCTGCCGAGGATGCTTTTGTTGATGCTTCTCCGTTGGGAGTCCCGCGGAACCTAACTTTGAGTCGTGAGAGACTGTTTTCTACCCGACGTTTGAGCATTTGGATGAATATGTCTTTCCGTCTCAAGTTTGATTTTGATTTGAGGTTAACTTTCAGCTCAGCCTGACTTTCCTTAGCGCACTGCGGTGTCCAAGCCACAGCGCCACCATCGTCACTTGTAGCGCTCACCCCACATCCTCCCTCGAAATGCATTAGAGCTTAATTATCTCCTCCTTATGCTATTTTGTGTAAAAGATCGATTCATTGATATCTCTCAATAATAAGAAAATTGAAACAAAAATCAATCCTTGTCAACCGCATACTTCGAGTCGCCCTAAATCGTTCAAGCCCTGAGAGGATGTATACCCCCTTAAGGTTTATGCCTTATACCGTAGATTTCCCCGCTATTCAGATCTCCGAGAAGATCAATTGACCCCTGATTTTTCCCCCATGGAAAATTTTACGTCGAAGGTTTGGCAACTCAAACCTATCTATTGACCTTACAATATCAACCCCACAATTAATTCTTCGGATACAGGCTGGTAAATGTCGGGAAACGAGCAGCAGATTCTAAAGCGCCGACCCGAGCCTCGCTTATAGTAAGGGGTTTAGAGGAAGCTAGAGTCTTACTATAGTTGTAGAAGCTTTTAGTTGAGATTTAAAGTAGATGCTAGCAGTAGGGTAGATCGGAGGCGTTTTCACGGGAAGACTGTTCAACACGGAGTGCAATGGCGAACGCATTATTCGCTGCGCCTCACAAGCGTCAATCGTCCTCCTGGTGCCTTTGAGGACTTCGTTTTGAGTGATTTCTCTTGGCAGGAGATTAAGGCTAGAATACCTGTTCGTGAGAACTGCTGGATGTCGGCTATGAGAATAGTTGAGGAGACGTCGAGAAAGATACAGCTTATATTTCAATTACTTTCCCCAAAAACATTGTTCAATGTTTTTCGAGATGAGATTATCAAACAATAGTTGTTTGTGCCTGTTCTGATTACTCGAAGAGCAAATGCATATCCGGCGGTAGTAGACATTGCTGTTCTTAAGATGCTCAAGGTATGATACTAACAAGTGCGATTCCTTAAGACTTTAAATCCAACTTGCCAATAGACTAAATGCGTTGTCAAATCATAGATACCTGCCTCGCAATGGTTACATTTCAATCCTGGACGCTATCATAGCCATAGCAGAAAAACGGCGGATCATAGGTCTTGCGACGCATGGTCGTTCAGCGATTATATAGCAATTGGAAAAATCTAATAACATGGCAGGTACAGTTATTAATGATCCGGTAATTCGTTGGAGATCGATACAAGAATTTGCGGCTGGAGTGAGAATTGGAGCGTTTGCGACGGATGCAGAGCCGGAACCATTTGAAGCTAGGGATACTTCACCACCACCTCCGCGATCCAGTTCAGATTTAGGTTCGAGCTCTAGCTCATCGTCTAGCTCTGGCAGTGGAACGCCACCCCCAGCGCCAACTTCAACTCCACCGCCGCCAGGCTCACCACCCCCTGGGTCGTCAGGGTTCTCAAGTCTAGATCCGAATTCCAATCCCTCATCTATCTCTGGAAGCTCCAAGCCCAACACACCCGAAACAAGGACGGTCACCAAGACTACCAGTCAGGATTGTGGTGCTGGCTAACCATAGTCAACCTCCAATTGTGGATCGACATGGATCTTTAGGGATGACTTTCAAGGGAATTAGCGGCGTTGTTCCGACGCCCGGCTACCTTAGGTAAAGTTCAGGGCCGTGCTCTCGATCAAGCCCCTGTAAGGCCCTAAAATCTTAGCATACGGTGCTAGCTTTAGCGAAGTCCCGACAACTTTTCAGGCGCTCAATCCTAAAAAAAAAATAAAAATAAAAATAAAAATTAGAAGAGGCGCAGGTCAGGGGTCACCACTTCCTATCGGGACAAGGTTCTTCGGGACGTTACCTCAATCCGGATAAATGCTGTGCCCCATTGCACAACCTTCCAGGATATTTCAATCTCAACAACGAGCAATCTTGGGCGCGATCAACGCGCGCTTCCCGTCGAGCGCGAGAAGCGGTATCAGGTGTCGATGGCGCGGCAAGGTGTTGTCCAGGCGGTGGTGCTAAGGTTGGTCCCCCGTCCTTTGACGTGCCGCGCATAGAGGCGCTGTAGGGCTTGCTGATAAGGTTCTTATAGCAATCTTATTGCGACATGTAGCTGGATAAGCTGGAACTTTGAAACATCGTTTGCAATTGGTAAGTGAAGAAATCTGTTGATAGCTCTTAAGGCTGATTTGGTAAGAGCGACCAATTCACCTATCTTTCTGCGCCCTGCTCTTGGCTGGCGTCATTTGGTCTACCTTTGGGAGATGGGACAAGCCCGTAATAAGGAAGGATGAGGAAACGCTTGGGAAGCGTCCACAGCTTCAACTTGATATCCCAATCTTGGCTCAGCATCAGGTTTCAAGGGCCCTTTATAATTTCTTCCATATCGGCAATCTTTCCGGTATTTGCTCTACATTTCTAGTTGCTACCATTGTGCTTCGAGCGGTTTTACTGGGAGTTATTGTCTTCAAGGTGCAATGTTCGTGGGATGGTGTTGAGGTAGGATCCTCCGTTTATTGTGCTCTAAACGGTATCATAGTTCTAAACTAACGCATAGCAGTTATGTCTTCCCTTCATCCTCGCACTTTTCGAACTGTTCACGAGCCCTGCACGTACACGACCCAAGTCACCCTTCCAAGTCCTACCGGCGTCTGCTCGTTTCTATTCTCTTCGATATGTCGTCCTGGTTGCCGCCTGGGTCTTGCCAATATTCAGCGTGATTGCAATATCAGTTCGAAGCTCGACGTTCATCTGCCCATCATCGAGCAGTCTGTCTGGGATTGTCCTCATGGTTCAATGCATAGGCTTATTCCTAGACGCCTATGTCATAATTACTGTGTCTAAAATGGCGAAAGGACTTGATTCAGCTGAATCATGGAGGTCACTTGGCCAGTTGGCTCTTTCTTCTTCTGCAGTACTTGGGATTCTGGGATTAATATTCCTGTGGAAAAATCCCGAAAATTTTCGCTGGTCAAGTTCCCTGGACTTTCATACCATGGTCGACCTACTATTCGCTGGCCTATTGTGCGCAAATTTTTCTGGCTGCGCAATCTATTTAATGCGTGAGCTTCGCCTCACAACAATATTCATTGTCGCGAGTTGTGCTTCGGTTTACTTTTACACCTTGAAGCACCAGGTTACCGACTTATCAGGTGGCCATCGTGGGATCTTTGTTTCTGTTTCGCTGATCACGTTGGGTTCGATAGGCGCCCTAATTCAACTTGAGAAAGAGACCTACCGATCCCAGCCTCATCTTTCTTTGAACAGAAATTCCTCCAGAACGTTGTTTAGTATGTGTATGTTGATATTACTAAGCTTCACCATTACAGGGACGAGGATGATACTGCAACCTAGTCCAAACATATGGTCAATCCACCCCGCTAATACCCTCATCTCAAATGCAAGGTCCACCTCTGGTCAATGGATGAACCAAGCTACAAAAAGCAAATCATTGGGAGAGGCCATAGCCGAGTATCGGAGACGGTACAAGATAAATCCTCCAACGAACTTTGAAAGATGGTACGATTTTGCAATCTCACGAGGGTCGATCATCATAGATGACTTTGATCAAATACACAATGACCTCCTACCATTTTGGGGGATAAAGCCTAGTAAGATTCGCGAGATAACAGGATATATGCTCGAGAGGCCTTGGACTGATGTCGGTGGCCTGCGGATCGCAAATAAAACGACTACATTGTCCCCTCATATGGTTCCTACCCATCGCTGGATGGTAGAAGGCGCAGCTACAATGATCAATACATTTGCCGAATGGCTCCCAGATATGGATCTTGCTCTCAACCTCAATGACGAAAGCCGTGTGGCAGTCCCATGGTTGGACATGGAAAAGTTGCTGCAATCAGCAAATTCTGCTCGAAAGAATCTCCAGGAATCTCAAATTATCCCATCATTCAGCGTCAATACTCCAGGAACGTGGAAAAATAACTTCATGGACACGGAGCCCCCATACCCTCCAAATGAGCCATCAGCATTCTTCTCTGAGGCATCCTCGGTGGATTCATTCGACAATTATGGAACGATTGGGTGCTCACCAGATTCTCTTGCCCGAAGATGGAAATGGTGGAATAAGAAATACTTCTGTCAAAGTTGCGCTTCGCCACACTCCCTCGGTCCCTTTCTAAGCAACTGGGCTTTATCCGGCTCTCTCTGCCATCAGCCCGACATCGCAAACCTCCACGGATTTCACCTTTCGCCTTCCGCTTTCAAGCCCACCAGAATGCTGTTCCCCATCTTCTCTCAATCAAAAATTCCAACATTCTCTGATATCATGTTTCCCTCTCCCTGGAACTATATGGATAAAGTCATCTACAATGAGAGCATGGACATACCCTTCTCTCAGAAAGAGGATACACTCTTCTGGCGTGGTGCAACATCAGAAGGATTTTCCCTCCGCAACACTTGGGAAGGAATGCAACGCCAACGGTTCGTTCACCTTGCTAACCACACTTCCAAGACCACCACTGTGTCTCTCCTACTACCAGAGTCAACCCACTCAACAGTCTACCAACAAAAGAATGTTCCACTCTCAAACATTCTTGCCAAAACCAATGTCAACGTATCCTTCGTCGGTGAAGCAACACGCTGCTACACCGACGACTGCACTGCCCAAGAACGCGAATTCCACTTCTCGGGCCCTGTCGATTTCCAAGAGCACTGGCAGTACAAATATCTCATCGACCTCGACGGCGCTGGTTTTAGCGGACGTTTCCTACCCTTCTTACAAAGTCGCAGTCTTGTTTTCAGAGCGGCGGGCTTTAGGCAATGGTTTGATGAAAGGCTGACAGCGTGGAAACATTTCGTTCCTGTTGATGGTAGATTACATGGAGTTTGGGATTTGTTGGCTTATTTTGGAGGAACGGCGGGTAGAAATGGGGAGGTGGAGCATACGAGGGAGGGAGAGAAGATTGCGGAGGACGGAAGAGAGTGGGCGAGGAAGGTGCTGAGGAGGGAGGATATGGAGGTGTATATGTTTCGGCTGTTGTTGGAGTGGGGGAGGATCGTGGATGATAAACGGGATCAGATTGGGTTTGTGATGCCAGATTGAGGCGTTATGAAACGAAGGTAATGGTACCAGGATAACGACTATGAGCCACGAAACTTGTAGGTAGAGAATTTGACTAATGAACTGAGGTCAAATTAAGGTTCTACCGGTATCAGCTGTAAGTAGTGCACTTTCTCATTGCTACCGAGATTTCACCTCGGTGTTCATCCGTTTGTGTGGGGAATCCCTGTTCTCAAGGAATCCCCATGGTTGTACAATCACCCCCGCGTTTTCACCTCGGAATTTCCACCCCGTATTTGGTGAACACGATCTCCTTTTGTCTTCGATTAGATTATCTCTCATTATCCCGTACTTTGGATAAATTCGGTGACAAGCCTTGAAAATATCCTGGAATGAGGAATGCCGAGGCTGTCAATTTCCAATGCCTTTCATAAAATGGTTTAATGGGTTCAGATAAAAATTGTTTCACTCAGCTTTCTCCGCCTCTATTTTTTATTGATTGTCTCGAGCCAGAGACTTCTACGTCAGCATGAAGAGAGTTGATACCATCCTTATGGCCTTGCCATGGATGTTCTATATTCATGTAAATGCAGCTTTTCAAATTGGGGGTATTGTCAATACGACCAGCGGTCTCCTTCAAGGAAAGGCGTCCGGGTTGCGGTCAAACGTTTCTGCATATTTAGGTATACCATATGCACAACCTCCAATCGGCGACTTACGATTCGCACTTCCTGTCCCATTTTCTCCATTCAGTGGGGTTGTGAATGCAACAAATTTCGTAAGTACCACTGATTCTTTCGAGAACCGTATTTCACTAACGTGATTGCCCAGAGCCCGTGAGATCACGATCTACTCTTCCAATATTTGCCCACAAAATAGTTTAACTAGGTTATAGTGATTGTCCATCTAACCTTGTCCCTGTCACCGAAGCCTTCCTGGGCGGTCCCGCAGGAGAAAAGATCACGTCAGCTCTAGCTCAGGCTGGAGATCGACTTGATGAGAACTGCTTAACCCTGAACGTATGGACGAAGCCGCAGACAGGTGATGCGAAAAAGGCCATTCTTTTCTGGATTTATGGTGGAGGTGTGTTGTTTTATGTGCTCGCAGCGAACCATTCTCATGCTAACACTTACAGGATTCGGTACTGGAGCATCGGCTACCCCAATATATGACGGTTCCGTCCTCGCAGATGAAAACGATGTCGTTGTAGTCTCCATCAACTATCGCCTAAACATTTTTGGTTTCTCTGGTGCGCCAGGCCAACCTCCTAACGCAGGACTATGGGACCAACGTCTCGCATTAGAATGGGTACGAGACAACGCTGAAGCGTTCGGTGGTGATCCATCTCGAATTACACCCTTCGGGCAATCTGCCGGTGGAGCATCTGTGGATTTCATCGCCTACGGTTTCCCATCCGACCCCATCGCACACGGCCTAATTGCCCGATCCGGCGACGCAACAACAGTCCTTGGCTCTCTGTCATCCGTGTTGACTAACTGGTACAATGTATCCAGCACCCTGGGCTGCGGTGGATCTTCAGCCGGCGAATCAACAGTTCCATGTGTGAGAACCAAAACCTGGCAACAACTCCTTGCCGCCATCGCTCCCCTATCTAGTGATCCTCTCGTTAGCGGTTTCGCTCCCGTGGCAGACGATATCATCATCCCTTCCAACCTCAGTGCTCGTGGTGACGTAGGGCAATTCGCTAAAATCCCTTTCTTAACGGGGAATACAGATAATGAAGCTAGTTTCTTCTTGCTGAATATCCTTGCTTATCAAAATCTCACACAAGCGCAATTCAACAACCTGCTGCCCGCTCTTGCTGCAACTCAGCCTATTCTTGATCTTCTGACTTTGGTGGCCTTTACATGCCCTGCTGGTGTTGCGGCAAATTATCGCGCTCAAGCGGGAGTTCCGGTGTGGAGGTATAGGTATTATGGGGGAAATTATACCAATACATATATTGTAGGCGCCGGGTCCAATTATCATACTTCCGAACTGCCGGTGGTATTTGGGACTGCGGAGTCAGTGACGGGAATTGCAGATTCTTGGTATGAGGCAGATGCTGCGAAGTATATGAGGAACGCTTGGGCGACGTTTGCGAAGAATCCTAGCTCCGGATTGTCCGGTGCGTTGGGATGGCCACAATATAATAAATATAGTAAGTTCTCTCCCTCAGCTGTTTTGATGCCTAATGATGGGATTGACGGGTTGGGATAGCTGTATCCGAAGTTCAGTTATCTTTGGGGCCACAGATTGTCCCAACGTTCATTGCTGGTGTGTTGACGGATGCGTCGTGTTCAACTGTCGATTCTTTCGTGTCTCTGCTTGGACAGTTGGTGGCGAATGTGTCAAGCATTGGATTGACGTTGTGATTAGGCTACCGCTGGAGTTTTGCTTTAATCGAGTCTTCAAATTTCATATAAAACTCACTCTTTGCTTCAAAACTTTCCTTGTGAGTCTGACCCCACTATGCCATCTCCCTGGTGTTAGAAAGTGAGACAAATATCAACCAAGCAATTCAACAAGCAAGAGCCAAGCCTTTGATCTAAATGAATTTCATGACTCGATCCTTATTAGTCTAGACCCGGGACTAAAGCCGAACCCGTCAGCCACCAAGCCACCAAGCCAGAAATGTCAGACGCATCTGATTACATATCTTATTTGGCACCAACGGAGCATGAAATTCTCGTATTTGAAGGCACTGCAATCAGTACCAATTGCATATTGCTACCTATTTAGGAAAGAAAAGGAATGTCTTATGGCTATAAAATCCTCTCTACCGCGGGCGCTGTTCGATTTCAGAAATCATATCTATAGTCGTTCCCTCGCTCTCATCACAATGCACATTTCATCCACTTTCGTCATATCCCTCTCTGTCTCTATTCTCACCGTCACGGCCATGCCCTCCACAACTCCCGTTCTGCGCTAAGCGACAGCAACTGGTACTTGCGTCGCTTGGCAGGAGCGGTGCTAAATTGCAGTGATGGTGGTGGTCAGAGTTGTACTGTTGAGGAACATGTGAGTTGATTATATGATCTTAGAGTAGAGCCGATTTTGAAAATGGGTGTGTCATTGGAGTCATCTTCTTGGACCGGTTGTCTGTGGCTGAGGATTGGAGGGCTTAGGTGAAACGGGAGACAACGGTATGAGGATCAGGCCGGGATACTTTGAATGTGAGATATTAAATAGTCGCTAGATAATGCCGAACAACTTCACTTAACCCCTTTATCTGAGCCATGCTAAAGATCGAGTGTTTCTCCTGTAATTCAGCTAACCCTCCCATTTGTATATTACCACATCTCATGATGCCCAACTAGTAGGCCCAAAAGTCTCTCCTTTCGCAACTTTCTTCTGAATCGCAACCCCCAAATAATCCAACGTCCCCGCCGGTGCACTATTCCCCCACCAATTCGGAAACCCCGTCCCCGTCAGATTCAGCGCCGCAAAAATACCAATCGTAAAGATGCCAAACCCTGCTCCCAGCCTGCACCCGGAATTTAATTAAACCCCATC
>Ga0182030_10022094_pt1 | contig 11864 bp, 10 predicted proteins | sample 812S3MmetaG_FD_121299 | JGI IMG/M metagenome (GOLD analysis project Ga0182030, IMG submission 121299) | Permafrost microbial communities from Stordalen Mire, Sweden - 812S3M metaG (Illumina Assembly) | ecosystem: Environmental > Terrestrial > Soil > Wetlands > Permafrost | place: Sweden... | reverse complement strand
AGTGGCCGACGATGGGGTGGGCATGGGCAACCGGCCGGCCACCGCGCTGAAGCGCAGCGGGGCCGGCATCGGGATGAAGAATGTGCAGGAGCGGCTGGAGGTTCTCTACGGCGCCCAGGCGCACTTTGAGGTGGTCAGCAACCCGGGGCGGGGAACGCTGGTCTCAATTGAAATTCCGGCCAACCTGCAATAAGCGGCCCAGGCCGTTGGGGTGCGATGCGGCATGGGCGTGAGCCTTGGCGCGCGCGGCATGCCACAGCTCGAACTCTTGCTTGATGGAGATGCCGGGCTTGCGGAAAGGGCGCTTGCCTGTCTTCATGTGCGCGATAAAGTCCTCGTACTCGTCGCCGCTGGCGGAGTCGAAGCCATGGCTCCCGGCCGGTGTAGCGGCTGCGTGCGCGTGGCTGGCGAAGGTATACACGGGCGATTCTGCGGACGGGACCAGTTTGTAGGTGGCCACGGGAAACAGCGCTCCTGGCTGGGGATCGTTGCGCGGCTTGATCACCGGCGGCGGAACCTCCGGCGCGGTCATCACGAACGTGGGCGCGGCAGACGCGGTGGCTGTTGGCGTTGTTGCAGCCGCTACTGCCAGGTCCTTAACCGGGGTTGTGGGAGCAGGCATCACCACGATCTTCGCGGTCGGCGCGGGCGTAACCGCAGCGACGATGGGCGCGACGGGCGGTGCAATGGCGGACTCGAGGACGGCTTCGAGCTTTGCTGCTTTCGACTTGCGCCGGGCTTTGGGCTTGCGGGGTTCTTGAGCGGAAGCGCGGAACAGTAGAGCTTTTTCCAGCGATGCAAGCGGGCGAAGCGCCGCAGACAGGCCGTAGGCAACTTTGTTCAGGATGAATCCCATTCGTCCTCCTCCGACCAACCCTGTTCCATTGCCTTCCAGACCGGAACGTCCAATCACAAGGCAACGGGCAGTGTTTCCCAGAGAGTCGATGATTCCAATTCGAGCCGCGACCGTCCATGCCACTTTGGCGTTACGGGGGTAGCAGCATGGGGGATGCGGAGGGGAAGACTCGCGCGGTTGGGCGGGCTTCAGCGCCGGTCTTCGAGGGCCAGCACCGCGTAGCTGGTGGCCGCGTCGCTCATGAATTTGCCGGCATTGGTGCGCGGGTCGCGGCTCTTGTTCAAGGACCACGCCGGCCATGCTCCGGTAGTTTTGTCCTGATTGGCCATGAGCCATTGGCGGCCGTGGACGATTGTGTCTGCGGAGCGGAGCTGAGCAGGTGGATTGGCCACGGGACTGTCTTCGAGAACCATCACGACCAGTCCTGTTGCATAGCCGTCGGGGCGGGTCTCAAGCGGCGTATCGTCGACGCGCTTCCATGTGCCCAGATCGGTCAGGCTCCAGCCGCCATCTGCGCGCTGACGGACGCGCAGGTCTCCAAGAAGCTTTGTGACCTGGGACGGTGTGAGCAGCGTGGGAAAGTAATTTGCGGCCCACAGCGCGACCACCTTGTTGAGCAGCGGCTGGGCCTCGTAGTGGCTGCGCAGGTAAGCGGCAAGCGCGGCCAGGTTGGCGGCAATTTTGGGGTCGTCGCGGTAGTGGTCGGGGGCGCGGCCGACGGCCAGGGCCATCAGCGCCGCGCCGTGGTACTCGCTTTCCGGCGACTCCCAGGGCGTCAAATGGAAGTTCTGCCACACCCACGCCCCGGCCGTGGGGCCGCTGGTGGACTGGAGCGCCCAGGCGTTCGAGAAGGCCTGGCGCGTGGTCTCGCTCAGGCGGCCGGCGCTCTGGTCATAGCTGGAGAGGATGATGGCGTTCAACACCGACTCGGCGTCGCGCGATTCCACTTCCTTGCCCGCGCCGGAGGTCGCGTCGCTGTAGAAGGGAGCCATCTGCTTCCACAAGTGCACGCGCTTCTCAATGCTGGCCAGCATGACCTGCTCGGCGGGCGAGGGGCCGTTCTCGCCCAGCGGGCTGCGCAGCGCCGGCCGCGCCAGGCCATAAGCGAGTTGCGTGTGGCAGCTCACGCACAAGGTTCCGTGGTCTTTCTGCGCATGGTCCCAGCCCTGCCAGTAGATCTCGCGGTCGTCCAGATAGCGCGCCGCGGCCTGGCGGTCCCATCCTGGTGCGGAGGCTTCGCCGGGCTTGTCCGCGGCCTTTACAGGATGCGAGGACGGCCCGCTGAGCGTGATGGCTGCAATGATCGCAATCGCGCAGCAGGAGGGCAGACAGGCCGGCACGCATCTGGTCCGCAAACCGGTGATCGTCATGGGCAACCTCCCTCGACTGGCCGCTGGAGCAATTGCAGCTGAATCCGCCTGGGGAAAATACGGCCTGCCTGCCAGCATAACCGAAATTGACGTCCGCGAATGAGGATTGAAATCGGGATTGCAAGGAGTATCACGTGAGAGGCCGGACTCCTTGCCTCGGAGGCCTATTGCGGCGGGTCCGCGGGAAGCACGCGCAGTGTGGCCCCGAAGCGGTGATAGTTGCCAAACGTCACTTCGTTGATGCTCAGCAGCGGCGTGTTTTGATTTGAGGTGGGGAGGGCCTGCAAGCCGCGCACGACGGCGAGACTGCGGATGGGGCAGAAGTAACTGCCGTCGCCTATGAGGATCTTGCCATATTGCACGGCAAGCTCCGTGAGGGAGACGGGATCCGAGCTGAGCAGGTCGCACTCAAGGGTGTAGCGCAGCACCGCGCCGGTGGCAGGATCGACGGCCAGGAATCCGTGGTACCCGGGAGTGCCGTGGAAGGCTTTACGCTTGTTGTCCCCGGAGTCACGAGTGCAGCAGTAGTTCACATGATACGTGGAGACTCCTTGAGGAACGATGTAGCGAAAGACGCCCGCCAGTCCTGTTGAAGTCTGCTCCCAGTGGCTCCAGACGACCTGTCCCTTGGACGCGTCGAGCAGGATGGTCGCGAGGGTTGGACCGAACTCGCCGGTGCTCCAAAGCCCGTTTGAAGATGCCTCGCGCGAGGTGGTTCCGTCTCGCGCAACGGCAACCTCCAACCCGCTGCGGTAGGTGATGTTCTGACTGGCGCTGTCGACTAAGCGCAGGTCGCCATGCATGGCGAGCATGGCGCCGTCATCGGGCATGGCGTCAACGCTGTCGTCGAAGCTGCGTGTGGCCCGCGTGGCCAGAAAATCCGGCAGGTGCTCAAGCGTATGCGCCGTATAGTCGACCGCGGCGGAGATCATGGATCGCTGCGTGGTCCTATCCGGAGGCGCGTTGTTTGGCAACTCGTTGACCGGTAGTGCGAGGAAGGAGGAGAGATCGGCCATTAGATCCAGCGCGAGCGCGGTCTTGCGTCCCGGTTTCAGCTCTCCAGTCATCTGCTCCAATCTTGGCTCTGACAGTCGCTCAGTGAGATGCATTGAGGCAAGTTGATGCGCAATGTCACCATCTTTCCTATGTTCCGCCAGTTGGGCCGCCAGAACTCGCTGCAACTGATCCACGGTCACGCTCTGGACCGCGTGCGCCGAGGGAACAATCAACAAGCCGGCAAGAAGGAGAACAAATCTCTGCATTTCTCAAACCTTGGGGTGGGTGGAACCCCACTGGACCGTCCATGCGGCGAGAACCACCGATTGACTGAGAATCGGAATCATTGTATCGCCTCGCCGGCCTCGTCCATCCGATGCAGATTAGCATTGCGAATGGGAATCCTACCTTGAATGGCGTGTTGCGGTCGGGTCACCAGCCAGCCGGAAACGGGACCAACTTTCGACAACCCGCATTCCGCGCAATCAACAGGCAGCCGCGCTATGCTCAAAGGATGGTTCGCTTCACGGTGCTGGCTTCGGGGTCCAAGGGCAACTCGACGGTTGTGACCGGCGGGCGGACGCGCATCCTGGTGGATGCGGGGCTGAGCTGCCGGGAGCTTTTCCGGCGCATGAAGCTGGCCGGCGAAGAGCCGGAGACGCTGGACGCGATCCTCATTACCCACGAGCACACCGACCACATCAACGGCCTGGCGGTCACCGCCCGCAAGCTGGGCATTCCGGTGTACTTTACCGAGGGCACGCACCGGGCGTGGATGCGCTGGCTGACGCCGCGCCGGCAGATGACCTATGCCCAGTGGCTGGAGCAATGCCGCCGCCAAGCCGCCGAGCGCCAGGCCGAGGCCGATGCGGGCGAACTGAGCGCCGCGGGGGAGCCGGACGAGGAGGAGACCGTGACCGGTCCCAGCTGCGATGCGCCGGAGGCCGTATCTCCCGACCCTGTTTCACCGGAGATGGCCCGGCTGGCTGCCGAGACTCTGATTGAAGACTTGCAGGCGGAGGCGGAGAGCGCTGCCGAGCTGCCGGCCGGCGCCGCGAATGAGGACCGCGTCCCCTCACGCAAGGAGGACCCCACCTGGCTGCCGTGCGTGGAATACTTTGCTGCCGGGGAGCCGTTCGAGATTGGGGACATTGCCATCAGCCCCTTCACCATCCCGCACGACGCGGCCGACCCGGTGGGGTTTGTGTTCCGCGTCGAGGGTGTGCGGATGGCATCGGCCACCGACCTGGGGTACGTTCCGCCCAACGTGAAGGCGCAGCTCAAGGGGCTCGACCTGCTGCTGATCGAGAGCAACCACGACCTGGAGATGCTGCGCGACGGCCCTTACCCCTGGAGTGTGAAGCAGAGGGTACTTTCGCGCGTTGGTCACCTTTCGAACGAAGCGGCGGCGGATTTTCTCCAAAATGGGTATGACGGCCAGGCGGCGTACGTGATTCTGGCGCATCTATCTGAAAGCAATAATCTTCCCGAATTGGCACGGGTGACGGCCGAGCGCGCGCTCAACGGGTACGCCAGCCTTTTGGCGAATCGGCTGTTGCTTGCTGAGCAACATCAGCCGCTCGAATCTATTTATTTTTGAGTCAATTCGGTTACAATGGTTACACGGGCATCACTGTGTGCCGTGCAGGTTGGCAGGGGTAGATTGGCAAGGCGAAAGCGCCGGGAAACTTGAGATCCGGCAAGGCGGAGCAGGACGAATCTGAAACCGAAGGGTCGGGTTCGGCATCTGCCACAATGAACGCCTGTACTTGCCACGTGAACCGCAAGTTGAGCGAGCGGTTGAACCCATCCTTTGCAAAGTGAGTCTATAAGCATATGGCAAGAAATGGATGCACAGATCGAGTCGTTGGCGCCATCCTGGCAAGCTGGCGGTATGACATCTCAGGGATTTCGCCGGAGATGCGCAAGGACTACGATGAGCATTTTGCCGAGTGCCCTTATTGCCGCGCCCGGCAAAACTTCCACCGCAGCCTGGATGTGTCGCTGGCCGTGCTGACCTCGTTGGCGGTATTTTTCTTCCTGTTCGCGCTGGCGGTCCTGCACCACATCAAGCCGCTGGAGCACGTAGCCTTCAAAATGCTCGGCCTGGACATCTTCGACATGTATCACATGTTCATGTCGGCCGGCGTGGCGGGGCTTTGCTTTTCGGTGATCGCGTTTCTGCTGGTGCTCACGGCGACCCCGGTGCCAACTTACCTGGGCGGCATCGCCGCCGAGCGCAAGCGGTTGCTTGAAGAGCGGCTGCCGGCGGCGATCAAGTCACTGCGTCCGCGGTAAGAGCCCATTGATCCAGGCAAGAACCCAAAGGGCCTCCCGCGCGGGAGGCCCCTGTGTTTTTGGTCTCCGTTCTGTGCTCTTGCAACGGCTGTGCCATGGCCGCGCGGGGCACGGGGAACATGACGAAAACTTCATCCCCTAACGCCTGAATGGGTGGAAGGGGAATGCCGATAGGGTATGTGGAGGAAAGACCATGAGCATTTCAGCAATCGGTTCCGCTGCACCCGTCACGTCCGCGCAAGAGCTCCAAAGCCCGGCTCCTGCGCAAGCAACATCGAAACCGGCAACGCTGCCCACCGATACGGTTTCGTTGAGTTCGGCGGGCGTGAAGGCCTCGCAGGGCGGCGACGTTGACCACGATGGTGATTCGCACTAATCGAACTGGGCAGAGTTCGAAGCCGTGTGAGGATTACCTTTCAATCAAGTTGAAGCAGTAAAGGGAGCAGTTGGATTCCATCGTCCTAGCGTTGGAATGCGGCTGCTCCATTTTTTTGTGCTCCTTTGATGCTGGCGTTGCTCCGTCAAATCCCTTATGCGGATTTCGACGCGGTGAGATAGGCCGTGGTCTCACGCGTCTTGTGGCGGCCGGACTCGACCAGCGGACGCAGGTTCTCCTCGAGCAGGCGCTGCTCCGTGGCGGTCAGATGCGAAGCAAAGACGTCACGAAGACTGGGAGCGCCGGGGCGCGGCGCGATGTCGATGTAGGTATCCCATGGCACCGCCGGTTGCCGGAAGACATCGATGTGCAGCTCCAGATGGATCTCATCGAAGCCGACCTTCTGGAAGAGCATGACCAGATCCCTTTCGGTGAAATTGGTCAGCGGGTCGTTCTGGATCGCTTCAAGCGTGGCGGGAAGCTGGGCATGGCGGCAGCGGTGCAGGAGCCGGGCGGCAGGTGAGACTCGTGCTGCGGCCGGTGTGAGCAGAAAGCTTGCGAAGGCGGCGGCGTTGACGGCTTCGTCGCGATTGATGGGCTCGGCAAGCGAGACCCGGCCGCCGGGCTTGAGCGTGCGATGGAAGCTGCGGATGGCTGCTTCCTTGTCGGCGACATAGGCGAGCACCGCCCGGCATGTGACCGCGTCCGCGGATGCGTCGGCAACGCCTTCGAGCTGCTCGGCGGATGTTTTGAGGAATGTACAGCGATCGCGCACACCCTGCTCAACGGCGCGCAGCTCGGCGCGCGCCAGCAGGGGCGCCGAGACGTCAACCAGAACCGCCCGCAACGAGGGGCCGACCCGGTCGAAGGCGCCGAAGGTGATGAGCCCGTCGCCTGCGCCCACATCCACGAGAACTGTCCCCTGCGGCAGGCCCGGTCGCAGGGCCGCTCCGTCGAGCACGCGGTCGCGAATACGCTCGACGATGGAGCGGACGACCCTCTCGTGGCCGGCGTCGCCGCCGTGTCTGCGGTTCAGCAGCCAGTCTGACCATTGATCGGCGTGGATCGGCTCCGGATCGCCGGTGGTCATCGTCTTGCTCGCGGGTTCATGGTGCGCCCTCGCAGGACTGGCGGTTGAGCTTACTTGGCAAGCGGCACGCGCATATCGCCGCCGGTCATTTCTTTCGGCAGGCCGAGTTGCAGGATATTCAACAGCGTGGGCGAGATGTCGCGCAGCGAGCCGTCGGAGCGCAGGCGGAAGTGCTTTGCGTCTTCGGCCACGTAGATCATGGGCACGGGGTTGGTGGTGTGCGCGGTGTGCGGGCCGCCGGTGACGGGGTCTTTCATCAGCTCGGCGTTGCCGTGGTCGGCGGTGATGAGCCATGCGCCGTTGCGCTCGCGGATGGCCTTGTAGATGCGGCCCAGCTGCGCGTCCACATACTCGCAGGCGCGGATGGTGGGCACAAGCTGGCCGGAGTGGCCCACCATATCGGCGTTGGCGAAGTTGGCGACGATCAGGTCGAAGGCCGTGTCGTTGATGGCCTTCACGATGGTGTCGCCGATGCACTCGGCGCGCATCTCCGGGGCCAGATCGTAGGTGGCCACCTTGAGCGACGGGCACAGGATGCGCTCCTCGCCGGGGAAGGGAACCTCGATGCCGCCGTTGAAGAAGTAGGTGACGTGGGCAAACTTTTCCGTCTCCGCCACGCGCAGGTTGCGCAGCTGGTGCGCGCCCAGCACGTTGGCCAGGATGTTGTCCATGGACTCGGGTGGAATCACCAGCGGCAGCTGGTAGAGCTTGTCGTACTGCGTCATGCAGAGATAGTGCAGGTTCTTCGGAATCTCGCTGCGCGGGATGGTCTCGTCCAGCGACTCCCATCCGTCCAGGTCGCGGCCGCCCTTGCTGTTGAGGCCGCTCTCGCGGGCCAACACGCGGGTGATCTGGCGGGCGCGGTCGGCGCGGAAGTTGAAGTTGATGCAGACGTCTTCATCGCGGATCTGGCCGACCGGCTTGCCGGCGCCATCGACGACGACAAAGGGGATGAGAAACTCGTCGGTGACGCCGTTGTTGTAACTCTCCTTGATCCGCGCGACGGGGTCAGGATAAGCCCCGCCCTCGGCCTTGCCGGGGACCATGGCGTCAAAGGCCTTGCGCTCGCGCTCCCAGCGTTTGTCGCGGTCCATGGCGTAGTAGCGGCCGTTGATGCTGGCGATTTTGCCGACGCCGTATTCGCGCATCTTCTTTTGCAGTGCAGCGATGAAGCCCGCGCCGGAGTTGGGGCCGGTATCGCGGCCGTCCATGAAGGCGTGAACGAAGACGCGCTTGAGGCCATACTCGTGCGCGGTGCGCAAGAGGGCGTAGAGGTGCTCCTGGTGCGAGTGCACGCCGCCATCGGAGACCAGGCCAAACAGATGCAGCTGCCGTCCGCCCTCCTGGGCGCGGGTCATGGCCTGCACAATAGTGGGCACTTTGTGGAACTCGTTGGCCTTGATCAGCGCGTCGATGCGGGTGATGTCCATTTGCACAATGCGGCCGGCCCCGATGTTGAGGTGACCTACTTCGCTGTTGCCCATCTGCCCGTCAGGCAGACCGACGAAGTGGTCGCTGGCCTGGATGAGGGTGTTGGGATATTCGCGCAGCAGCTTGTCGTAGGTGGGCTTTTTGGCCAGGGCAATGGCGTTGTCTGCAGTTTCGGCGCGGTAACCCCATCCGTCGAGGATGGTCAGGAGGAGAGGACGCTTGGGAGTGGGCACGAAGAAGATACCTCGATCAGGACGTGATGTTCTTCTCAAGGATAAACCGCCGGGGGGCGATGGGGTGTGGTTTCGGTCACAGGCAGTCCCCACAAATCTGTCATCCTGAGCGAAGCGCAGCGAAGTCGAAGGACCTGCGGTTGCTTTTCGGCAAATGTCTCTTGAAAGGAGGACGCCATGGCTTCCAATCGGGAAATCGATCAACTACCGGACGAACTATGCCCGGAATGCGGAAGTGGCTTTGCTAAAGACAGGGCAGGCAGGGGATTTCGCCGTCATCTGAAGAAACTGCGGAAGCTTGATAAGCAAGGGAAGCCAATCCCAGATGGCAACGGAAACTTCATCACGTGCGGGGGAACGAACCGCAGTTGGGGCAAGGGAAACCGTGATGTGTAGTCGAAAGGTAAGTCGATGAAATGCCGGAAATGTGAAACAGAAATCCCCTACAACTCCCATGCAATGGGAGTCGGGGCATCGCGCAATACATACTTATGCCCCGCATGCATCGCTGTGTCAGGGGCGTAAGGGAACAGTAGAGAAATGGGGTTTCTGTATGTTCTCTTGGGAATAATCGCAATCGTTGGCCTTCTCATCTTCCTGTGGATAAATGTGAGTTTCTGGCACTTCGTACTTTCGTGGTTTGTGATCTGTATCGCCATTGCTATTTGGGTATCAGGAATCGATTCAAAGAAGCTGTCATACTTGAACCCCGAAGAGCGAAAAGAATTTGACCGGAGCCGGCTCCTTGGACCGATCCGCCCTCAAATCGTATGCGCTCACTGTCATGTCCAGGGTAGGGTCAGAACCAAAGGCATTCAGAAAGATGCCGGCATCTCCGGCAAGAAGGCGACCGCCGCTGCTCTCACCGGCGGTATCTCCGTTCTGGCTACTGGACTGTCGAGAAAGGAACTGCTCACGCGAGCACACTGCGACAATTGCGGCTCAACCTGGACCTATTGAGCTGATACTGAGTGGGCCGAAAAGCAACCGCAGGTCCTTCGACTCCGTTTGGCGCAAAAAACGCGCCAAACTCCGCTCAGGATGACAGCTCTGTGGTGGATGTCAGCTCTGTGCTTGAATCTTTCGAGCCCTGATCAATGCGGGAACTGTATTGCAGGAGGATTGCTTTCGTCAATCGTTTGCGCTAAATTCCTCACCCTGGAAGGGCGCGTCTATTGCACCTACATCGTTGCTAGCAGAAGCCACACGCTTTACATCGGCATGACCGGGGATCTGCTCAAGCGAGTCTTCGAGCACAAGCAAAGAACTCATGAAGGTTTCTCGGCCAAATACAACTGCAATCGGCTCGTATGGTTTGAACGATTCACGGGACCGCAGGGCGCCATTGCGCGGGAGAAGCAGTTGAAGGGATGGATTCGCGCAAAGAAGATCGCGCTGATCGAGAAAAGCAATCCAGCGTGGAACGATTTGAGTGAAGGTTGGTATGGGGTCGATCCAACTGTTGGCAAGCCAAGCTGAGTGCAAAAGAAGCAAAAGCAACTGCACGAGCAACCGCAGGTCCTTCGACTGCGCAGGTCGCAAAAAGCGCGACCCGCTCCGCTCAGGATGACAGTCAGTTTGGGTATTGAGAGAGCGCTGTGAAATGCTGAAGGGAGAAGCAACGGCTCCTCCCTTCAGTGCAACCCACGATCAAAAATACAGCTTAGTCGTTGTAGTTCAGGCTCTCGAGGCCCAGGTAAACCGCGCCGCTGCCGAGCTCTTCTTCGATGCGGAGAAGCTGATTGTACTTGGCGATGCGGTCTGTGCGGCTGACTGAGCCGGTCTTGATCTGGCCTACGCCGGTGGCCACGGCGAGGTCGGCGATGAAGGTGTCTTCGGTTTCGCCGCTGCGGTGCGAAATGACCGAGGTGTAGCCGTAGCGGCGGCCCAGGTCGATCGCTTCCAGGGTTTCGGTGATGGTGCCGATCTGGTTGAGCTTGATGAGAATTGAATTGCCCACGCCCTCTTCAATGCCGCGCTGCAATAGCTTGATGTTGGTGCAGAAGATGTCGTCGCCCACCAGCTGAATCTTGCTGCCCAGCTTGTCGGTGAGGATCTTCCAGCCTTCCCAATCTTCTTCGGCCAGGCCGTCTTCGAGCGAGACGATGGGGTACTGGCGCACCCAGTTGTCGTAGAAGTGCACCATCTCCTCGCTGGACAGCTCGCTCTTGTCGCCCTTCTTGAAGACGTATTTCTTCTTGTCCTTGTCATAGAATTCGCTCGATGCCGGATCGAGCGCAATGGCGATCTGCTCGCCGGGCTTGTAGCCGGCGGCCTCAATGGCTTCGAGGATCAGCTCGATGGCTTCGGCGTTGGACTTGAGCGAGGGAGCAAAGCCGCCCTCGTCGCCCACGGCGGTGTTGTAACCCTTCTTCTTGAGCACGCCCTTGAGCGTGTGGAAGGTCTCCGCGGCCCAGCGCAGCGCGTCGGAAAAGCGCTCAGCGCCGACGGGCATGATCATGAACTCCTGGAAGTCGACATTGCTATCCGCGTGAGCCCCGCCGTTGAGCACGTTGAGCATAGGGGTGGGCAGGATGCTGGCGTTGACGCCGCCCAGATAGCGGTAGAGCGGAACCTCGAGCGTCTGCGCGGTGGCGCGGGCGCAGGCCAACGAGACGGCCAGGATGGCATTGGCGCCGAGCTTGGACTTGTTGGCCGTGCCGTCGAGGGCGATCATGGTCTGGTCGATGAGGCGCTGGTTCATGGCGTCCATGCCTTCAAGTTCGGGCGCAATCACGGTTTCAACGTTTTCGACGGCCTGCAAAACACCTTTGCCCATGAAGTGCGTCTTGTCGCCGTCGCGCAGCTCCACGGCTTCATGCTCGCCGGTGGAGGCGCCCGAGGGCACAATGGCGCGGCCCAGCGCGCCGCTTTCCAGAATCACGTCCGCTTCCACGGTGGGGTTGCCGCGCGAGTCAAGAACTTCGCGGGCACGAATGGCAACAATCTCAGTCATATCGCTCCTTAAAATGCGGTGCTGCAGCCGGTCGTTCAATTTGGGACGGCGATCCACGGCAAGCATCTCACCGGCGGCGCTTTGAATCGTGTTCAGAAGCTGCTGCACGTGGGCAATTTCCTTTCCGTCCAACGCAAAATTCTTAAGTTCTACCACCTGGATTCTAGCAAACCGGGGAGTGCGCGGCGGTGTGGCCGCGGTCACATGGGGCAAGTAGTTTCATTGAGTCCCATTCATGCACTCTGCGCGGTCGGCGTT